>Ga0070729_10006717_pt1 | contig 11261 bp, 10 predicted proteins | sample tdDd472_FD_66725 | JGI IMG/M metagenome (GOLD analysis project Ga0070729, IMG submission 66725) | Marine sediment microbial communities from the Atlantic coast under amendment with organic carbon and nitrate - tdDd47.2 | ecosystem: Environmental > Aquatic > Marine > Coastal > Sediment | place...
TATGCTCAAACTCCTGCCGGACATATGAAGATTCCGCAGATTGGCAATGTTGTCATTGGTAATGATGTGGAAATTGGTTCCAATACTGCCATTGACAGAGCCGCTCTCGATGCAACGGTCATCGGTCAGGGAACGAAGATCGATAACCTCGTTCAGATTGGCCATAATGTTGTTGTTGGTCAGCATTGTCTTATTATAGGACAAACTGCCATCGGTGGTAGCACGAAAGTTGGCAATGGCGTCGTTTTGGCTGGACAAGTCGGTGTTGCCGATAATGCTGAAATTGGCGATGGAGCCATGATTGGTGCGCAGAGCGGTGTGGCCGGAAAGATTGAGGCTGGCAGCAAAATGGGTGGAAGTCCTGCTATGCCAGCGGGGACTTTTCGTAAAGCGGCTGGTGTTTGCGTACCAAAGCTGCCCGAACTTTTCCGGCGTGTAAGAAGGCTTGAAAAAGAACTCAAAGCGGTCAAAGAGGCCGCACAAATTGGTGAAGATAATGAGTAATGAGAATACACTTGATATCAGGCAAATAATGGAGCTGTTGCCCCATCGTTATCCTTTTTTGTTGATTGACAGGGTTCTTGAAATTGAGCCTGGTGTACGTCTGAAAGCGTATAAAAACATTACCATGAATGAGAATTTTTTTCAGGGGCATTTTCCTGGGATGCCCGTGATGCCAGGGGTTCTTCAATTGGAGGCTCTGGCCCAGGCTGGTGGTGTGTTTGTATTGAATTCCTATGACGGTCCTCTTGATGACAAGCTCTTTTTGTTTACTGGATTGAATAAAGTGAAATTCCGTAAGCCGGTTGTTCCAGGTGATAAGCTTGTGCTCGATGTGAAATATGAGAGGCATAAGTTGAATATTTGGAAGATGAGTGGTGTTGCGAGTGTGGACGGTCAGGTCACTGCTCAGGGTGAATTCTCGGCTGCCATAGTCAATAAAGGGGATATGTAGTGGCTACAGATATCCATCCGAGTGCGGTGATTGACCCCACAGTTGAACTGGGTGTCGATGTTCGCATTGGGCCATATGTCGTTGTTGGAGCTGAAGCCAAGATTGGTGACGGTACATACGTTGAGTCTCATGTCGTGATCAAGGACTTCACTGAGTTGGGCTCAGGGAATCACATTCATCCACATGCCGTTATCGGCGGTGAGCCACAACATACTGCGTATCAAGGCGAAAAAACCTATACACGAATTGGCGATAACAACCATATCCGTGAGTGTGTCACCATCCATCGTGGAACTGCGCAGGGTGCAGGGCAGACACTTATCGGTTCCAATTGCATGTTTATGGCGTATTCCCATATTGCTCATGACTGTACAGTTGGTGATGAAGTCATTATGGCGAATGCTGTCAATCTTGCGGGCCATGTTGAAATTGGTCGTAATGTCATTATTAGTGGCTTGTCAGCTGTGCAACAATTTATTCGCGTTGGCGAATATGCATTTCTCGGCGGTGCAAGTGGGTATAAGCTTGATGTCCCGCCATATATGTTGGCTCATGGCGTTCGCGGTAAGCTTTTTGGTCCTAATTTGATAGGACTCAGGCGTAATGGGTTTGATTCTGCTGCCTGCAAAGGGCTCAAAAAGGCGTACAAGATTATTTTTCGTTCCGGTCTGACTAAGGATCAGGGGCTTGATCAGGTTGAAAAAGAGATCATCGGTATTGCCGAGGTCGATCGCTTGGTCAGCTTTATTCGTGAGAGTACTAATGGTGTCACGCCTGACCACAAGCAACGTAACGGTAACTCTGACTCCTGATAGTGTGTCATGACTGAGCATAAGCCTATTATCGGTCTGATCGCGGGAGGTCACCAATTTCCGATTATGGTTGCCAAGGGTGTCAAGGCCCGTGGTTTTGAGTTGATCGTTGCTGGTTTTACCGGGCACACTAATATGGATGTTATTCCGTATGCAGATGTCTGGAAAGAATTGAAACTCGGTAAGCTTGGCAAGCTAATTAATTATTTCAAGTCAAATGGCGTGACCAAAATTATTATGGCCGGGACCATCAATAAACCCAAGGTCATGGATATTCGTTATTTGGACATGCGAGCCATCAAGATGATATTTCGCCAGAAAAATAAAGGTGATTCCGCGATCTTGGGAGCGCTTGCCAGCGAACTCGAAAACGAAGGAATGCCTGTTGTTCCAGCTCATGAATATCTTCCGGAACTCTTGACTCCACCGGGTATTCTTACCAAGCGTGAGCCTGATGAACGAGAATGGGAAGATCTTCGATTTTCATGGACAATAGCCAAGGAGCTTGGCCGGATGGACATCGGTCAGTGCCTCGTTGTTCGTGAAGGCATCGTTTCCGCAGTGGAAGCTCTTGAGGGAACCGATACAACCATTCGTCGTGGCTGTAAATTTGGTGGCAAAGGGTGCGTTGTCATCAAGGTTTTCAAGCCGGGTCAGCAAGAGCAGATTGATCTGCCGAGTTTTGGCTTAGATACCCTCAAGGCCATGGCTGAGGGTGGAGCAACATGTCTTGGTGTTGAGGCGGAGAAGAGCCTCTTCTTTGATCAAGGTGAAAGTCTTTCTTTTGCTGACAAAAACGGCATATCCATTGTTGGAATTTCTTCCGACCAATTCGATTCATAAAATCACAGTCTATTTCATACTTGCTTAATCGTGTATTACCCGCCTTGCCAAGGGCTGGGTGATGTGCGATTACTGTTTGAAGTCTTTGGAACTTTGTGTTTTTTAGCTTGTGAAAAAATGTCCGAAATTCAGGGAAATGATGGATGAATACTGCTTTAGATTGTATGCCGTGTTTTATGAAAATGGCGCTACGTGATGCTCGGTTAGCATGTCCTGGCGACGAAGAAATGCATCAAAAAATAGTCATGGCTTGGGGGCGCAAACTTGGTGAACTTGATTTGAGCGTATCACCGCCCGCCATTGCTCGTCATTTACTGGATCTCATTCAATCAATGACTGATTGTGGTGATCTTTATCTGGAAGATAAGCGTCAGGCGAATGTTCGGGTGCTTGAATTGTTGCCTGAGTTGAAAAAGATGGTTGTCACTGAACGTCAGCGGTCTGATGGGGAGTCCCTTGCCCTTGCTTTGGAGTTGGCTATAATTGGTAATTATATTGATCGTGGGGTTGATCTTGGTGTTGATTGGGAAGCTGAACTGGAAAATATCTCTGGTTCCGTACCAACCGATATTCTTGACGAATTCAAGTCTCTGGCTCTTCCCGGAGCAAACATTCTCATACTAGGCGATAATACGGGTGAGATTGCTCTCGATACTCTGTTGGTTGAAGAGTTGCTTCAGCGTGGTTGTTCTGTGACATATGCTGTGCGTTCTCGCCCGATCATCAATGATGCAACGTTGGAAGATGCAGAATTCGTCGGTATGACACAATTGTGTACTGTTGTGGAAAGTGGAGTCGATACTCCCGGCACTGTTCTTGATCGTTGTTTGCCGGAATTCGTTGAGCGGATGAAAAAAGCCGATATCATTTTGAGCAAGGGACAGGGGAACTTTGAAGCTCTTGAGGGAGTTTGGCCCGGTATTTTTTGTGCTTTCAAGGTTAAATGCCAACGAGTAGCTCAGGAGACAGGTTTACCTTTGCAAACAACTGCATTTTGTAAGACAAACCCGCCACATTTCGACGGTATGACTCAGGGTTCGGAGTAACGAGGTCAAGGATGCTCAGACGATTTCTGATCATTCTCATTGAGATGGGCATTGCTGCCATTCTTCTGGTGGCTCTATGCCTGTTTTGGGCTTCGTATTACGTTGATACAAATGAATTCAGAGAGAGTTTCGTTACTGCGGTAGAACAAATTTCTGGCCGCCATATAATATTGGATGGTGAACTAAACATCGCCTTGTATCCAAATCTCTCTCTCGAAGTCCTTGACCTTTCCATGAAAGACGATCCGCAATTTGGACAGTCTTCCATCGCTCGCTTTAACTCACTTCGAGTCAGTGTCAGATTGATGCCTCTCCTCTCTCAACGGCTTGAGATCCGGTCTATTGTCGTGGAGGGGATGGAAATCAACATCGTCCGCTCAAGTGAGGGAAGAATCAATTGGCAAACTTTCCTTGATCAACAATTTTCTTTGTTATCAGCTGGGATTTCTGGAGAACAAACGTTTGCGGTTTCTCTCGACGGACTTGAAGTATTTAATGCTACAATATCGTATACGGATAAACTCGATAATCAAACCTTCGGACTCAGCGGAATTGATATACGGACTGGAGCCATTGTGCCCGGTCATTCGATTCCCTTTACGGCGGATAGTCGATTCGCATGGAAGAACGGTGGTGTCACTTCTGAAATCGTGCTCAAGGGCATGATTGAAGTTGATGAAGATGAGAAAAGCTACTTTCTCAATGATTCGACAATCTATTGCAAGATTGGTGGGGCGTTTCTGCCTCTGGGAGCCAGCCCCGGAGAAATGGCGGCTCGTTTGGTGGTGGATTGGGATAAGAAAACGGTTTCACTCGATGATTTCAGTGCTCAATTTTTGGGACTTCGTGCTGAGGGGGATTTGGGAAGTGGCGATTTGAGCCAAGGCTTTGAAGCCCAAGGTCATGTTACGCTTCATCCATTCAATCCTGCCGAGATTATCGGGCGTTATTTTCCAGAAGCTCCAGTGAAGTCTGTCGATGGATTGAAGAGAGGGGCATTTTCTTCTTCAATTGCGTTCGGAGGGGACAGTTTTTCTTTGAAAAACATGAAAATTTCCCTTGATGATCTGACTGTCAAAGGGGACTTGGGCATTAGTGGCTACTCCAACCCCTCTTTTTCCTTCGATGTTCAAGGTGGAATGGTAGATCTTGATAGGTATTTGCCGCTCTTCAGAACGGATACTCCCTTTATTTGGGATGATTTTGGTCTCGAATTCTTTCAGGCGCTTAGAGGGAAAGGAACTGTCCGTGCTTCAGGGTTCAAGCTTTTGGATGAGCAAATTTCCGACATCAAGCTTTCTGTCATTGCTGAAAATGAAGGGATTCGTGCAGGCGCTACAGCGAACAGAGAGGGTGAAGGTCCTCTTTCAGGAACTGCAATCTTTCGTTTCGGGAAAAATGACGAATCCCAAGTGTTGACCTTGGGCATGGATGTAGATGTTGCTTCTCAATCTCAGAAGAGAGGGTTTGCACTTTTGAACATGAAGCCTCTTGAGGTGACCGGTGTTGGACAACTCAAGGCGAAGCTTAAGGTTTCTCAAATGGATTGTCCTCCCTTGGGCCGGTCTATTGATTTATTACGTCATTTGAGTGGCGATATTTCACTTGATCTTGGCGCGGGCCAGGGAAGCTATGAAATGGATGCAGAGACTCGGTATCCTTTCAAATATTCAAAAGCTGCCTGTTTATTCAAAGTCACTCCGCGCAAGGTGCAAAGTGATGGATATTACGGCTTCAATACTGATCTAAGTATACAGGGCCATGGTGGGAAATATCTGAGGTCTTTTTCACTTTTTGCGCAAGGTCCTTTAGTTACAGCAGTGGATGAAGCCCATGTCTTGAGCTCTGGATTGATAGCTAAAGGAAACATTGCAGGGCCGCTGTATTCGGATGAATCAAGTCGTCTGGATGTGAGTGGCAATATCGGATTTGATTCGGGAAAGCATCTGATCACGATCAATGATGCAATGGTTCGTACTTTGGAAACGACAGTAAAAGGTCGGGTGCAACTGACCGATTTAAATACATCGTTCAAAGGTAAGGGGCGACTTGAAGTCCCTGAGGCAAACTTGCGTCGCATCATTTATCTGCTGACCAAATCAGCCCTGCGAACGAAGGATAGTGAAGCACTTAAGGCCGCGAGCCTTGAGGCGAATATCAGCCTGAGTGAATCCGGTTTCAGGCTCAGTGAATTGGAGGGCAAGCTTGATGGCATGTCGTTTAATGGGAATATTGTCGGTCAAGGATTTCAGCATCCCAAACTTGTTTTTTCCTTTGCTGCTGGTGAATTTGACCTCGATAGATATTTGCCTCGTACTGTTAAGTTGAGCCTTGAAGACCAACGCGCTGGTCGTGTTTACAAAGCCCCGCCAGTACCTCTCCCTCTTGGGTTTCTCCGGTGGTTAAGCATGACGGGGAAGGGGTGGTTTGAGGAGTTCAAAATCGCGAAAATTCGTGCTCGGAGTGTCTCAGCCAATTTGACGGCTGACGAAGGGATTATCCATATCTCTGCGATAAAAGGGAAAGTTCATAGTGGTCTGCTTACTGGGGATTGGTCAGGTAAGGTTGGTGAGGAGAGTTTATCTACACATCTCAAGTTGCATATTGAAGATATGCAAGCTGGCCCTTTCATGAAAGATATGGCTGATCGTGAATATGTTCGAGGTGAAACGGATATTGATTTTGATCTCATCAGTTCTGGCGGGACGGATGATGCAATCCTTGAAAATCTTGATGGTAAAGCATGGACTCGCATCAACAACGGATCTTTCAAATTCAATGGATATGATGCCAAAACATCCTCTGTTGAGCGTGAGCCTTCAAGTATGGGAATGAAAACTGACACCAAGAAGCGTCGTACTGTATTTCAGAAAGCCATGGGGTACTTCAATGTCAATAAGGGCATATTTACTGTGGAAAAATTTCGAGTTGAAGCACCGCCGATGTTGCAATCATATGGGAGCGGAAATTTCAACTTACCTGAAAACACTATTAACTTGTCTGTTCGTAACGATTTTGTGGCCGTTCCAAGTGTGACAATTGAGGTGGTGGGCAAGCTTTCTGATCCTGAAGTGAGAGTGCCAAAGGGGAAAATCCTTAATAATACGGTTCGAAATATTTTGAGTTTGCCAGAAAAATCCTTCAATTTTCTGCGTGACCTGTTTCAATAACAGACTCTGGCTTGCCTGTTTATGTAATATCGATATATAGTTGCAAGTGTGGTTTTCACTTTGGTTTATGGAGAAAATATGAGTGCGGCCAAGATTAAGCGGAGATCTTTGGAAATCAAACGGCATTTTTCCGAGGGAATCTGGATGCGCAATGCTCCGGACACCCCGTACATCGTTCGTGTGTGGCGTGGCTCCTGTCGTCTTCTGTACTTGATCGGGTTCGGCTTCATCAAAGATCAAAGCATCATTCGTGGTGCGGCCCTGACATTCACGACTATTTTGTCGATTATTCCATTTTTAGCTGTAGCATTCTCAATCTCCAAGGGGTTTGGGCTGCAGAATTCCGATATGATGCGAGAATGGGTCCTACGTTTGACGACTGGTCGTCCGGAAGTTGCTGATAAAATTATTGAATACATAGATAGAACCAATGTGCAGGCCCTTGGTTGGCTAGGTGTTATTGCCTTGTTTTTTACAGTACTTTCGATGGTAGGGACCATTGAAAAGGCTTTTAATACAATCTGGCATGTTCAGAAGGGTAGAACTCCTTGGCGGAGAGTTGCCGACTTCTTTCCGGTCATTTTGCTCGGTCCCCCCATTTTAATCGGTGTATCAAGTTTTAATTTTAGTTTGCACAATGAAAAGATTGTCACTGCTTTATTGAGTGTAGAAACTATTGGCTTTCTTGAAAAATCACTTGTTGAGATGATCCCGTATGTGGCGATTGTTTTGGCGTTTTCTGTGATGTATGCTTTCATCCCCTATGTGCGGGTCAACCTGAGTTCTGCTCTGATCGGCGGAGCTGTTGGTGGCATACTCTGGCAGTTGGCGCAGTGGGCATACATCCATTGGCAGATTGGCGCAGCCAAATACAACGCTATTTATGGCAGCTTTGCACAGTTACCAGTCTTACTCATTTGGATTTTCATAAGCTGGGTTATTGTTCTGCTTGGGGCTGAGGTCAGTTACGCTTGGCAAAATCTCAACTCATTTGTGAAGCAACGATATTTCGGTGAAGCTACGCCCTTTGAGCGGCAAAAAGTTGCGGTATTGATGATGATCGTCCTGGCCAAGCGGTTTCATGAAGGTAAGCCGTTGCCTTCAGTGGAGGAAATATCAGACGGTCTTATGGCACCAACGTCTCTGGTTTCAGATCTTTTTAATCTGTTGCAGAAGGCTGGCTATACGATCTTGACGGATAGCAAAGGTTGTGAAGTCTATGCTCCGGCTCGGGCACTGGATGAGGTGCGTGTGCTGGATGTCATCCGCGTGATCAATATGGATGCCGAGAACAGGGTGTTTGAGGAATTCGCTGAAAAGTTTGGTTTCCTCGACAAGCTGTTTATCGGATTGAGTGAGGCAACCATGAAAAGTCCATCGAATTTGACCTTGCTCGAATGTGCCGAGAGGTACCCGGCATATGTTCTTGATATAGCGCCTGAAGATACAGAAAATCGGGGATGCAGACTCCCTGGGAAGATGGATGAAGTCTAAGGGGTAGCCATTGCTTCCTGATTCGTCGATCTGAAAGCTCCGCCCAGCAGGTAGTGTCCTGTTTTTGCAAATTCCATGATCAAGTTTTGGGCAGACCGTTGATTTTTCCACCACTTCGTATCGAAGGCGTCTTCATTGGTTGCAGTCATTGTGATTTCGCACTCAGGCAGTATCTCTTCAAAAATCATTTTTGCCCGGCGTGCGTGGTAGGGTGATGTTACTATGAGAAGGCTCACATTTTTCCCTTTCAGATGATCTCTCAATGCCTCAGCTTCTTCTACTGTACTGATGTGACCCGCTCCAAAGGGTTCAAGATCCGCTGTGTCTGCTCCAAGCAAGGGGAGCATCAAACCAAGATATTGGTCTTTTGAATAATTTGGGAAACCCATTTTCCAGTGGAGTTGCATCAGGCGACTTGGTGGTGGGGTCATCGCTTTGCTTATGAGAATGACCGGTGCATATCCTTTGCGGTACAATTCTGCTGCCCTGATCATCCTATGTCCGTCACCAGCCAAAGGCAGAATGTAGTCGGCTTTGACTGGCTCTTCATTGACATCCATCCAATACCCGGCGAACAGCAACATGCCGAATCCGGTCAGCAGTGCGGCAACTGTCAAAGCGCCAATTGTTTGCAGGGTGAATTGGATGAATTTTGTCATGCTTTAGTCCATGTTGTAGGCGGCTTCATACCGTGCCTTGAGTTCGCTGAACGTCCCGTTTTCGATGGCAGCCCGGACTTGTTTCATCAAGTCGAGGTAGAAATACAGGTTGTGATATGTGTTTAATCGGGATGAAAGTAGTTCCTTTGCCATGTAAAGGTGGCGGAGATATGCCTTGCTGAAGTTCCGGCAAGTGTAGCAATTGCAATTGGGGTCGAGGGGTGAATCGTCCTCGGCGTATTGGGCGCGCTTGATATTGACCTTGCCTACAGAGGTGAACAGAGTGCCGTTTCTCGCATTGCGTGAAGGAAGCACGCAGTCGAACATGTCGACGCCAGCCGAGACGCCTTCAAGTAGGTCGAGCGGTGTACCCACACCCATGAGGTAGCGTGGTTTTTCTTCAGGCAGCATAGGGGCGATGTGGTGGAGAATATTGTACATTTCTTCAGTAGATTCTCCAACAGACAGACCCCCGATGGCAAAGCCTTCGAAATCAATTTCGCGAAGTTGTTCAAGACTTTTTTCGCGCAGATCCTTGTAGAATCCGCCTTGTACGATGCCGAACATGAGTTGGTCGCCAGCCCCTTTGGGGTAGTGGTCACGGCAGCGTTGTGCCCAGCGGGTGGTCATTTCCAGAGATTTTTCCGTATATTTTTTGTCCTCACCGTAGCCGACACATTCATCAAGAACCATCATGATATCCGAGCCGAGATTTTTTTGGATGTCGATGGCTTTTTCCGGCGAAAAGAAGTGCTTTGATCCATCAATGTATGACCTGAACTCGACTCCTTCCTCGGAAAGCTTGCGGATGGATTGCAGACTGAAAACCTGAAAGCCGCCGCTATCGGTCAGGATGGGGCGATTCCAGTTAGCAAATTTATGCAAACCACCTCGTCGTGCCACAAGCTCATCTCCGGGGCGCAGGTAGAGGTGATAGGTGTTGCCAAGAATGATCTGAGCCTCCATCTCTTCAAGGTCACGGGGAGAAAGGCTCTTGACCGTGCCCTGTGTTCCCACAGGCATGAAAATCGGGGTCTGAATGTCACCGTGGGCCGTTGTCAACGTGGACCGTCTGGCCTGTCCGTCTGTGGTGTGGACTGTAAAGTCGCCTGGGTTACTCATGGTATTATTAAACTCCCTTTTTCGGGCATATGTCGTTGAGTTCGCAGATATTGCATTTGGGTTTGCGTGCAGGACAAATCTCTCGGCCAAAGTAGACCAGAAAATGATTTATGTCTCCCCATGTATTGCGTGGGAACAAAGGCATTAAATCTTTTTCGATACGAACTGGGTCAGTGTTGGTTGTTAAACCCATGTGGAAAGTGAGCCGTTTGACGTGTGTATCAATGGCAATGCCTTCATGGATATTGAATGCGTTGGAGAGGACTATGTTGGCTGTTTTACGGGCCACGCCGCCAAGTGTAATCAGTTCGGCCATGGTTTGCGGAACCTCGCCATCATAATCGCTCATGATGCGTTGTGCCGCAGCCTTGAGGTTTTTCGCTTTGTTTCGAAAGAAGCCAGTGGAGCGTACGATATCTTCGATGTCAGCAACATCGGCTTGAGCCAGCGATGGAATATCCGGCCAGCGTTCAAAGAGTCCAGGCGTTACCTTGTTCACCCGTACGTCAGTACATTGAGCGGACAGGGCGGTTGCCACCAGCAGTTCCCATGGATTGGTCCAATGCAGTGCTGGCTGGGGGGCGGGGTACCGCCTTGCCAGTCTGGTGAATATTTCCTGTGCGCGTTTTTTCTTATCCATAGTGTCTCCATCACTTCGTGACGGTCACTGGTTAGCACCTGTCTGTCTGGGGCTCAAGTCTCAATTGTCATGGAATATCATTGCGCCGGTTTTGGAAACATGTATTATTTTTCTATTATCCATAAAAGGGGAGTCAATGTCAGAATCATTTGTCTACATGACCTGTGAAAATACCGCAGAAGCTGAGAATATCGGAGCCATTCTCGTGGAGCGTCGCTTGGCAGCGTGCGTGAATATTTTGGGTGGCATGAAATCTATGTATTGGTGGGAAGGGAAAGTTGAAAAGAACGAAGAGGTTGTACTTATTGCCAAAACCAAGACCGGTTTGGTTAATGAACTGACTGAAGCGGTCAAGGCCATGCATGGGTATGATGTCCCGTGTGTGGTTGCTATGCCAATAGAGGGCGGCAATCCTGATTTCCTTGCCTGGATTCGAAAAGAAACAAAATGATGTATAGGGCGATATGGTGTGTCGTCTACGTTGACTCTATGAGAACAAGGCTTTACTCTCGCGGCCATT
>Ga0070729_10006718_pt1 | contig 11259 bp, 13 predicted proteins | sample tdDd472_FD_66725 | JGI IMG/M metagenome (GOLD analysis project Ga0070729, IMG submission 66725) | Marine sediment microbial communities from the Atlantic coast under amendment with organic carbon and nitrate - tdDd47.2 | ecosystem: Environmental > Aquatic > Marine > Coastal > Sediment | place...
CATAATCCTGCAGGTATCCCACAACAAAATCAGTAGAACTACTTCTTTTTTCTATTTCTCTAATCAATTCTTTAATCTCTGCAAATTCGACTTTCTCTGGTGTATCAGGATTAGATACATTGTTTGTGAAAATTTTTTGAAAAATCTTATGGGGATAATCTCCTTTATCAAGATCTTCCTGATAATATGTTAAAATTTGTTCATTTAAATATTGAAACCTTTGAAGTAAATCTTTTACCCCATATTCACTCATAATAATATAACCTTCTGAATATTCTGTAATTCTTTCATTATTTCAGGTACATCCGCTGATGAGAAAATAACTATTACCCACAACAGGCGGGAACGGACGCCCGCCCTAAAAAAAGGCTGGCGCAATGTTTCGCAGGCCATGGAGCGAAGCGACACAGGTAACATACATTGTTGGGCCTAGTACTCAATTTTTAAAATTACATTACATAAAGTATTTACTAAATACATAAATCCAAGAAACATTAAAAATATTATATCGGGGCCAGTAACAAAATACCAGGCTAAACCAGGACCATCATCTCCCCCAGGCCATCTATTAATTGTATATTTGAATGAAAAATATATGCAAATCATACATATGCTCAATGCTATTTTAAGAAAAACATTATTATACTTTTTAAAAATTAAAAAAGAATGAATTATACAGAATAAAGAGTTAAACCTCTGAATTTTTGTTCTGAAAACAATAGGTGTTCTTGCAGTGTTTACAAAAATAGAAAGTGAATATGGCCTGGCCGACAAAGTAGGTCACTACAAAGGGAATCAGAAGATAAAAATTCGGCATTAACCAATATATAGGAATTAGCAATATGCCATATTTTACCATTTTATGGAGAAGATTCTCATGGAAATTCAAGGTACCCTTTCGATTAGATGCAATTATTTTCTTTGCAATAGCCGGGGGCAGATTCAGACAGTCATTACCCTCAAGAAGATGTGGGCATCTGGGGCAAATAGTATAGCGCATCATTAAAAGAATACCGCCGTAAGCAAAAAAAAGATAGGCAACTGTAAGCATCCAGCTGATTTGCCACAAACCATAAGCCCCAATGATGATGCTTGTGCTGAAGGGTATAGCTGCAACTATTTTTTCAGTAGTTGTAAAATGAAGACTCTTACATTCAGGGTTCATCTATTCATACCTTTGTATTCTTAAATTAATTTTGTGCAATCTTAATGTTAACTTCAAAAATATCGAAAAATATGATTAGTAGTATATGAATTTTTAGACAATAAAATATATAAATAGTGAGTATCTTCCGTCTAACGTCTAACGTCTAACGTCTGCAGCATGATCCGAGCAACCTCAATACAATAAATATCCTAAAATACGGATAAATTTCTGTCAAGAAAAAGATTCTTGAGCCACAATTCATTCCTTTAGATTATTCAGATCAGCTGATACCTGGAACAATTGAATTTACCATTGATGACATAGTTGAAAATTATATCGATACCTCAGCATTCGATCAACGGTATCACAATGATTACATCGGAGCTAAAGGCTATAGTGGCTGCTTTACTGTTGTGTTCATAATATTGAGAAGACTTTGAAGTCGGTTGAGTGAGGCTGGCAGGATGATTGATGCCTGCCGCTCTTGCCGGGCAGGGGATCTTCCCGGCAGATAAGAGAGGAGAGACCGGGTATATTCTTTTGAAGTAGAAATTCGATAGCCTCGTTGTGCGCAGTAATCATATCAGTTGACGACTACTTTCTTCAGATAATCTTCAATATTTAAATCAGAAATACTTTTATAGGATAATGTATCTTTATTGGAACGTTTATTCATAATCCCTAGAACAAATGATTTTTTATATTTCTCAATGGCTTCAATACTTTCCCATTGATATAAACCTTGCCAATAACCTGTTTTCCAATCAATCATCCATAGTTTGTCTCTAAAGCCTGAAAATCCAGCAATTAATGGTATTGGGATTTTGGATAATTTTATATTTTTTGTGTGATCATATTTATTAAATTTGAATCTTACAATAAAAATTGAACCAACATTGGCATTCTTCTTTTGTTTAAGCTTCATATGCCGGAAAATTTTAAATTCAAGTCCATCTTCCATTAAAACATTTTTGTTGTAGTATTTTTCAGGGAATCTAAGTTTAAAAGAAACAACATAAAAAATAGTTCTAATTAAAGAAAACAAAACTGTCATTTTAATTATCTCCCATTTGTTTTAATTGTTGCGCACAACGTCTGCAGGTGATGCGAAGTGCGCCGGCCATTCAGGCGCATTTTGCATACCCCGCTGTTGTACGATGTGCTTGGGAGTCGGTTTCCCTGATTTTATTCCCTTATTACTTAAGATTTAAAATTTCCTTTTTACTCCTCATGGATAATGTTTATACAGATTCATGAGGAGGATTATCCTGTAATTGTATGTTTAAGCCTCTAAACACAAGCCATATGCCGATTATTAGTTGAAAGATGCCGATTGGGGTAGTGCAAATTATTTGAATAATCATTATAGTTGCATAATTTGGTAAAAGAATAGTTAACGAATCATAAATGAAAACGAGAACATATGAAAGAACTCCAAAAGCAGCCAATATGCTGGGAATGTATTTAGACTTAAATAATAAATATGAAAATATCATCAAATTCAGTCCAACAAATACACCGGGAACGGCAGTTGTGGCGATATAGATGTTCAGAAATAATCCAACGATGGCTTGTATCTTTTCCGGTTCAAATGCTGTCAAAGAGGCTTGTCCATTTAGAATCAGTAGAGCTATAAAATGTCCTAGCGCAATAACGGCCCATAGCATTGCCTCTATTAACTTTAAGAAGAGTGCAAGCATAGCAAGATTTTTATTTATTGATTTAAGAATTATATAAAGAGCCAGGGCTAATACTACAATAATAACAGATGTGATGAGTTCGTTAATAATACCTATACGAAACAGGAACTCATTGCCTAAAATGTTTTGACCTGTATTGATAACATTTTCTGATGAAATAAATTTAGAGAGAATAAATACCCAATTAAGTGTTGGGACAATTAAACTACATAGAAACATGGAGCCTGCAACTCTCGCAGTTTTCTGTAGTGATACATCTTTAAAATAGCTTGTCATTTCAATTCCTTCCTATATTTTAGATTTTATATTTTTTTTATGTGTTTTACAGTAAAAGTTAGCCTCCCAAGCATTCCATGCAACGTTTTTGTTGTAATGCGAAGTTGGCCTCAAATTATCTTAAGTAAGGATTATACTATTGTACTTCTATATCAAGGTATAATATTCATGCCTGGCGAGGCCAATTTTGCATACAACGTTTCAAGCGTAGCGCGCAGTTGCGAACTACTAAATATATTATGGCTTGTTTATGATATTTTGTCAACATTGAAATTTATGAGAAGATTAGATTTGAGCAATTGAGTGCACGCTCTGTTATATGAAGCGGCCGACGACACCGAAATATTTATTCCGTGTGAGGCACGGATGCCGAACAAGGAGAGGATGTTTAGACGTCCAAACAAATTACACATATATCATCTTCAAACTTATCAGATTTTCTGAATACACATAATTCTTTTATCAAATTATGTATGAAAATATAACATTTATTATTGAAATATTGGAGAAATATATTTTCCATTGCATATTCAAATAATATATTATCATCAATTGGACAAGACTCAACAAGACCATCTGTGTATAAAAGCAATTTGCTATTTGCAGGCAATAATTTTTCATAATTTTCAAATTGTTTATTGGCTTCATGTAATATATCATTTGAAAACATAGAAATTGCGGGGCTTTTGGGGCAATTTAATTCATGAACCGATTTATCACTTATTATATATGGATGATTATGACCTGCATTTGAGTAAAGTAGCACTTTGGTGTGTGGATCATATATACCATAAAATGCAGCAATAAAATTATCTGCAGTTAAATCAGCAAGAGTACAATTTAAGTAATTTAGTAATTTTGCCGGATCATCTTTATTCAATCCAGACTGGTGAATTGTTGTTTTAATCATTGATGTAATGAATGCTGCATGAACTCCATGCCCTGATACATCACTAATGAAAATGCCTATTTTATTTGAATTTCTGAAGTATATATAATCATAGAAATCCCCTCCAACATTATCCATAGGTTTATAATATGAACATATATATTCACGGGGATCATTTTGGGGCAATAAATGCTCCTGTATTTTACGGGCATGTGCTATTTGAAATTGTATTTCATTGGAATAAGCTTGAAGAAGTTCATTGTTGTTTTATAGTTTTTCTTCATTGATTAGATTCTCTTTTTTAAAGTGATTAACAATTAAAAAAAGAAGTAAAAAGGCAATGCTAAAATTTATCATTAGCGTTGTTGCAGAGTTTGCAAATACTTGAGCCGTAATACTGATATTTCCATTTTTATATAAAATCAATGTGATCAATAGAAATGCCAAGAAATTTATTAAGCTAAAAAATAGATATAGTTTATTTTTTTTATATAATAATAATGGAACAACTCCTGAAGCGAAGATATAAAATACAGCCAGAACACCTGTCGTAAAATATATGAATATTGAAGCAAATATTGATGTACTGCAGAAAAGAAATATTGCTAGAGATATTCTTTTTTTATAATTTAAAAATAGAGTAAAAAGGCAAGAAAAGCTGAGAAATAAATCAAATATTGGAAGAATGAATTTTAAATTATTTCGTGCTGTATCTTTCAACATTCCAGTAGAAAAAAAGAAATTACTTAATAAATGTATGTTTGGTTTTTCGTATGGATAGCCTTAAATGAAGATAAAAATACTCATGGAAAATAATACTAGCCCACCAAAGAAAGCAATGCCACTAAGAATTTTAATTATTTTGACATCATCTAATGAGATGTTCGTGTCAATGCCAATATTAAAAATCGATTGATATATATTTTTAATCATTTTTACCACATACAAGCCCGCCAGGACGGTGGGCTAAAAGTTTAAACCGCCGTTTCATCTAACGTTCTAGTGTATCAGACGTTGCGACGGCCTTTTGTCGCAATGTGCCGCAGGCCAAGGAGCGAAGCGACGCAGCTGATATTGCGTGTTATATGTAGTGCAAGGTTTTATTCACGGTCCCAGTACATTCCAGAAAATGATATATCAGACAAACAGGTATCATTCCATTTGGTACCTTTATATACTTCTTTAATTAAAAATTTTATTGTAACATTTGGATTTTTTGAATTTAATTCTATTTTATTTTTCCATGGAATAAAGAAGTGTTGAATTTCAAATTTGTCTTTTAAATTAATTAAATATTTCTTTTCTGAATTTCCATTTTTTATAATACAATGCATAATTTTTATTCTGTTATTCTTAAAAAAATATTTTTTATCTCCTAAACCAGAGAATAATGAAATTAACCGAAAGTATACAGTCCTTTTTTTTCTATATTTTCCTTTTAGCCCAATTTTAACCTGAATCCATTCATTTATCCCTTCATCTTTTTTACCTTCAACCCAAGCAGTTGAATATATTTTATCTATAGATTTCTTTGATGAGTATTTTTTCTCTAAATTTGATGAAGAAGTTGTAGTGATATTCAAAAAATTGGATAAATGTGAGAACCAATCCTGTTCTGCAGATCCTCGACCATGCATTTCTTTCTCTTTTTTTAAATATGAATTTATGTTATCAGAACTATGATATTCTAACGAAGGAATATTTGAGCTAAAGAGTAGAGTTGAGAATAATAACAAAATGATTAATGGTAAAATTTTATTTAACTTCATATTTTTTCTCCTAAAATAGATTAAAACCTTGCATTACATATACGTTGTTGTACGACGTGGAGAAACATTATCGAAGTTTATAGTATTTATCCTTGTTAATTGTTATTGTGTTTTCCTTAGGATTATACTTTACTACAAAAGTATAAAGTTTTCTCCTGCCTTTAAGGTTAAAAAGACTATTTTCATAATCTGCCATTATTATTGAATTTGACATTATCAACTTTACTTTAAAAATAAATGAATTTTTGGCATTTGATTTAACTTGCAGAATTTGGAAGTATTCATTCTCAGGGGGAAACGTTGTTTTGACAGTCTTCTCTCCAAATATAATGTCATAACATCCCATCCCACCATCTTCTGCTTCTTGTTTGTTGCAGTTGTTCCAAGGATTTGCTTTTAAAACATTATATTTGCTTAACACTTTTGGTTTTGGTAATTTCTTAACGAAGTTACTTTGATCAAATTTTCCACGAGAAATTAATGATCCAAATACCCATCCTTCACCTGGTTCATATTGGCATAGATACCAATAATCAGTTTTTTTACCAATAGTAACTTTTTTGTCACTTCGCTTTAGAATAGTTATGGATGTACCAATTTTTAGAAATCCCTTCGAACCGTGTTTTGTGCTTGGACCACTACGGATATTGACATTATTAGCATTTATGTATGCTTCCTCTTTGTTTTTGAATTCTCCATGTATAGCTAGAGAAAAAATTAAAATTAATACTACAATAAAGAATACTTTTTTCATAAATTTACCTCTTACGATTAACTGTTTTTTCATTTCGTACAACGTTCAGTATATCAGACGTTGCGACGGCCTTTTGTCGCAATGTGCCGCAGGCCAAGGAGCGAAGCGACGCCGCTGATATGCGTTGTTATGTGTAGTGAGAAAAATTTATATACATAGGTTTTCGACGATCCAAGTTTTATTGTGATTATTTCTATAACAATCATAGACAAAACAATCTTTTCTTGTGTTTTCAGGAAATTCTAGTAGAGGCAAATAAAAAGATTTTCTATCAGCTTCAACAATTCTAATATCGAATATTTGTTTTATCAAACCCGAAAGTGTATTGGTGTCATTTATTAGTATAAAAGGACTAAATCTAGTACAGTATAGAATGATATTGGCAGCAACTGCATCAATTGCGGATTGAAAAGTTGCGGAAGAAAAATGTTGGTCGCGATTATGCTTGGTCTCATTATATGCATTATACCAAGCTAGCGATTTAGTGGGATTATTTATATCCCAATTTTCAAATGGCTTTGATGCTGAAAATGAATCATAACTTCTTAGACCTATTTCATATTCATGAAAATGTGAAATAGGACTTAATTTAACATAATCTTTTGTTGTAAAAGCATTACCATTGATTGGTTGATGATTGGCTTTATTTAATAAGGAACGCCATTGATTTTCTACTTCAGTACATGCCAAAATTAGTAAATCTCTTATTTTATGACTATATGTTTGCAGTCCTTCTTGCGAAGGTTCGATAAATAGTAAAATTTCATCTAATTTTTCGACTAATATTCTCAGAGCTTGTTCTTGAGAACGTTGTTCATTTGCACTTATATTTAACCCAGCTTGAATGTCATTCCAATAATATAGAGAAGGTCTCCAAATTCCATCAATGGTGTGACCAATAGGAACATTCATTTCTTCTATTTCTGTGGCGCCGAACCTTTCATTTAACCATTTTGTATAAGTTCTTGTTTTAGCTTCTATTACAGTAAGTCCAACAGAAATGATAAAGAAGGATTCTTTGCCATAGAAATGAACAAAATGAGTATCTGTCTCATACCCATATCCATAGATTTGGGATTCGTGCGTATTTTTTTCCCAGTTAGGGATATTGGTTTTGGTATTCTTATAGGTGAATGCTTTCATATTATATAAAGTTTTTTCTCATTACACATAACGTTCAGCTTATCAGACGTTGTGCCGATCAACCAGGCCATTTTACCGAAAGTATTTTGGCACAATGTGCCGCAGGCCAAGGAGCGGAGCGACGCAGCTGATAAGCGTTGTTATATGACGTACGGTTGTTAAATTCTTATTCCTGCACCAATTGCAAAATAAATATTAGAAATGTCTGTGTTAAAAATAATATCGTCAAGATAAAAAAAGTTAAAATACATGTAGAAGTCTTTTAGTTCACCTTTATATGAGTGTGATTCTTCTGTCTTTTTTTCTTTTTGATATATTGAATATTTAATGATTGCTCCAGGATACAGTGACATTCCAGTATTCTCATTTTTAATTGGGTATATGTCTTTGTTTAATGCTACAATTGATATTGGCCAAACGATATCAATATATAATTTAGGCATTAGTTTAAATTCGAAACTTGCTCCACTGATTACTTCAGAATAACTAGCATTCTCAGTTAAGTTAGTTTTATTATGAAATGAGAAATGGCCACTAATCCCTAATGAAAATATTTCGTGAAATCTATATCTTAAAGATGTTCCTAGTTCGGCGCCACCAGCATAATTAGATGTACTTGGATTAACAATATTCGATTCACCTATTCGTAGCTCAAGCTCTAAATTGTTAAATAATGGCAAACAACTATTTTTATTATCCGCTACTAAAGGAGAGCTGATGATAAAGCAAAGTAAAATTATTATCTTAATTTTTCCCATATCGGTTAGTTCCTATAAGTGTTTTTAGTATGTCATATAACGTTCAGCTTATCAGACGTTTCGCCGGCCTTTTGGCGAAATGTGCCGAAGGCCAAGGAGCGAAGCGACGAAGCTGATAAGCGTTGTTGTACGCTGTGGCAAAACTAACAGTTAGTTTATTTCGCCAAAGCCCACGGATGGGCGAAGGCGAATAAATTAGTTTTCTTTTATTTCAACATTTAATCTATAAAGTTTGTTAAAACGGAAAAATTCAAAAGTGACCTTTTTGTTTTCAAATAAAGTATTTGGAAAATTTAGATACAAATTATCATAATCGAGCTTTTTCCCATTTATTTTTGTTATAATATCACCATCTCTAAATCCAAATTGATATAGCAAATTGTAAGATCTAATTGTCAAAAGATTTAAGCCAAAGATTTTACCATTCAATCGATATGGAGATGCTCTTAATCCCTTTAATAGACTGTTGGGATTTTTTATACTTTTTTTTCCAAAAACAGCTTTGTCAAATATAATATTTTTCCTTTGAATAGTTTTTGGTGCCGCTTTATCAATGTTTGTGTAAATTTTGCTACTTGCTATAATTTTTATGAGTTCCTTTTTCTTATGTTTATGAGCCAGGCCTAAAGTTGTCCAACCGTCATTATCTATTTGATTAATGTTGCCACCACTTTTCAGAAATTCTAAAAACTTTTCTTTATCCCCTGAGATGACTGAATAGTGAAGGCAGGTTCTACCACTATTATCTTGTTTATTAACGTTAGCGCCATGTCGAATTAATAATTTTACTGATTTAATGTCCGCTATGGAAAACAGAAGTAAATCATTACTTATTTTTACATTATTGTTAAGTAAGAGTTTTGTGATTTGATAATCATTAATTATTACACTTAAAAACAATGGATTTATTTTAAGTGGAATTTTGACTTCTTTATTAAAGTCGGGAATTTTTGTTGAAATATAAATAGTAGTTTCCTTATTTATATCAATTCTACTTTTAATTAGGGATTTGACATTATTATAATTACTGTTCTTTATTGCTCTAAGCAATGGTTCTTCAAAATTATATTTTTTTAATTTACTGGAAACATGAAAATATTGAGAATAACAAGGAATTACAATTAAAATTGAAAATAAAATTGCTTTTATATAATATTTCATGAAATTACCTTGCAGCTAATATTTTGCCTGGCATGGACGCCAGGCTTAAGTTTTTTGCCATTGCGTACAACGTTCAAGCATATAAGACGTTTGCCGCAGCGTAGCGGAGGCAAATGTGCCGAAGGCCAAGCGACCGCAGGGAGCGCAGCTTATATGCTTTGTTGTGCGCCGTTTCAAATTACTACAATATCAATAATCTATCATCAGGTGAAAAATGACCAGATAGAATCATTTCAGGGTGACCTGGTATCATTTCGAAAACCGCATGAGTAAATACACCAGGTGCTTTTTTAGTAATAAATCCTGTAAAAGAACCATTGCTATCTTTTTGTGATTTTATATAGTGATGGCCAGATTGATGAACATATCTCTGGCCAAAGTCAATTGTCTTATCGTTTATATTTAACATCCATTTTGATGATTTATTCGTTCCAATTCCTACTGGTATTTTTGTTTCTATTCTTATATTTTTATCTTTATTCCATTGAGTATATTCATCAGTAAGATATAATGTAAAAGCATGTTGTAATGATGTTGTATCATTTTCAATATTTGTTACAATTGATGGTTGATAAAAAATAATTCCATGAATTTCTTTTGAAGAGAATTGTTCAAAATATAACTTTGCCCATTCTAAACATACATCAAAATCTATATTGTTAGGTATTCTAATATAAACAAAATTAACATTATTTTCATCAGGTACAGGCGCATATTTTTTTAAATTACCACAAGCATCATCAAGCTTAGACCATAAATTTTTAATTTCATTTTTATGATATACCGAACTAACTGTTACAGTATAAGAAAATTCTTTATCAAAATAATGTGATTCATCCTCATCTAAATTTCTTATTGCAATCATACATAAATCTTTTATTCCAAAAACTCGATTATTGTTATCATATTTATCAAGGACATCTATAAAACTTCCGAATAATAAATCCCAATCAGACTCAGTGGGGAAGTGATGAAAAAAATCAATATAAACTGCTAATGTTTTATATCCTTTATTTTTTTTACAATAATCTACCAGAGTTTTTTCAAACTGTTGTGAGATTTGGATAAATGATCGCTCATGGCTTGATTTACTATAATTTTTTAAAGAAAGATTTATATTTACATTATTTGAAAATGATAATGTCGCATCAATTGAGGGATAATTAGCTGGTTTTGGATTTGGTGTTTGATTATCTGAATATAAATAACTTAAACCTACAAACTCAAAAGTTGTACCAGCAATGTTATTGATGTCATTGTTTTTAATATTATTGATATTTTCTCTAACCCAAGAATCATTAATACACGACATAATGATAATTGCTTTTCCAAGAATGTATAATTCTTTACTTGCTAAATGATCTTTTCTTTTCCATAATATTTGTACTGGATGTTCATCACCGGATGCCAACCATTCAGCTGTAAAATAATCATTTATTGCTTTAAACGTTTCTTCAATTTCTGAGTCAGGTATTTCACTTGCAGGTTTTTGTCTATTTTTAAAATATTCTGTCATAAATTTCCTTTAATTTGAAATGGCGCACAACGTTCTAGTATATCAGACGTTGCACCGCTCAACCAGTTAATCTTTACTGGAAGTATTTCGGTGCAATGTGCCGCCAGGCCGAGGAGCGAAGCGACGCAGCTGATATACGTTGTTAT
>Ga0070729_10006719_pt1 | contig 11259 bp, 3 predicted proteins | sample tdDd472_FD_66725 | JGI IMG/M metagenome (GOLD analysis project Ga0070729, IMG submission 66725) | Marine sediment microbial communities from the Atlantic coast under amendment with organic carbon and nitrate - tdDd47.2 | ecosystem: Environmental > Aquatic > Marine > Coastal > Sediment | place...
TCCTGTCTACCATCCATGATGTCGCTTTTTCCTGTGTTATCAACTCACCTTTGACAAGATCAGCAATAATCATCCCACCCGGTTCGAGTTGACCATCTTCTGTTACATCTTTCGCCGAAACAGGCACCACTCCAGCTTCACTGGATATTATTACTCGGCCTTGTCTTGTTTTTACATATCTTAATGGTCTAAGTCCCATTCTATCCAGAACAGCAGATAAATATTGTCCATCACTTGCTACAATAGCAATTGGCCCTTCCCATGCACCTAAAGTTCCTAAAGCGCGCCTGTTTGCCTCAAAAAAGCTAATTTCTCGTTCTGTAAGGTTTTCTTCATTCCAGGAAGGAGGCATCATTCTTCGTAAAGCCTCGTGTATCCCGGTAATTCCATAGGTTGACATCATCTCGGCCACTCTATCAACCTGAGCAGAATCACTTCCGTGCGTCATTAGCACATTGGGTAAACGTATTGCACTCTGAGCATCCCTCACGGCACGGCAATTTGCGGTGATAGTATTGATTTCTCCATTATGGGCAATATGTCTAAATGGCTGCACAAGGTTCCAGTTTGAGAAGGTGTTGGTTGAGAATCTTCTATGACCAATAATTAAATTGCTTTTAAAAGCAGGATCTTTCAGGTCAGGATAGAAATTGCATAGTTGTTCTGAAGATGCCAGGGCTTTATAAACGGTGGTGTATGGCTCCATGGAAACAATATTGAGCATACCTGAAAATCTATCTTCGATTTCCGTTTTCGTTTCGTGTAGTGCTTCAAACAACTGTGCCTCTCTACGATGGCCCTTAGCAATAAAAACCTGATATATTAGAGGCACATCCTGCTTGGCAGCACTTCCAAGAACTGAAGCATCTACCGGAACTTTCCTCCACCCTAAAGGTGCCAAACCCTGATGCCTTAAAATGGAATTTATTTCCCATCGATATTCGTGAATATTCCTCTCGCCGTGTAATAGAAACACATTACCAACAATCAAAGGCTCAGAATCACTTTCAAGCCTCCTGCCACTGGTAATAAATTGCTCGAAATATTCACGATCAGGGCGCAGCAAAAGACCGGCACCATCACCGGTGCCATCAAGTATGCCACCACGATGCTCCATCTTTACCATTGCATTCAATGCTGTTTGCACCAACTCCTGAGATGGTTCTTTTTCAAGATCAGCAACGGCTAGAATTCCGCATCCACCCCTACCGGGATTGTTAATGATTTCCTGATATCTTGTCTGTTTTATTTGTGCATTATCCATAATGTTATCCACCAAAGAAAAGAATATACCAAACTGAAGAATTTCCTCAGCCTACTAAAGTCAAGCATCCCCACAAAAACTTTGCTTAGTATTCCACCCGCCGAAATTATAGCTGAGTATCCAGCTAATAATGATAAATGATCTGTTTACAATATAACATTAAAGGTATGGTATCTGTCAAACAGAATAATAAAAAACACCAATATTAACAGATGTTTATGCACACGTGAATATTTTCATGTTTTATATTTCGATAAAAATCTAACTATCTTGTAAACTTTTGTAAACCTCTGGATAATCTTAAACATGTATTTGCAATTCAAGCATTTTTAAATTTAGTGAACAACATTATAAAATGCTAACAATTTGATAGATTCCTGCCGAATATAATGAAAACTTCAAGAATGGGATGGAATACACCACCGATGCAGTACTTGAAGAGCCTGAGGCCGTGTCAAAGCTGTATTAAAATAATTGTATACTATCAGATAGACATAGCATTTCATACAAACACTATCTATCTGTTTTTAAACAATATACTCCGGTATCTCAGCATATTTATCCAGTTATCTGGAACTTATATGAAATATATTTTTAATTTTTTAAAAAGGAGAATAAAATGAAGCATCGGTCATTATGTTGGTTACTGGCAATTGCAATAATATTTATAATAACAGCCTGTGCCAGTGGATCAGACACCGGGCTGATTGATGGCGACACCGATAGTCAGTCGGACAGCGACAATGACGATGATTTGACTGATGTTGATGCAGACGATGGTGTTGTTCTTAAAAAGCAGACTCTTCATTTCCAGCTTTCCACCAATGACTGGCTCGATTCCGATGAGGAATATGTCGTTCATGTTGGTGGCAATAGACATTCACTGAAACGTCATACAGAAGACTCGAAGCTTCAGTTTTCAGAGCTTTTCGATTCCATGAACGAAGATAACCATCCTTCACATTACGCTGAAGACATTCCCCTTCCAACACATAAGGCAACCAGAATCCATGTAACCCAAAGAAGTGATGTTAATGGAGCCATAAAAAAGGCCCATGGCGATGGAGTTGACCACGGACTATCATTGATGTTTATTCATATCCCATACGAATCTGCCTTAAATCATCTGAGCAAAATCAAATCAAAAAGCAAATTTAAGGATAACACCGGTGACCTGACTGAAGATGCTCTTAACAATTATGGCCCTGATGACATTGCACACACAATAATCTTCCATCATCCGGAACTAATGAACATCAACCCGGATCATGCTGCCAATGTTATGTACAACCATATTTATCAGGCTGCTGGAGTCCAGGCGCTATCACAGGCAATACAAAATGCCGGGCAATATGGCTGGTACGACATGGTGCCAATCACAGATTCAGACGACCAGCCAGTTATGAATTCTCGTAACGAAATTATGTACAAATACGAGATAAAAGACGAGATACTTGATTCAGCCAGAGAGGCTGTAATAAACTCTTTGAATTCCACAAAAAATGATTCATCTCTTAGCGGACAAAGCTATCATGTAACCGAAGGTGTGAGCCATATTGAAAACAGTGGAGTTGCCTCAAAAACAAACGGTTATACTTTTAAGCTTGGTAAAACAGGTTTCCAACATGGCTTCCGCACCAGCATGAGCTACGATGATGACAAGGTTACTCTTGCCTTACGAAATGATTTTGTTCGCCATCTCTCGACCTTCATCGAATTCTATGATGAAAATGATGAAGTCGTGACACCTCAGGACTGGGACTCATTCTTCGACTCATGGATGGACTTTACCGGTGCAGATGAACTTGAAACAGACACCTGCAAGTTTTTAACAATGGTTAACCCGGTTCCAACCATTATGGGAATTCCGGTTTCAGGAGACTTCAACAGCAGCAGCGTGACATTTACCTGGCCCATGAACGCACGTTATGCAAAAGTAAGAGCCGGTGGTTTAGGTTCAAGCGGAGCTCACGACACAAATATTGTAACAATTGGTGCGACGCTGACCGGCATCTTCGAATTGGCAATCCCCACGGTAATACTTGCCTCTACAGCCGGAATGGGAGACGAGTCTGCATTGCTGGAATCTGTGGCAGATGATATTTCTCTGGCAGGCACCGTTACCAGTTTCTTTTATTCACTAATCTGGACGCATAGTTCACCAACTTTCGGCACAGTAGCTAAAAAACTGGCAGTTGCCGCAGCCGAGTTTGTCTGGACAAACAAAACAATCCGAAACTGGGTAATAAAGAAAATCGCAGAATCAGAACTTGAAGAAGCTGTTCCTTTTATTGGCCTGGCACTTCATATTGCGGATATGGCCTCAACCGCTGCTACTCTGGTGGAAACATCAGTGGAAGTCGGTACCTCTCCCTGGATTATTGAAAACACAATTCAACCTTCACACAACATCGACGTTGTTATTAGCCATGATGTAGATGATTTCCAGTTCCCTGCAACTGCAACACACTATAAGGTGTTTGCAAAGTTCTCAGGTAATGACACACAGGTAATCGAGAAAACTCTTCCTGTAGATCCAACTACAGGAGACCCGGTTACCGTATCCGAACCTCAAACAGTCACATTTGCAGGCGTTCCGGCAGGTGGTCATTTCAGCCTTAAAGTACTCTTCTATTCCGATACAGGCTGGCTTGCTGCTCAAAAAGATTTAGATGGCCTTGCCAATGTTAATGATGACAACTCAGACAAGCTGACAATAAATCTAGCTATCGAAGAAAATCTGGTACCACTTTCAGCAGACACACAGTACAGCCATAAAGATAAGCTGGCTTATAACGACACCGATAATTATCATTGGATGGGCACCACCGATGCACCGACTGAAACATATCTGGACTACAGCGTAGACACTACAAGCAATTCCATATCTTACCTTGGCAACATAACGGTAAGCCAGAAAGTAGGCGCAGCAGCTTACACATGGCGCGGATATACTCCGGATCAGGATGCATGCTCTGGTAGTTCCTCGGGCGGACAGCTCTATAACTTTAAAAGTGTAAGCCTTACCGAAGACCCGACAGTCGGCATGATGCAAACCGAATGTGGTTATAGCGACAAACCTTTTGTGCTGTACGACTTCCTCACTGCAAAAGAGGATGCTATGAACTGGGTGGTTCTCGGTAAAAACAGTGAGTACTATGTAAGAAATATTGGCTATGAAACAGATGGCACCTTCGATGTCCCGGAAACATCATACGGTAAATTCCCCATTCGCATTGACTCAATGGTTTATCATCCTTTCGGATACTTGATTGGTATCAACAATGATTATGCAAAAATGTATTCAGTAAATCTTACATCTATTGGCGTCACTGACGATCTTGCTCCGGAAGCTCTTCCAATAGCCGGGCCAGCTTTGCATCTTGCAGGAATCGAAGCAAATCCAAGCCTGTTGAGACATCCGGTAGCAATCAAGTTATCACCTGAAAACACCATTATGGTTCTGGATGACATACATGAACTAACCGTTGGTACAAATAACGAAAACTTAAAGGCCAGAGTCAAAGCCTTTACCACAACGGGAACACCTGTTAAGTATTTCGAAGATAAATACAGCCTTGACCTGATTGATAACGACGAAGATGTACTGGTAACCTTCCTTGATTTTGATTTTGAAGCTCAAGGCTATATCTATGTTCTTTCCTATGCCACACCAACAGACGAACCCAACTATCAGGTAAAAGCAAGTGACTATCGTCTTGATTTGTACGACCCGGCAGGAAATTTCCTCTCGAGAACAACAGGTCTTGCAGCTGCTAAAATGGCCGTTGACAAATGGAGAAATATTTTCTCACTAAACTACGAAATGTTAATTGGAGCAGATGGTTACAGCGAACCATCAATAAGTGAATGGATTCCCTCGACACCAGACTAGGCAAAACCTGAACCCTGATTTTGTACTCTTGAAACCTGTAGAACAGGCCACCGTGAAATGGAGAGAAGCTATGAAACGATTGATTATAGCACTGTTAGTATTCACAGTATCATGCATCTGTGGATGCGGAGATGATACTTATGAAGTTGGCCCACAAGCTATCGAGGAACCGGAAGCCAAAGCATTTCACGAACAGCAATTTACAGAAGACGATACATTAACAGCACACATCAATGATACAGTCATGCTGCATCTGGAATCATCAGGTACACATATTGGTGATTTGACAGGAGAAGGTTATGACTCCATACCTTTTCACTACAATAATGATGTCAACCATACTATTTGTATGGCTGATGAGGAAAATGATCCGCATTATGTAATAGTTTACAATGATCAGGATGAAGAAATAATTAGAATTAATGCAGGCGAATGCAAGACCGAATTTATGCCTGCGGGAGACTATCGAAAAGAAATACATCATGCAGAAGAAGGCAACTCAGCCGAATACGAAATGGTATTTATCAGACCACACAGCATTCCAAAAACCAGCATTGAAAATCTTCATCAAGTAGAACCTCCATCAGCGAATTTTAAAAACAGTATTCCAAATTGCAGTGGTGGATGTGATGTCAACAGAACCGTCAAGTATGGCGATCTGGATATGGATGAAGGTGAAGTGGCCATTATTACCGGCACCTGTCCTCCGGACAACAATCAGCAAGTAGATGTTTACAGTTCACATTGTTTCAATATTGGAACACAGGTTACAGGTGTTGAACCAGCAAAACTGACACAAGTGTTAACATATTCAAATGAAAATCTTAGCGGAAAGCCCAAATTGTACAAATCCACAAGTGTCAATACAGGTCAACTCTTCTGCCTTGACGCTGCGGATAAAGCTATAACCACGGCAAGTGCATCTTTTGCTGTTTCGTCATTTGGAAATACCGCAACCACAACCTGTGAACTTGAAAGCGTCGGTAGATATTGCTATAAAGCGGGTACTCATACAAATGAAAATCGCCAAACAAAATGCAACAGCAGTTTAAATTCAGATTCTTCAATAATACCCAAAAGCGGAGAAGCAACACTTTTACCTGCCATTGACAAGAGTTATGACACGGAAAAATGTTGTTCGATAGCTTATAAATTTACAACTAGCTGCGATGATCTGAGCCTTATTGGCTTTGATGATGCGGCCTACGGGGTTTTGCTAGGTAACAACACTACAGAAGTAACTATATTTCAGGACAGCCATTTTAACGGTCTTAAAACAAGGCTGGACCATTCGGTAAATGCAGGACTTGACCCCACCGAAAGTTATTACAAGTTCCCTGCAACATCAGATGGCATAAATGCAATTGAAGGCTCAATTTCCTCGCTAGATGTAAGAACAGGCAGTGAAATAGGGGCAATTACACTTATCACTACAAAAGTGTGTACCGACTGTAATTTTGCAGGTATGAATCTTTCCAGACAAAAACTGAATGATGCTGTAGTAACCAGATCAAACTTTACCAATGCCACACTTACCTACACGCAACTTTCAGGTGCCTACATGCAAAACACCACATTAGTTGGAGTTAAAGGTAATTATGCAAATTTGAGTGGCGCCTATCTTACTAACGCCACAATGTCAGATGCCTCAGACTCAAAGGCCAGTGCTTCATTTAAGAATGCCTACTTTGCCGGAGCGGATCTTACAGGTGTTACTGCCAACTACGTTCATTTCGACAATGCACAATTTGTCGACTCGGGCAATAACACCACAAGCCTCTCCACGGCATCTCTGGTTGGAGCATATTTCAATTCAGCCATTTTTGACAACGTCAACCTCTCGGAAATAACAATTGCTAAAACATCCTTTGACAGTGCGGTAATTCTTAATTCCAACTTTACAGGTGTCGTAGACAACAGCAACTCTACAACCAATCTGTCATCCTTTAGCAATGCCGTTTTATATGGCAGCACTTTTGCAAGCTCGCATTTTGATTATGTAGATTTCGAAAGTGCCCTCTTCTCTTTCGTAAATGGCAGCTACACTCTCAATGCCTATTCATCATTCGATTCTGAAACATTCCAATATCACTCAGAGGAAAACGATGTAAATTACGAGGCAACATATCCGGATAAAGCACCTGCTTCAACCTCCAACAATACAACCTGTCCGGATGGCAGCTATGGCCCTTGTAATAAAAACGGTGGAGAAACAGCCGAGAGCTGTCCGGAAGACTGTGCAGGCGAGCCGGAATGTCTGACAAACTGGAATTGCCACACCAAACAATGGACAGACTATTCAGTGCAGGGACATTGGTTCTGCAATGGAGGCACCTGCGATACCTGTAGTGATTCGGTAAACTGTAATGATGGTTTCTGCGATATGTTTATTGGAGAAACTGCCTTAAGTTGCAGAAGCGATTGCATCAACCCCTACCCACCAGAATGCACCCACGGCTCCCAATGTCTTACCAAAGAATGGCCGTTGGAAACTTATGGACACTGGGAATGCCATACTACAAGTGGCAATCCATCTTGCACAGCAATAGAAGACGACAGCAGCACTAACCTGTGCGGAGATGGCATCTGCTCTCAAAATGGTCAATGGATGCCTCAGCAGCCCTCGATCTATATTGGTAAAAACAACATCCATAGCTGGGTGAGACCGGAACAGGGTGTGTGCAAGTAAAAACGCCGTTTAAGAGAAAACAAAAAAGCGACTCATGCAAAAGTATGAGTCGCTTTTTTTTATGTGTATTTATAAGCTATTTTACATTTTGCTGTATTTTCTTTATTAAAGTCTGCTTTTTATCGTGTAAGCGTTTCTCTAGCACAACCTTAAATTTTTCAGGAGTTTCAATGTTCCTGTATGAATCGGCAAACATGTCAAGCTGCTTTTGCGTATGTTTTTGTATATCTTGCAGAGTCGTCTTCTTAAGTACTGAAGTTCCATTTCTCAGAACAGGAATCAGCAAGTCCACAAACTCTGAATTGCCAATTTGATCCACATCTCCTTTGTCATCCACAAAAGATGCGTATTGATTATCTAGCGGACAATCAACAGTGTAAATCATATCCACTTCTACTTTACCAGCCGAGCAGTATCGCCTCACCTGTAATTGTCCCGGATTAGAAGTTTTAACACTTTCCTCGGATAATTTCAGTTTATCCTGCCAAACACCATTTTCATCTTTTATCGCCGATAACTTGTACACACCACCGAGCGCAGGTTGATCATATGCAGTTGACAGCTTGGTACCTACTCCCCAAACATTAACTCTGGCACCATTCTTTTTAAGTTTTTCGATGGAATATTCATCCAGATCATTGGAGGCCACAACGGCTGCATCTTTAAAACCAGCCTCATCCAGCATTGCTCTGGCCTTGATACTCAAAGAAGCTAAATCACCGGAATCGAGTCTTATGCCAAGCATTTTATGACCATTAGCCTCAAGCGTTTTGCCAACTGTAATGGCATTTTTTACGCCTTGCAATGTGTCATAGGTATCAACCAGAAATATGCAATTATTCGGCATAATCTCGGCATATTTTTCAAAGGCTTCCATTTCGGTATCAAAACTCATAATCCAGCTATGAGCATGAGTTCCCTTGACAGGAATGCCAAGTATTTTCCCTGCAAGCACATTCGAAGTAGCACTGCATCCACCGATATAGGCAGCTCTTGAAGAGCTAATGGAGCCATCAATACCCTGTGCCCTCCGCAATCCAAACTCCAGTATCGGTTCACCGGATGCAATCATTGCCATCCTGGAAGCTTTGGTTGCAATCAAAGTCTGAAAATTGATTATGTTTAAAATAGCAGTTTCAACCAGTTGGCATTGCAGCAAAGGCCCCTTAACCCTGATCAAGGGCTCGTTGGCAAAAACAACGGTACCTTCTTCAACTGCATCAATCTCCAGAGTTATTTTAAGATTTTGAAGATAGCTCAAAAATTCATCATCAAAGAGTGGTAAGCTATCTGCACCGTTTAAGCCACGAAGATATTCCAAATCATCATCAGTAAAAGTAAGCTGTTGCAGATATTCAACTACCTGCTCTAAACCACAAAAAACAGCATAGGCCCCATTAAAAGGGCTTTTTCTGAAAAACATATGAAATACAGCTTCACGCTCTGCAATACCGCTCTTTAAATATCCGTATGACATAGTTAGCTGATAAAGATCAGTATGTAAGCACAACGACGTTTTGTATATATCTTCAAGCATCTATATTTCCTCTCGTAAGTTTTGCAAAGTATAATACAGATATGAACTTAGACAAAGAATATACCCATGTAACATAAACAAAAAAGCTCCCGGCCAAACAAACCGGGAGCGTATTTTTTATTAAACTAGAAACTAAGTATCAGTAAACACGTCTGCGAATAGCGACCATAGACAACACAAGCAACATCAGCAGCAAACCAGTTGAAGATCCGTTGGTAGAATTACAGTCAACGCCACCGAAAGCTCCGTTTACATCGTCAGTTTCAAGATCTTCAGTATCACCATCAATGTTGCCATCTACAGCTTCAAGGTCACCACCAAATTCAAGGTCGCTATCACCTTTGTCAACATCACCATCAACAAATTCGCCATCCAGATCTCCGTCTTCGTCAGAGTCACCATCGACCGGGCCTTCGTAATCTTCTTCAACGATGATATTGAAAGCACCCATTTCAAGATCCGGCTCTTCTTCTCTAACAACAACCTGAATAATAATTTCGGCATCTTCCAGCATACTCAGGTAGAGAATCTCTACGCCACCTGACTCGTTTGTATCCATTGCATCAAGGCATTCGCCATTAGAACAGACATCCCATAAGGCCATACCCATATCCAGTGATTCAGAAGTCAAGGTAATGCTGTAATCATATCCGGCCAGAAGTTCAACAGTAAAGAAGGAGTCAACACCATCCATCTCACCTTCCATGCAAGAATCAGGTACTAACATAGAAGCTGTATGACCCAACATATTGGCTTCTTCCAAAGTACCAACAGTCAATTCAACAGCTTCATCACAAGTGTCACCAGTCACGACCTGTTCTTCATCATCACCGTCAGTGACATCATCACCATCAGTAACAGCATCACCGTCAGTAACATCATCACCGTCAGTGACATCATCACCATCAGTAACATCATCACCGTCAGTAACATCATCGCCGTCAGTAACATCATCACCGTCAGTAACATCATCACCGTCAGTAACATCATCGCCGTCAACTTCATCACCATCAATCACATCATCGCCATCAACATCATCGCCATCAATCACATCATCGCCGTCAGTAATATCATCGCCATCAGTAACATCATCACCGTCAGTAATATCATCGCCATCAATCACATCATCGCCGTCAGTAACATCATCGCCGTCAGTCACATCATCGCCATCGACGTCGCCGTCTATGACCTCACATGCGTCCTTGTTTACAGTGAAGTCACAGTATCCAGGACAACTTATCGAAGCAGTTCCGTCCGAGAACGAACCTGTGCAGAAGTTTTCAAACAACACATTATCAAACGAGCAACCATCAGTTTCATAGCTGCCGTAGTGTGCATTACCATCATATGCGTCTATAACAAATGTACACTCTGTGTCTGTCTTTGCTTGAATTACAAAGCTCAAATCTTCTATCTCGTCACAGAAATTTCCCTGCATAGTATCGACACAGTATTCACCCGGGAAGTCGTCACAGCCAGCGCAAGGATCATCATCACCATCAGTGACATCATCACCGTCTGTAACATCATCACCGTCTGTAACGTCATCGCCGTCAGTGACATCATCGCCGTCAGTCACATCATCGCCGTCAGCAACATCACCATCAACATCACCGTCGGTAACATCATCACCGTCAGTCACATCATCACCATCGGTCACATCATCGCCATCTGTAACATCATCATCGCCGTCAACGTCATCACCATCGACATCATCGCCATCGACATCATCGCCATCAACGTCGTCGCCATCGATATCACCGTCTACCGGCTCACAGGCCTCCTTGCTTAAGGTGAAATCGCAAATTTGGGGACAGTTCACAGTAACCACACCATCAGTCATGCTGGCTGTGCAGTATCCGGCAATATCGAAG
>Ga0070729_10006720_pt1 | contig 11259 bp, 8 predicted proteins | sample tdDd472_FD_66725 | JGI IMG/M metagenome (GOLD analysis project Ga0070729, IMG submission 66725) | Marine sediment microbial communities from the Atlantic coast under amendment with organic carbon and nitrate - tdDd47.2 | ecosystem: Environmental > Aquatic > Marine > Coastal > Sediment | place...
CGCTGCGTTCCAGACCTGGAAACCGATGGCGATTTCCTGGCAGGGGCCTTCGGAAGGACAGGTTACGTGACCGTGTCCCGAGGCGAAGGTGGTCCCGTCCGGAGCCACGGCCAGGGCGTTCGTCCCTCCGAGCACCCCGGAACCGCCGCTGGTCAGGGTGTAGACTTCGGTTCTCGAAGGCACATCCCACTTCGTGATGTTGCCGTAGGAGTAGGGGGGCGAATTGGTCCGGCCCCCGGTGTACATGGTCGCTCCGTCAGCGGAGAAGGTGAGGTTCGAGGCTGCCGCATCCTCTTCCCAGATGATCTGGGGCGACTCCTGGGCGAATGCGACTGTCGCGATGACCATCAGTCCCAGCAGTAACAATGAGTTCCTCTTCATGTCGTCTCCTGTATGTTCATTTCGTCCACAAGTGGCCTTCTTACCAATGTGCTAGGGAAAACCGTACCGGTTCCGGCTTCGCGGATTGTGTTTCAGTCCCGTTCCTCAACATGCGATGGGCCCAGCGGGCCGTTAATTTCAGTTGTTGCGTTAAACAGGATAATATAAGTAATGATTATCGCTAGCCATAAGGTTTCTGTAAGGACGATGTGGTTTCGGTGAAGCTGGAGGAGCGCATGACAAGCATCCACAACATCGCCTAGATGGTGGCGTTCAGAGTCGATTCTGAATTTCTGGCGGTGGCACCTGATCCTTGATTGGATTTGCCTGCGTTTATCCGACATCTGGAATGAGCTACAAACACACAGGCTAATTCACACATCCAAATCAGAGGTTCTCCGACATGTTGTGGCTGTGGGACGCATCGAGATCGAGACCGTAGATATTCTTGAGGCTGGTGATCTTCGAGAGAGTTTCCTCGCTGAAGGGGGCGTTTCCCTCGAACGCATGCAGGCAAATCCCCTCAAGCAGATCGCCGAGGGTGATGTCGAGGTATTCGGCGAGCCCTTTCAGGACTTTGAGTAGATGCTTTTCCATGCGCACGCCGGTCTGGACGCGTTCGACTATTCTTTTTTCGGGCATGGGCTATGTCCTATTCATTGGGGAACACGACCACCTGTTTCCACGATGGAGTGCGCTACAACCACTCCACGATCTCCATGAGATTGCCTGCAGGGTCATGGAACATCACGTACAGTGAACTTGGTTGTGGAGCTCCAAACTCCTCGACGCCCCAGGGCAGTTCCGTTCCTGCGTTGCGTAGCAATTCTACGGACTGATCCAGGTCGGGGACAGAAAGTGCGAACATCGGCCAGCGGCGTTTGATGTCGCGGGGCTGCTCGAGTCGACCTTCCATGACCACGACGAAGGTTCCGTCGGCATCGAAGAGGTAGGGCTCCGTGCTGCTGCCGACACGCTGCAGTCCAAGAACGTTTTCGTAGAACGAGGCGGTAGATTCGAGGACCTCGGACTCAGCCCACACGGTGACAACCGCTACTTGATTCGTTGGCCTGCTGTGGTCGGCCTGGTGTTGCCCGCGGGAACTCGCCGAATGCGCATCACCATGTCTATGAGCTTCATGAGAATCTTGCTTCACATGCGCGTGATCACAGCCCTGCAGAGCAGCGATTGCCAGAGCAACCAGGGCTAGCTTCGCCAGGTACTTCATTTCAGCCTCCCGTGAAATTGTGAACGAATCAAGGTACCAATGTACCTCGGTAGACCTGGGAATACAAACTGTGTCTGGTCTCAATGGTGATTAACCGGTTCTATAGGCTAAATTGGTGAGATTCCAGTGGGCCGGCCATTGAAACGGCTCCCGCCTTGGTGTCCAAACCTTGCAATTGGCAGGATCAACGGTTGTATTGGCTACGACCAACCTGGCGACTGGAAGGGCGGTTGATCTCAGAGTTCTTCCACGACCACGTCCTGCAAGCATCCTCGATCCCAATTCCCCCAAGGACCTGCCATGGAACTCTTGGCTCCTGCCGGAACACTTGAAAAGATGCGCTGGGCCGCTCGCTACGGTGCCGACGCCGTCTACTTCGGCACGCACTTCGGATCGCTCCGCAGCTACGCCGGCAACTTCTCGCTGGAGGATGCCGAACAGGGACTGCGCGAACTGCACGCCCTGGGCAAACAGGGATACGTGACCCTGAACATCTACCCCTATTCTGACGAGTTCGACCGCCTGCAGACCCTGGCCGGCCAGCTCGACGACGTCGGTGTGGATGCGGTGATCGTGGCCGACCTGGGCGTGTTCATGGCCCTGAGAAAGCTGGGCTTGAAAGCGCGGCTGCACATCAGCACCCAGGCCCACACCACCAGCTGGCAGACGGTGCTGTCTTATGCTGAACTGGGAGCCGACCGGGTGAACCTGGCCCGCGAGCTGACCCTGAAGCAGATCCAGGAGATCCAGCAAGCCCTGGCCGGACGCATGGAAACCGAGGTGTTCATTCATGGAGCCGTGTGCTTCTCCCATTCAGGGCGCTGCGCCATCAGCGACTACCTGACGGGCCACGGCGGCAACCGCGGCGAATGCAAGCAGCCCTGCCGCTGGAAATACACTCTGGTGGAGGAAAAACGGCCCGGTCAGGTCATGGACTACTTCGAGGACGAGCGCGGGAGCTACTTCTTCAATCCGCGCGAGCTGGCGCTCTTCGAGTTCCTGCCCGCTCTGCAGCAGGCCGGTGTGGCATCTGTGAAGCTGGAGGGGCGCATGAAGAGCATTCACTACATCGCCCAGGTGGTCTCGTTCTATCGCCAGGTGCTCGACGGACGCCAGGTGTCCTGGGACGAGGGCATGGCCCTGCTCAATCGGTTGCCCAACCGCGGCTATTCCACGGGTTTCATGAAGGGCGACGTCACTCCTGAGGACTACGCGTTCGACGCTCCCAGCTCCACCGGAGAATCCATCTTCGTCGGCAATGTTCTGGATGAGAAGACCGATGGTTGCGCTGTGCTTGAGGTGCGCAACAGGATCCATGGCGGCGACCAGTTGGAGCTGCTGACTCCAGACGGAAATGTGAGCAGCTACACCATGCCGGCAGTGATGCGAACCCGTGACGGCGATCAACGGGACACGGTGAACAACTCCCAGTTCGTGTTGCTGGAGCAGGAACTGCCGCCCTTCGCCTTGTTACGGCGGATTGCGGCGTTCTGAGTTTATTCCTGGTCAGGTGACCTCACAGTTTTCTGCCGGAGATATTCTTCTGGGAGGACCGTATCGGCCTGCCGATCCACCGGCATGGTTCGGCACAGATCGACCATACCCACTGAAGTCGATCCGTGTTAGAATCTTGAAAATGCCAACTCGTTCGTCGATGCTGCTTACTCCAGGCTAGAAGCAAGCATTGGGGATGAAGGTCGAAAGGATCACCAGTGCGCTACCTCTTTATCACTGCCCTCATATTCCTTTCCCTCCAGGCCACCGCTCTCGCTCGACCGGTCGTCATGCTCACCGGCTACTGGACTCCTACCAGCGAGATGCTAGCGCCGTTCAGCGATGACCCGGACCTCAATCCCGATGGCTGGATCGGAGAGAACTGGGAGGGACTCGGCTACGACGTCTATGCATTCTTTCCTGCCTTCGACAAGCGAAGCCGCGAGTTCGAGGTGGACTACCAGGCCACCTCGCGCGATTTCTGGGCTCGCGCCAACGAGTTTCACCCGGAGATCATCATCAGTTTCGGCGCGAGCTCGGGTCAGCCCGGGTGGCGCATCGAGGACGACGCGTTCAACTGGGATTCGTGGGTCCCCGATCAATACTACCCCTACTACCCGACGCCGAATCCTCCGGACAGCACCATGTCCGCCAACGCAGCCAGGTTCTCGACCCTGCCCATGGAGGCCATCCGAGACGCGGTCAACGCTGAGTCGAGCATCGGGAATATCGAGGCCTATATCAACGAGAACGGAAATCCCGGGTATTACCTCTGCAATTACATCGCCTACCTCGGCATGTGGTATCGGAGCATCCATGGCCGGCCGGACGATGAGTTCTTCTGCGAGGCGGCCGGCTTCATCCACGTGACCGATACGGTGTCGATGAGGGATGCGAAAATCGCCGTGGATGTGACCTTGCGTACCACCCTCGAGCACTTTGGTGATGTAACCGCCGCCGAGGATCTTGTTGCCGCTCTCGACAAGGCACGGTTGTCGAACTATCCCAACCCCTTCAATCCCCATACCAACATCTTGTGTACCATCCCGACGAGCGGGCGGGCGCGTCTGCAAGTTGTCGACCTGAAAGGTCGGCTGATCGCATCGCTCTTGGATGAGGTGGTGGCGGCTGGTCAGCGGAATGTCATCTGGAACGGTCGTGACAGCGGTGGCCTCGATGTTCCTAGTGGCGTCTATTTCTCGCGCCTGGTAACAGGTGGCCAGGTGACGTATGGGCGGATGACGTTGGTGAAGTAGTTTCGCATTCGATCAGAACGCTCCGACCTTGAAATACAAATCGGGCAAGCAGTGGTCTGCTTGCCCGATTCATTTCACTCAACCAGCGGCTATTGGAATAGCGACTTCACCGTGGACAGCGACACGGCATCCGTGGGGACAGTACCGGGCTCGTAAGTCAGGTCATCGATACAGAAGAAGCCGTACGGCATACCCGGAATCTGGTCAATGATCATGGAATCGATCAGGCCATCGTAGGGCACTTCCCAGAGGAAGGCTTCTCCGTTGACATGGAATTCCGGGATCTCGAACACGACCTCATCGCCCAGCATCAGCTTCAGGTGATAAGGAAAGACTCCGGGATTGGGGCCTGTGTACGAGAACCCGATCAAGTACACTTCCTGGCCAAACTCGATGGGTGTGGGCAGTCCGATGTTGATGGCGATGTTTGTGGGCGACAGCGCCGGGTAGCTTTCGCTACTCGTGGTTGCAGCCCAGTTGTTCCAGGCCATGACGCCGCCGTATCCAGCTTCGAGCGGGGTCAGATCAATGAACTCGTCAAAGCCCACCACGACAGGATCTGCCAGGGTGGCTCCAGCCAACAGGGCCAGGATGGCAATCGTGAGCAGTGTCTTCATTGTGGGGCTCCTCTTCGGTTGTTGGCGACCGCCCGCTGGCGATCTCTGCGATGCGTGTCCATTGGATCGAGGATCACGCTTTCAAGTTGATGGGGATCTCTTCACATTCCCACTCTTCAAGAGTTTTGCCTTGCTGCCATTTGGTCTCGAATAGCAGCCGGCAGGCATCGGCCATGCCGACATCCTGGATGACGATCATGGTGAAGTCAGTTCCTGACAGCCCAGGAATCGACGGTAAGGCGATGAGAGATGTGCAGCCGTCGAAGACGAACATCTTGATCGGTAGTTCATGCACAATTCGAAATTCGTTCGAGGTCGAGAGGCTCTGGGTGAGGTTGTGCCGCATCCAGTCGAGATTGTCCGGTTCATAGCGATAAACACTCCGCCGTATGACGCCACGATCACAGGCTGCATCTTCTACTTTGTCCTGGTCGTGACGGACTCCCGGTTTGAAATCCCCGGAAATGGGAGCTCGGACGAAACTGAGGATTTCCTTCTGGGCGGAATCGACCAGGCCCATGTAGCGGCGGTAGATGACATCTTTGCTCTGGATGACCTCGATGGCGTCGAGTCCTGAGCCGGGCTTGCCCTGCTGCTGGTAGAGGTCGAGTAGATCCCCGAATACGGATTTGGCCTGGTCTTGCTTCTCGTCCAGCTCTCGGCGCCAGCCGTCTGAGAGCTGATGGGCGACCTCGTCGGGCGGCGTGGCCTGGTAGTACCGAGCCCGGCCACTGTTGCGCGATTTGCACAAGCCCCGCTGAGTGAGAGCATCGAGGCTCTCGTAGATCTTGGTCCGGGGAACGCCGGAAATATGCTGGAGTTCGGCTGCTGTGGCCTTGGGAACTCGGAGCAGGGCATAGTAGAGGCGGGAATCACGCTCTTTGATGCCGAGCTTGATCAGGCGGTCGATGATGTCGCGTTCACTTGTTTCACTTGCCACAGTTTGTAACCCTCCTGGGGGGTGACATCGTATCGGATAACTAATACGATGTCTACAGATCATTTGATGGTTTTGGTTGATTGGGCCTGTGGGATGTCAGGATCAGCTCCATTTGATTCAAGGGAAAGTTTTCTCACGCTGGATAATGATGGATTTGACTGCATGGTGACGTACTGGTTGGTTGGAATCGATGGGGCCGCCGAGACCTTGTTGATTTGATGGGAAGATGGTTATAGGGACGGCTTCAATGACATGGTTGTCGAGATCATGACTTCGGGCGGAGTGCGGAGCTACCAGCACAGCTGGAGTGGGGAAAAGCAGTTGTTAAATAAGGGTGGTGGGGAGGCCGCACCTGGCCCATTCTAGCCATTCAAATTGATCGTTGGAATGGTTCGCCTCCCAACCTGAGCCACCCCATCCCGGAGGCCCTGACCTCGTGACCCGTTTCCGCAACGTAGGCATCCTGGCCCACGTCGATGCCGGCAAGACAACACTCACCGAGCAGTTGCTGCACACCGCCGGAGCCATCACCGCCCCCGGCAGTGTGGACAAGGGCACCGCCACCACCGACACCCTGGGAGTGGAGCGGGAGCGGGGCATCTCCGTTCGCCTGGCCACGGCCTCGTTCACCTGGCGCGATGTCTGCATCAACCTGGTCGACACGCCGGGCCATGTTGATTTCTGCGCCGAAGTGGAGCGGTCGCTCCGGATCATGGACGCGGCGGTACTGGTGATCAGCGCGGTCGAGGGCGTGCAGGCCCACACCAGCACCATCTTCCATGCCCTGCAGGCCATGGCCATTCCCACCCTCATTGTCATCAACAAGATCGACCGCATCGGGGCGGATGTTCAGGCCGTGATGGCGGAGATCGAGCAGGAACTCACTCCAGGCGCGGTCCTGCTTCACGAGGCCCAGCACGAGGCCGATGCTGAGGCTGCTCCACGGCCGGTGTGGGTGCCTGATCCGGATCGTGATAACCCTCAGGTCGACCGTCTCATCGAAGCCATTGTCGAGAACGATGAGACCCTGCTGTCTCGCTACCTGGACGGCGAGGCGCTGCCCTTTGATGAGCTGGATCTTTCCCTGGCTCGCAGCACGGCCATCGGCAGGCTGTACCCCGTCTTCCTGAGCGTGGCCAAGAATGGCCTGGGCATCGCGGAATTGCTCGATGCCATCATCCGTTACCTGCCCGCGGCGCCGGGACTCGACGACGATCCGCTTTCCGCTGTCGTCTACCGCATCGATCACCACCCCAAGCTGGGCCGGACAGCCGGGGTCCGGGTCTACAACGGTTGCCTGTCCCCGCGGGACAGCGTCAATAATCTCACCCGCGATCTGGCCGAGACCGTCAGCCAGCTCAAGAAGAACAGCACGGGCAAATCCGAGGACATACGGGTCCTCAAGGCCGGCGACATCGGTGTGGTCTGTGGCCTGAAGAGCGCCAAGGTGGGGGACATCCTGGGCACTGCCGATCAGGTTCCCGAGGCCCACCGCCTGGCGGCTCCCCTGCTGACCGTCATGGCCGTTCCCGAGGACGAGAACGAGTTCACCCGGTTGTCCGCCGCCCTGCACGAGTTGGCCGACGAGGATCCCCTGCTCGACCTGGAATTCCTGCCGGACCAGCGAGAGCTGCACGTGAAGATCACCGGCTGGATCCAGATCGAGGTGCTGGAGTCCCTCTTGCTGGACCGTTACGGACTGAAGGTCGCCTTCAGCAGCCCGTCCATCATCTACAAGGAGACGCCGAGCACGGTCGGTTATGGGTTCGAGCGCTACTGGATGCCCAAGCCTTGCTGGGCCATCATGAAGCTGCACCTCGAGCCGTTGCCTCGTGGTAGCGGGGTCGTGTACGAGTCGAAGCTTGGTGTCAACGAGGTGGCGCTCAAGTACCAGAACGAGGTGGAGCAGACCATAGGCCGGGCGTTGAAGCAGGGCATCAAGGGATGGGAGGTCACGGACCTCAGGATCACGCTGGTCGAGGGCGAAGATCATCCGGTCCATTCGCGGCCGGGGAACTTCAAGATCGCCACTCCCATGGCGGTGATGAACGGGCTCGTCGAGACCGACACCACCTTGCTGGAACCCATGCTGGAATTCCGGATCGCGGCCGCTCGAGATTTGCTGGGCGGGATTACCAGTGATCTGTCGCAGCGGCGCGCCACGTTCGGTTCACCCGAAGTCCAGGGTGAGCGTTTTGTGCTGGAGGGGAAGATCCCAGCGGCCACCGCGCTGGACTATCCGGTGCAACTGGCATCGCGTAGCGGGGGCAAGGCCAAGATCTTTACCAGGCTCTGCGGGTATGAAGCCTGCACGCTGGAGCAAGGGCGGACGACGCCGTATCGGGGGATCAGTCCGCTGGACCGGGCGAAGTATATCTTGAAGGCGCGGGGGGCGATGACGGGGGGATAGTGAGCTGTGGGCATGAATTGTGAGCTTCTTGTATCCATGGAAAACCTGGACAGTGAGTTTCGTTTTTCATAATCTCACATTGCAGGACAACTCAAGGTTTTGCGACCAGACGTATCCATGGGGGAGGATATCTGAATGCTCAGCACACGCCATTCCGTCATCTTGTTGGGACCTATTCTAGTTCTGGTCATACTCTTGAACGCCTGCAGCGATGACCCCGTCGCCCCGGAGCCGCCGGCTCCCCCTGTCGAGCAACTGGTCATCTCGGAATTGCCCCGGGATATGTCGCCGGAAGTGCCACCTGAAGACCTCGACCAGCTCTCCGCCGGCAACCGAGAATTCACGGTGAAGTTCTTCAAGGAAACCACAGCCGAGCAAAACCTCATCTTTTCTCCCCTCAGCCTTCGTCAGGGTATGGTCCTTCAATATGCCGGAGCGCGGGGACAGACCGCGGTGGAGATGGATCATGCACTCTGCTATGGCCTTGATCAGTCGGCCCTTCACCCTGCCATGAATGCCCGAAATCTCATCCTGGCCGGGCGCTACAATCCAGGTGAGGGTCACTGGCCTAGCCTCGATCTCATCATGGCCAACTCTCTATGGAGCCCACGGGGATTCGAGTTCGTACCTGATTACCTCGATCTACTGGCCGTGAATTACGGGGCTGGTGTTCACACGGTCGATTTCGAGAATGCACCGGAGCAATGTCGGGGGTTGATCAACGACTGGGTCGCTGAGGAGACTGGGGACAGGATCCTCGAATTGCTACCTTCAGGCTCCATCGATGGAAGGACGTCGACCGTTCTGGTGAACACCCTCAACTTCGAGGCTGCCTGGGTTTCTCCTTTCAAGCCTGAGGATACCACCGAGGATCCGTTCACCTTACTGGACGGAACGACCACGACGGTGTCCATGCTCAAGAGTTCGATCGGTGACTTCCGGTATTACGAAGACGATGAGTGTCAGGCTGCCAGGCTGTACTTCTATGAAGAGAGCTGGTCTTTAGCCATGGTTCTGATCTTGCCTGGACCAGGACAATTTCAGACGTTTGTCGACGAACTGGATACGGCGAAACTGGATCAGATCCTGTCCGGATTTTCCTATGATGGGGTCTTTCTTGCGTTACCGAAATTCACCTTCGACTTCGAATGCCCGCTCAATGAAACCATGCAGAGTCTTGGAATGCACCTGGCATTCGATGACGAAGCGGCTGATTTCAGTGGCATGACCAATGAGGACATACGCATCGATCAATCCTATCATCGTACCTCGATCTCTGTCGACGAGATCGGTGTGGCGATGGCGGCCGCCACGGTCGAAATCGATGCTCCCGTTGGGCTGCCCCAGAACTCTTTCGTGGCCGACCGACCCTTCCTCTTCCTGATCCGGGATTGGCGAACCGACACGATCCTGTTCTTCGGGCAGGTCGTCGATCCGAGTTTGTAGCTCTGAGGACAAGGTGGACTTCTGAGGGGCTCACAACTTACCTGACAAACCGGACCCAAAATATCGTATCATTAAATCCGGCCATCGCCCTGACGGAGGCCATGGCTAAACGCCCATCCAATTTCGGGGGGAGTTGTGATGCGATATCAAGCCATTCGACAGATTCTTTTTCTCTTCATCTCATTGCTTTTGCTGAACATCCCATACGCCATCGCCCAAGACTGCCTCGACTACCCGGACTACTACCCCGACCTGGCACCCACCGGTCCCCGCATCCATGCGGCCGGCCTGGGTCAGGCCGTGGCCGTGTCCGGCTCGGTCCTCGCCTTCGCCACCGACACCGGTCTGCAACTCCATGACATCAGCGACCCACTGAACCCGGTCTGGCTCGCCTCTGTACCGGTGTGGGCCGACCGCCTTGTGGTTCACGGCGATTTCCTCTACACAGCCCGCTACGGCTTCGGCGTCCAGGCCGTCGACATCAGTGATCCGACCGCCCCTGTAATCACTGAATCTGCCCGCAACGAGTACGGCACCTTCGATCTCCTGGTCCACGACAACCATCTCTTCGTTACCCCGAACCTCGACAACTTCGAGTGGTGGTTCGGCATCACCGTGTATGATCTGGCCGACCCGGCTCATCCCACCTACATCAACGAGGTCGAAGGGTTTGCCGGCTTCAGCATCGGGATGCACGACGACACCATGCTCCTGGCAAACTACGACCCGGTCTACGCCAACATGTCCTTCCTCGGTTCCGCCGATCTCAGCGACCCGGCCAACCCGGTCTACCTCGACGGCTGGCTCAGTTTTCCCGGACGGGTACAGGACATCGCCATCTACGATCACTATCTCTACGCCCCGACCGACACCCACGGTCTATACGTCATCGACATCACCAACCCCACATCGCCGGTGATCGTGCATGAGATTCCCGAGCTCGCCGGCTCCAACCGTGTCATCATCGTGGAGGAGACGGCCTGGGTCACCGTCCTCGACGGCGGGGCCGAGAATGTTCTCGTCTCCTTGTCCCTGGCCGACCCGGCCCTGCCTCAGTTGCAGGAAGGAACAGCCTACCAGGGTCATGACCTCTATCTCGCGGCTGCTGACGACTGGCTCTACATGGCCTGCGCTGAACGTGAACCCGTCCTGGTGGACATCAGCGACCCCATGCATCCGGCGACCCATTCCTGGGCCGGCACCACGCCGGGGGAGGACAAGTTCACCGTGGAGGGCCTCGCCGTGGTCGGCGACTTGGTCTACGTCGGAAGTAAACTCGGTGACCCGCTGCGCATCATCGACGTGTCCGATCCGCAATCACCCCAAGAGATCGTCGACATTTCCGGTGACCTCTTGGGGGGCGACGTGGCGGTGTGCGACACCCTTCTCTTCCAGATGGTGAAGGACCCCGATCAGCCGATGAATCGCTGGCTGGACACATACTCCATCACGGATCCCTTGAATCCGGTCCACCTCGGCCGGGGCGA
>Ga0070729_10006721_pt1 | contig 11258 bp, 13 predicted proteins | sample tdDd472_FD_66725 | JGI IMG/M metagenome (GOLD analysis project Ga0070729, IMG submission 66725) | Marine sediment microbial communities from the Atlantic coast under amendment with organic carbon and nitrate - tdDd47.2 | ecosystem: Environmental > Aquatic > Marine > Coastal > Sediment | place...
GCATCGCTCTTGCAGATATCCCTTGCTGAACACATCTGTTTGTTTCGCGAAGCTCAATAGCATGGATTGACGCTCAATGGATGAGAAAACCCGTACCGAAATCGAAGCCGCCGCCTTTCGGGGGTTGATCGAACACCTGCAAAACCGCAAGGACGTACAGAATATCGACTTGATGAGCTTGGCTGGGTTCTGCCGCAACTGCCTCGCCAAATGGTATGCCGCCGCGGCGAAAGAGCGGGGTCAGGATATCGGCTACGACGACGCCCGCACGATCATCTACGGCATGACCTATGATGAGTGGAAAACCAACCATCAGGCCAAGGCAAGCGAAGAGCAGCTTGAAGCCTATGAGGCCAGCAAGCCGCTCCACGCAAAAATCAGCGGGTACGAATAGGCCGGTTATTCGGCGGCCAAGGTTTGGGCGCGAATGGCCGAAACTGACAAATCGACCTGCATCACCCCCGGGTAATCGAGCGCCATCTTTCCGCCCCGATGCATGACATAGCCCAGCATCAGCGCATTGGTCTCACTGACGTACCCGCGCAGGGACTGAACCCCACAGCGCTGCGCCTCGTCGGCTAAAACTTCCATCAGCAAACGGCCCAATCCCCGCCCCTGAAAAGCGTCGGCCACCGCCACACCGAATTCGGCGACATTGGGGTCGCCTTCGGTTATAGCAAACCGAACTTCACCCAGTATTTTCTCTTGCGGCGCACTGAGATCGACAGCAACCCAGGCCACATGTGAGGTTTGATCGACCCGGCAAAGGCGGTCCATCTCCCTGTCGCTGAAGAAATGTTTGATGACCAGGAACCTTAAGGTTCGCGACCTTTCACTCAACCCATTGAGAAAATCCCGCAAAGGCTCCTTATCTTCCGCAAACACAGGCCGGAATCCCACCGGAAGCCCCCCAAGATGAACTGTTCTCAACGGAAGCAGTTGATCGGTCCGGCCTAGCGAAACCACAGAAGATTTCCGGGGCGGGCAATCGATACCCACTTCAGCATTCTTGCCGAGGCCGGTTTCTTCCTGCCACGGTTTACGGGCCACTTCAAATGCAGCCTGGCCGGGGGAAATCCCGAGATCGCCCAAGGTTCGCAAATCCATGGCCGCCAGCCGCCGACGGTCCTGCCAACGCCCAAACCAACGCTCCATCGACGCCCAAACACTTAATAGAAAACGAACGTTCGTACTTTTATTGGGTGATGCGAATTTTGTAACCTGTGTCATCTTCCCCTCCATGCTGGGGGTGAAAAAAGGGTGGTTGGTTTAATCGGCCTTTTTGGCGTCGGCCATCAGGCGGGCAAAAGCGCCGCGGGCCATTTCCTCCGACCGACCATCGCGCAAAAGGTATTGCGAGAAGTTATAGCCGAAAGCAATGCCCTCAAACTCAAAGGCGAACTGGCCGATATCCAGATCGGCGCGGAACTGACCGGAGGCAACGCATTTAGCGGCCATACGGGCCACCATATCCATCCATTCCTGCTGCTTACCGGCGATAAAATCGCGCATCGGGCCCGGCTGTCCGGTCAGCTCCAACGACAGGGCCATCACCGGACAGCCTGCGTCATAGTCCTTTTCGCGCATCCAGGTGATAAACAGATCGAACAGCGTTTCCAAGCGGGCGATTCCGTCCTTGGTTTTCAACGCCGGGACGATCACCCGGTCGGCGAATTTATCGATAACGGCTTCCAGAACCGACATCTGGAGTGCTTCCTTGGAGCCGAAATGCCCAAACAGACCGCTCTTCGACATGCCGGTGCTGCTGGCGAGATTGCCGATGGAGAGGGCATTGACCCCCGACACCGCGGCTTCGCGCATAGCGGCCCGGACAATCGCGGCCTTGGTCTGTTCGCCTTTGCTGACGCTGTTCATGGCTTTCCATACTCCTTACCCTACACAATAAACGAACGTTCGTTCTTTTTGCAAGCGGTTTTTATTTTCCAGGGAATCCCCACATACTGAAACAACAGCATTCCTTGAGGCCCCAACAAGAGGTTCCACCATGTCTATTTCCCACCAAGACATCCTCGATTTCTGGTTTCCGCCCGATCAGGCGCCCACCTTTGAGCAAGCCAAGCAATCTTGGTTTTCAAAAGACCCGGCGTTCGATGCAGAGATCACACAGCGGTTTGGCGAAGCCTATGAGGTGGCTGCGGCCGGGAAGCTGGATAACTGGGCGGGAACCGCAGAAGGAGCCTTAGCGCTAATCCTCCTGCTCGACCAATTTCCCCGCAACATGTTCCGTGATTCGGCTAAAGCCTTCGCCACCGATCCACAAGCCCGGGACATTGCCCACCAAGCCATTGAGCAAGGCTTCGACAAAGACCCAGCATGGTCGCCGAGCCACCGGATTTTCTTTTACCTCCCCTTCGAGCATAGCGAAGACCTTGCCGATCAGAAGCTTTGCCTTGAGCTCGTCAAAGACGTTCCGGGCGCTATGGAAGAACAAGGTTTTCACTACTGGGCGGAGGCCCATTACCGGATTATCGAGCGTTTCGGTCGCTTCCCTCACCGCAACCGCGCACTAGGCCGCGACAACACCATTGAAGAAGCTGCATTTCTCCTACAACCCAACTCTGGATTTTAATTTTTCTTATTTTTACGAGTCGTGCCGTTTTCCCTATTGCCGATATCGTAGTCAGTTCGTCATAATGGCGGACGAATGAGTGCAGAGACGCTCAGAAACCCCAACCCGAGACTGCTCAAGAACAAAAAAATCCACAACGGGAGAACCCGTTGTCACCTAAGAGGGAACGGGACGGAAAATGTCTTCAGCGACCGATGAAGCCTCAACAAAAACACGGGTCGGGAAAGAAGTCGTCTATGTGGTGACGTCTAGCCCCACTCACTTGGAAGAACTTCAGCAGGCGCTGCTTTCTTTTTATCTGATTCGCACCTTCAGCGACGCTCGCGCGGCAACGGCTGTCAGCGCACAAAACCCGCCAACTGCAGTTGTTCTTGATGAAGATTTTCTCTCGGGAAAACCGGGCGACGTCATGCGCCAGATGGCGGAGAATGAAAAAACCAAAAACGTCCCTATCATCTTCACCTTCAAGAAAGGGCGCCTCAATCTCTACATGAAGGACTTGGGACGGCCCGAGATCAGTTGCTTGGAAAAACCCTATAAGCGCAGCGAACTGATCGGCGCCATATCTTCACAGGTTAACAAAAAAATTGAGAAAACCTGGGAAACCAGCGAACCGGTACAGCGCAAAGCGCTGACCAACACCCTAGAGTCTTTCAATTCCATCGCCGACCTAATCGATGAAGGCCAGCCCGTTCCCTACGAAAACGTCAAGGAGAGTTGCGCCCCTCTGATCGAGGCAGTCAGCGGCGGCTCATACAAGGACTTGCTCAAAGGGGTTCGCGGTCACGACAATTATTCTTACGTCCATTCGCTCCGCGTCGCGACGTTCCTCTCCCTGTTTGGCAGTAATTTGGGGATCAAAGGGGAAGAACTGACGACTCTCTCGACCGGTGGCTTGCTTCACGATGTCGGCAAAATGCAGATTCCCCACGATGTGCTCAATAAACCGGGCCGTCTTTCCGAAGATGAGTTCGGCGTAATGAAAAGCCACGTCACCAAAACTTCCCACTTTCTGGCCCTCACCGAGCATCTCCCCGACGGTGTTATCATCATCGCCGAGCAGCACCATGAAAAACTCGACGGATCGGGATATCCAAAAGGTTTAAAAGGGGGACAACTCAACGAACTGGCGCGCATGGCCTCAATCATCGACGTATTCGGCGCACTGACCGACCGGCGGGTTTACAAAGACCCCATGTCGCCGGAGAAGGCCCTCGATATCATGGGCGACATGCAGGGGCACCTGGACCAACACTTCCTCGCCCTGTTCCGCGAAATGCTCCTCGACGCCGCAACGACCGACTAAATCTGCTTATCCTCAAACAACGCTACGACCGGCGCATGGTGCGACTGAGGCGGGTGGGCATCGACTAAATGGTCGGCATATTCGTCACGCACCTCGCGATTGACAACCTCGACCGAACGGCAGCGGGTCGCCAGCGCCTTTGAGACCAGAATATGATCGAGCATCTGGCGGCGGTTGTGGTGAATGACCGAATAACGCTCTCCATCGGGAAGCCGCTCATCCACTTCGAACAGAACCCGACCAGCCAGACCTGGATTGTCCGTATCATCCAGGTCCGCTTTCAAAATGCGCGACGGCACCTCATAGGCATCCGCATTGATATCGCCGCAAACGGCAATCAGGGCGGCGGGGTCGGAATCGAATATCTCATCGACCAAAAGCCGCGCCTCCAGAGCTTGGCCGCTCCTTTTCACGGCAGCCAAGTAATACCCTTCGGCCCATCCCGACGTGCTCTTCCAGGCAAATGGAGATTTTTTCTGCCCCGGCACGGAAGCGGCCAAAGGGGCGCGCAGGTGAAGATTGAGCAGATGGAGCCGTTCTCCAGTCTCAAGAACAATCACTGTCTGGAGGATCGGCCGATCCCAATAAACCGGCGCGGGGGCCTTTTCTCTCGGCAGGGCCTGACCGAGCTTAACCAACGGCGGATCGACCCGCTCATGATGAACCGACCAATAGGATTCGATGGGATAGCGGCTTAAGACCACAAGGTTGTGCTTATCCACCGCTCCTTTTCCGTCGTCCCGCTCGGTAAAAGCCCGGTAGAAATCGGCATAGGCGGTCCCTTTTAGAAGCTTATCGAGCGCATGCAGATCGCGCGGCTCTGTGCGGCTGCGCTTCTGCCCGTTGATTTCCTGAAGACAAAGGATATCGGCATGAAGGCTTTCCAGTTGCGGGCGCAAAACGGCAATCCGTTCCTCCAGGGGCGGAACGACAGAGGGGCCGTCATCAAGATTTTCCAGATTGAAGGTGGCGATCCGCAGCATGGATATCCTCGCTTACCCCGCCACCATACACCTTAAGGGCGAAAAACGCCAAAACCCAGGTCAAGGACGACGGGCCAGGAAAAAGTCTTTCAACAAAGCGGCTGCTTCGCTTTCGCGAATACCGCCATAGACCTCCGGGGCATGGTGACAGGTCGGCTGATGGAAAATTCGCGGGCCATGATCGATCCCGCCGCCTTTGGGATCGTAAGCACCGAAATAGACCCGCCGGAGACGGGCGAACGATATGGCCGTAGCGCACATGGCGCAGGGTTCAAGGGTGACATAGAGATCGCAATTTTCAAGCCGGGGGGATGAGCGGGCGATACCGGCTTTGCGGATCGCCAGCACTTCGGCATGCGCCGTCGGATCGTTTAATTCTTCCACCCGGTTGCCCGCGCTGGCGAGCACCTCGCCCGTCGCCCCATCGACCACCACCGCGCCGACCGGCACTTCGCCGCGCACCGAAGCGGCAAATGCCTGATCGAGCGCCAATTCCATAAAGTTTTTTTCGTTCATCGGCAGTCCCGCCGTCCACTCCATGACTTGCCGCCATGCGGCGAAACCCTTTATACCAATCTTTATGGATCACAGCGACACCCCCTTCATCGGCATTACTCTCGATTCGGAAGAACCGGGAGGCTATTCCAAGTTTCCCTGGTACGCCCTCCGGCAAAACTATTGCTCTTCGGTGATTGCCTCGGGCGGCCTGCCCCTGCCCCTGCCTCACGCCCCTGAACTGGCCGAAGTTTATCTGGATCGGATCAACGGCCTTTTGATTACCGGCGGCGCATTCGATCTCGACCCAGCGCTGTTTGGCGATGACGAGACCCATGAAACCGTCGTCACCAAGGGAGCGCGAACCGATTTTGAGCTGACTGTCACCCGCGGCGCTTTGGAGCGGGACATGCCGGTGCTCGGCATTTGCGGCGGCCAGCAGTTGCTTCATGTAGTTCTGGGTGGACGGCTGATCCAACATATCCCGGACGCCATTGAAAACCCGCTGCCCCATGAACAACCCAACCCACGCGACGAGGCTGGACACGACGTAGCGGTCAAAGATGGCTCTCTGCTCCACAAAATTACCGGACAAACCGAGTTTCCCGTCAATAGCGCCCATCATCAGGCGGCGGCGGACGAGCCAGAAGGGGTTATCGTCAACGCCAGAGCCTCCGACGGAGTGATCGAGGGGATCGAAGCCCCGGCTTATACTTTCTGCATCGGTGTGCAATGGCACCCGGAATTTTTCATCAGCCCGGCGGACAACAAGATCCTGAAGGCCTTTATCGAAGCGGCCAAGGAGTATGGCGCAAAATGAGCGACAACGACCAAAAGGGCGAGCGGATCGCCAAGGTGATGGCTCGCGCCGGGCTCTGCTCGCGCCGCGAGGCCGAACGCTGGATCGGCGAAGGCCGGGTCAAGGTCAACGGCGAAACCCTTGAAACTCCGGCTCATACGATCACCGACAAAGATCTGGTGCTGGTCGACGGCAAACCTCTGCCCGACAAGCAGGAAACCCGGCTTTGGCGCTATCATAAACCGCCGGGGCTCGTCACCACCCACAAAGACCCGGAAAACCGCGAGACGGTTTTCGACAAATTGCCGCCCGAGTTGGGTCGGGTCATCTCGGTTGGCCGCCTCGATCTCAATACCGAAGGCCTGTTGCTACTGACCAATGATGGAGAAGTGGCGCGCAAGCTCGAGCTGCCGTCCACCGGCTGGACCCGCCGCTACCGGGTGCGGGTTCATGGCAGGGTCGATCAGAAAGCCCTGGAAGAACTCAAAAACGGCGTCACCATCGACGGAGTGCGCTACGCATCCATCCAAGCCGCCATCGACGAAACCGGCGAAGAAAAGAAAAAAGCCAACACCTGGCTGATAGTCGCCCTGACCGAAGGAAAGAACCGCGAAATCCGCAAGGTGATGGAACATCTGGGGCTTGAGGTGAACCGCCTGATCCGGGTGTCATACGGTCCTTTCCAGCTTTCCGCCCTGCCCAAGGGAGCGGTCGAGGAAGTCGCCCCCAAAACCCTCAAAGCCCAGCTCGGCCTCGGCAACGCCCCGCAAGGCGAAGGCCGGGCCGTACGCAAAGACAAAGGCGCGAAAGGCAAGAGCAAAGGCAAGCCACCCACCAAGCGGCCAAAACGCCGCGCCACCGACCGGCCAACCGCCAAACCGGGGAAAACCCATGCGGATCGTCGCAGGAAAACATAAAGGACGCGCTCTTTTAGCGCCAAAGGGGCGGGATACCCGCCCGACGTCCGACCGCACCCGCGGGGCCCTGTTCAATATTCTGGAACACGGTATCGACGGGTTCTCCCTGCGCCACGGCCATATTCTCGATGTTTTCGCCGGAACCGGGGCGCTCGGCCTGGAAGCCCTCTCGCGAGGAGCGGAAACGGCAACCTTCATGGAACAGGGGCGCGATGCTCTAAAGGTCTTAGGTGAAAATATCGCCGCGCTGAAGGTTGAGGGGGAAACAACCATTTTACGGGCTGACGCGACCCGCCCTCCGGCGGCGAGCCGGTCCTGTCACCTGATTTTTCTCGACCCGCCATATGGAAAAGGGCTGATCCCCAAAGCGCTTAAGGCGCTCTTGGCCAAAGGCTGGTTCGCCCCTGGGACCCTTATCGTCGCCGAGGCGGGATCGGCAGAAACGGACCTTCTGCCGGACGGCTTCACGCAATTGGATGAACGGATTTACGGTGCGGCGAAGATACTGTTTGCGATTTGTGATATAACGGAAACACAAAAATCATAAAACCTAGCCGAGCTATTGGGTCGAACAATGATCAGAAATAAGAAAAATGGACACATACATGGTGGAGAAGAAGGACGCGCGGTTTGTTAGCCGCCTCACGCGAAAAACGTTGGCCGTCATTCTTGCAGGTGGCAGAGGGTCCCGCCTTGGCGTTTTAACCGACTGGCGAACAAAACCGGCCACGCCGTTCGGCGGCAAATTCCGCATTATCGATTTCACGTTGTCCAATTGCGTCAATTCGGATATTCGCAAGGCCTGCGTCCTCACGCAGTACAAATCGCATTCGCTCATTCAGCACCTGATGAAGGGCTGGACCTTTCTCAACTCGGAAAACCAGGAATTTCTCGATCTGGTGCCCGCCCAACAATGGCGCGGCGGCGACGCCTGGTTCGAAGGGACGGCCGATGCGGTTTATCAAAGCCTCGATATCATCGAGGGCTACGAGCCGAAATATGTGCTGATTTTAGCAGGCGACCATATCTACACCATGGACTACGGCGCAATCCTCGCCACTCATGCGGAATCCTGGGCCGATTTCACCGTCGCCTGCAAGCCGGTCCCAATCGAAGAAGCCAAAGAATTCGGCGTGATGAAAGTGGACGGCGACGGGCGTATCACCGGTTTTGAGGAAAAACCCGAGAGCCCGGAACCAATCCCCGGAAACCCCTCCCACGCCATGGCCAGCATGGGGATTTACGTCGCCTCATTCGAGTTCCTCGTCAACCAGTTGAACCGCGATGCCGCAGCCCCCAATTCAAGCCACGATTTCGGCAAAGACATTATCCCCCATATCTTAGAGACCGGCGGAAAACTTCAATCCCACACTTTCTCAGGCCCCATGGGCTCCGATCCTTACTGGCGCGACGTGGGAACCCTGGATGCCTTTTTCCAGGCCAACCTGGAGCAGCTTTCCGAAACACCGCCGATCAACCTTCACGACGCCGACTGGCCGATCTTCACCCACCAGCCCCAACTGCCCCCCGCCCATCTCATCGGCATGACCGAATGCTGCCATGTGGGCAGCTCCATGGTCAGCGGCGGCTGCGTCGTCAACGAATCTACTGTCGAAAACGCCATTCTTTTTTCCAATGTGGTTGTCGAAAAAAACTGCAAACTGCACGGTGTTCTCGCCCTGCCCGGCTGCCATATCGGCAAGGACTGTCGGCTGACCAACGTCATCCTCGACAACGGGTGTCAGGTTCCCGAAGGGACGGTGATTGGAGAAAACCCGGAAGAAGACGCCAAACGATTTAATATCACCCCTGGCGGCGTGGTGGTGGTCAATCGGGAAATGCTGGGTCAGGGCTCACACTACAAGCCCGGTCATGTCCAGTAGGGGGTAGGCTCTAAACGTCCCATTCGTCATAGAGCGGGGTGCGGACATCGGTGAGGATTTTCTCAATGGAGAAATAATCGATCTCGCCGTTGGCGATCCGCTCTTCCTCCTCAGGGCTCGACAACACCAACTCCCCCATCACTTCGAGCCCGCCAATCAGGCCCGACAGCCCTTCGCTTTTGGCGCGTTTTCGGTGGCGCGGCACGAAATAAAGCGTCACATCGCCTTCGCAACTGGTCGTCACGATCAGGTTGCCCGTCATCTGCTCCATCCGGCGGGCGTTCCGCTCAGCCCACTCTCGTATCCAGCGTGTCGCCAAAGGAACAATGGTTGCCGCACTACCGTTCCATTTGATCACCGGCAAAGGATAACTGGCCCCAATCGCCGGTTTATCGCCATGTGACGCGTGACCCAATAAACGAAGCTCCAGCGGGAAAATCGGGTAGTCATCCGGGCGACGGAAAAACTGAAAATGCAAATGGCCGGGAATGGACGCGCCCGCATTGACCCCATTATAGAACCCGACAAAGCCCGGCATCCGTTCGGCTAAACGGGTCAGGTCGGCAATCAGGCCGCCCAGCGCCTGCCCCCCTTCGGGGCCGAATTCCCAATCCTGGGTCTCATGCAGAGCCGAAGCGATAACCACATGACCGGGCATCAGAGGGAAAGGGTTCATCCAGGCGTGATAAGGCTTACCGTTGACATCGAGCGCATAGCCAAGCTCCGCCCCCTGTTGCTGCCATCGGATGTTCTCCCGGCACAAAAAACAGCCGCCGTTGGCCACTTCCATATCGCCGGGCGCTTCGCTCACGCCATTGCCGTTAAACCGCTCCAGGCGTTTGGCGTTAAACTGGACGCGAAACTGTTTCACCGGGTCGTCGGGGTGGGGAAAAACATAACGCCTGACATTAACCAGGCAGTCTTTGATAAAACCGGTCTGTTTTTGATTGTATTCAAGCTGCGAAATAGCCCGCGCCAAGCCGTTGGTTGCTTCGGTTTTCCAAAGCAGCGCATTCAGGTCCGCCCAGGCGGTATCGTAGCTCTCGATAAAATCCAGCATCATTCATCCCGGAGGACCGTCAACAGGTCCGTTCATCCTTTACTAGGGTCAGGACTCATTAATCTGATGCAATTCTGTTCATTCGATTTAGCCGAGGGTAAGGAGACAGGGCGCAGAAAGGGTCATTCCCTTTCAAGACCTTTCGACGCAGTCCCTCGGTTAAATCGAATGAACCCTTCGGGCGTTCCGCGCCTTTGCGCCGGGAGGGCGTCGCCAACCCTTGAAAACCAGGCAGGTTTCCTGCGGGTTGGCTCCTGCCCCGGCACAAAGGTGCGGACGCAGAATGGATCAAATTAATGGATCCTGACCCTAGGGAAGGACGGGCAAAGCGGTCAAGCGGTTTGTCTTAAAGGTTTTTCGCTAAGGCGTTATTTGACCGCCGGGACACAGCGGGATATACACGAAAGGTAGGAAATCCAACCGTTGCCCCGCGAATTCTAAGATCCGACGCTTTTTATCTAAGCGAAAAACAAAAATCTAAAAGGAGGGCCTGCAGTGCGCGGCGATTCCATCGTTATCGAACCCCATCACCGCAAAGCGGCGGCGGCCATTGCCCCCATCGTATGCCAAACACTTGAAGCTATCCCAGGGCGCATCGGCGTTACCGTGGCTGGTGAATCGGGCAGCGGAAAATCCGAGACGGCGGCGGCCTTGGCCGACGCCCTGGCAGCCGAGGGAATTAAGGCGGTCATCCTGCAGCAGGACGACTATTTCATCCACCCGCCCAAGACCAACGACAAAACGAGGCGCGCTGACATCGGCTGGGTCGGTCCCCAAGAGGTTCGGATCGACTTGATGGATGAACATATGCGGGCCTTTATCGAGGGCGCAGAAAAAATAGAGAAGCCGCTGGTCGATTACGCCGATGACGCCGTCTACTCGGAAATCATGGAAACCGGCGACGCCCGGGTCATCATCGCCGAAGGAACCTACACCACCTTGATCGACGCGGCGCGCCACCGCGCTTTTATCGACCGCGACTACCGGCAAACCCGCAAACACCGGGAAAAACGCAACCGCGACGCCTCCGAGTTGGACGCCTTCATCGACCGGGTTCTGGAAATCGAGCACGGGATTATTTCGGCCCATAAAGCCCGAGCCGATCTAATCATTGCCGAAGATTATTCGGTTTCAACCGCCCTCCCAACAGTCTAACCCCAGAGGAATCGTCTATGCATATCTGCTTCCTCAACCCCCAAGGCAACTTCGATCCGGCCGACTCCTA
>Ga0070729_10006723_pt1 | contig 11254 bp, 12 predicted proteins | sample tdDd472_FD_66725 | JGI IMG/M metagenome (GOLD analysis project Ga0070729, IMG submission 66725) | Marine sediment microbial communities from the Atlantic coast under amendment with organic carbon and nitrate - tdDd47.2 | ecosystem: Environmental > Aquatic > Marine > Coastal > Sediment | place...
ATTGAACTCCGCGCCGTAATCCTTGCCGAGGTTGGGCGGCGCGTACATGCCGCTGAGCAGCGTCGGAATGGAGCGTTCTTTGAGCGTCGCCAAAATCCAGTCGAGGTTGTCGCGTGTCTGCTTGGGGTCCAGCCCGCGCAATCCATCGTTGGCGCCCAGCGAGACGATTACCGCGTCGATATCGGCGCTGAGCAACCACGCCAAGCGTGAGCGCCCACCCGCCGTGGTGTCGCCAGACACCCCGGCGTTGAGCACCGTGACGTCATGCCCGGCTTTTATCAACGCGGCCTGCAACTGCACCGGAAAAGCATCGGTTTGTTCGAGGCCGTATCCCGCCGTTAAACTGTCGCCCAGCGCCAAGATCGTCTTGGACCCGGCTTCGCCCGCGTTAACGCCCGCACCCAACGCGCCCGAAGCCCCCAAACACAGCCCCGCCAAAATCAGCAACTGATTGACAGCACACCGTTTCAGGCCATATCCCAAAAGGTGAACCCAAAGCCTTACCGGCGCGTATATGTTCGCAAACGTCATGTCAGGAGCCTTCATGAGCGATCCACAAGCAGCGATATCCCCGACCATTCAACTCGACGATATCCACCTGACACTGACCAGCGATGCGGGCGAGGTCAATATTTTACGCGGAATTAATTTGCAAATTTCGCGTGGTGAAACCGTCGGTTTGGTCGGGCCCAGCGGCTCGGGCAAGACTTCGATGCTGATGGTCGTCGCCGGATTGGAGCGCCCGACATCCGGGTCCGTGCGCGTTGCCGATCAGGACATCACGCACCTGAACGAAGACAAGCTGGCGATGTTTCGCCGCGATCACACCGGCATCGTGTTTCAAAATTTCCATCTGGTGCCGACCATGACGGCGCTGGAAAACGTCGCCCTACCGTTGGAGTTTGCCGGGCGCGCCCAGGCGTTTGACATGGCGCGCGCGCAATTGGAGGCGGTCGGTCTCGGCCACCGTTTGGAACACTATCCCGGACAGTTGTCCGGTGGCGAGCAGCAACGCGTCGCCTTGGCGCGGGCCTTCGTCACCGAACCCACGATCCTGCTCGCCGACGAGCCCACCGGGAATCTCGACGGCAAGACCGGCGAGACGGTGATGGAGCTGTTGTTCGATCTGCACGAACGCAAAGGCACCACCCTGCTTCTCATCACCCACGCCCCGCAACTGGCGGAACGCTGCAAGCGCATTCTCACCATGGCCGACGGCAACATCGTCGCCGACGGCGCGCACGCAGAGGTGTGATGGCATGAGCCAACCCCGCGCCATCGGATTGGGCTTGGCGTGGCGCATTGCGCGCCGCGAACTGCGCACGGGCCTCAAGGGCTTTCGCGTGTTTCTCGCCTGTCTGGCGCTGGGCGTCGGGGCCATCGCCGCGGTGGGTTCCCTGTCGCTATCGGTAGAAAGTGGTTTGAGTGCGGATGCGCGCCGCCTGCTCGGCGGTGACGTCAGCCTGCGCATGCAACACCGCCCCATAGACGCGGCGCAACGCGCCTATCTCGAACAACACGCGACGCGCATCTCGTCGGTGACCGAAATGAAGGCCATGGCGCAGACCGACACGTCGCGCACCCTGGTCGAACTCAAGGGCGTCGATGATCTCTATCCCCTGGTTGGCGCGATGGGGCTGGAACCGCCCAGCGATCTGCAAATGCAACTGCAACAGCGTGACGGCGTCTGGGGCGCCGTGATCGACAGCGGCCTCCTGCCCAAGCTGGGATTACAACTGGGCGACACCGTGCGCGTCGGCGAGGCGACGTTTCAACTGCGCGCCGTGGTCAAGACCGAGCCCGACCGCGTGGCGTCCATCGTCAACTTCGGCCCACGCCTGATGATCAGTGCCAAAGCCCTGCCCGATACCGGGTTGGTGCAAATGGGCAGCCAGATCCGCTATCACGAACGCCTTGAACTCCCGATACAGACCGATCCCGAAGCCTTCATCGAGACCCTCAAGGCCGACTTTCCCGATGCCGGTTGGCGTATCTACGGACCCGGCAACGCCGCGCCGGGACTGCAGCGCTTCATCGACCGTCTGACGCTGTTTCTCACCTTCGCCGGGTTGACCGCGCTGCTGGTCGGCGGCATCGGCGTGCTGGGCGCGGTGCGCAGTTTCCTGGAAACCAAGACCGCCACCATCGCCACATTTAAGTGCCTGGGCGCGCCGGGTCGGCTGGTGTTTCAGGCGTACCTATTGCAAGTCCTGAGCCTCACCGCCGTGGGCATCGTCATCGGACTTGTCATCGGATCGGTGCTGCCGTTCATCGGCATCGAACTGATCAAGGACCAACTGCCGGTGGCGCCGCAGGCGGGGATGTATCCCACCGCACTTTTAAAGGCCGCGGTGTTCGGCGTTCTGGTCTCGGTGACCTTCGCCTTGTGGCCGCTGGCCCAGGCACAGGAAACCCCGGCGGCCAATTTGTTCCGCACCAATGTCATGCCGTCCGATACGCGCCCCAAACCGGTCTATATGTTGGCCGCGTTTGTCGGCGTCGTGATCCTCGGCGCGTTGGTGATTTTTTGGGCGGAGGAACGCAAGTTCGCCTATTGGTTTGTCATTGTCAGCATCGCCATGGTGTTCTTGCTGCAGCTCGGCGCGAAGCTGGTGATGGTCCTTGCGAAAAACGCACCGCAGCCGCGCCACGCGGTGATGCGCTTGGTGCTGGCCAACCTGCACCGCCCCGGCACCACCACGCCCAGCGTGGTGCAGGCGCTCGGCGTCGGCCTGTCGGTGCTGGTCGCCGTGGCCTTGATCCAGGGCAACATCGCGCGCCAGGTCCAAGAATCCATTCCCGATCAGGCCCCGGCGTTTTTCTTCATCGACATTCAACCCCATCAGGCCGAGGCATTCGACAAGGTGGTCATGGCCGTCAACGGCACCCACGATTTGCTGCGCCGCCCGTCGCTGCGCGGGCGCATCGTAAAAATCAACGGCGTGCCGGTCGAAGACGCCGACATCGACCCCGACGTGCGCTGGGCGGTGCGCGGCGACCGGGCACTGTCCTACGCCAAGACGCCGTCGGACGGCACCGAAATCGTCGCCGGGAAATGGTGGTCCGAAGACTACGCCGGTGCACCGCAAATTTCGTTCGACGCCAATGTCGCGCGCGGCTTCGGCGTCGGCGTCGGCGACACCTTGACCGTCAACGTGCTGGGCCGCGAGATCACCGCCGAGATCGGATCGCTGCGCGACATCGACTGGCGCACGCTGCGCTTCGACTTCGCCATCATCTTCGCGCCGGGCACCTTGGAAGGCGCGCCGCATACCCACATCGCCGCCGTCAAGGCCCCACCCCAGTCCGAGCCGGAGATCGAGCGCGCGGTGGCGGAAAACTTCACCAACATCTCCGCCATTCGCGTGCGCGACGCGCTGGACGCCGCCGCCAACATCATCGCCGGGATCGGCGCCGCGGTGACCGGCACCGCCATGGTCACGGTGCTGGCCGGCGTGATCGTGCTGGGCGGGGCCATCGCCGCGGCGCGCACGCGGCGCGTCTACGATTCGGTGGTGTTCAAGGTCCTGGGCGCGACGCGCGGGCAAATTATCGGTGCATTCTTGTTGGAATACGGACTATTGGGGCTGTTCACCGGCGTTATCGGCGCGGGCGTCGGCACGTTGATTTCGTGGGCGGTGATCGTGCACATCATGGGCATGAAATGGGTCTTTTTGGGCGGCGCGGCCACCGCCACGGTGCTCGCCGCCGTCGGCGTCACGACCCTCGCCGGGTTTTTCGGCACGTGGCGCGCGCTCGGCGAAAAGGCCAGCCGCCATCTGCGCAACGAATGAGAACGAATAAAAGCGTATGAGCCCGCGCGCATTTGGTGCGATTTCCACTACTCGCCCTTGATTCGCCCCAATTTACTGACATATTAGACGCAATGGAAACTGATTGAACGGAGTGATCGCCAAATGGCTTTCGAACCCCAAGACCAAACCGTGTTGCGCACCGGTGCGCGCACCCAGACCATGGAAATCGACCAGGGTCTGCGCGCGCACATGCTCAAGGTTTACAACTATATGGCCTCGGGTCTGGCGCTGACGGGCATCGTCGCGCTGATGACGGCCAGCTCGGAAACGATGGTCAACACGATCTTCGGCACCCCGCTCGCCTGGGTCGTGATGCTTGCGCCGTTGGGCTTCGTGATGGTGCTGTCGTTCGGCATCAACAAGTTGAGCACCACGGCCGCGCAGGGCCTGTTTTGGGCCTTTGCCTTCGTCATGGGCCTGTCCATGGCGTCGATCTTCTTGATGTACACCGGCACCTCCATCGCCCGCGTGTTCTTTATCTCGGCGGGTATGTTTGCCGGCATGAGCCTCTACGGCTACACCACCAAGCGCGACCTGTCGGGCTTCGGCTCGTTCCTGATGATGGGCCTGATCGGCTTGATCATCGCCATGGTGGTCAACATCTTCTTGCAGTCCAGCGCGCTCGAGTTCGTGATCTCGGCGGCGGGCGTGCTGATCTTCGTCGGCCTGACGGCGTACGACACGCAAAAGATCAAATCCATCTACAACGAACTGGACGGCCACGGTGTGGCGACGAAGAAGGCCATCATGGGCGCACTGACGCTCTATCTGGACTTCATCAACCTGTTCTTGATGATGCTGCGTCTGTTCGGCGACCGCCGCTAAGCGCGCCGCACGGCTTACAACGCAAACCGCCCGGTCTGTTCAGGCCGGGCGGTTTTGTTGTGCCTGAAGGCGATATTTACCGGCCTCCGCGCCGCAACAGGTCCATGGCGGCGTTGAGCTGGCTCATACGCTGGTGGCAGCCGTGCTTGCCGTCGGGATGATAGACCGTCGCCAGTTTGCGAAAGCGCATGCGGATGGCGCTCAGATCGGGAATCGCACCGGGGGGAAAGCCCAGCACATACAGCGCCTGGTCGCGCGCGTGCACGCCGTTCTCAAGCGGCTCGAAGTGCAGCGCCTGCACGGTGTTGCGCAGGCGTTCCAATTCCTCATGGGTATCGCGCAACAGGGCGTGCTGGGCCTCTTGCTCCATCTCGGCCTCGTTTTTGGCGCTTTCGGACTCCACATCGACACTCATATGGCCGCGCTCGATCGCCACCGCCAGCGACAGCGCCTTGCGAATGGTTGCGGTGTCGTAACCCGGGGCCATGCGCACCTGCAAACGGGGTTTTCGCCGCCACGGCTTGCCCGCCGAACGGCCGGATTTCAGCACAATCGTTTCCCGATCGTCACGGGCGGGCTCACCGGGATCGGGATGCGCCGCAATCACGTCGGCGTTGACCACCAATACAACCGAGCGGGCCAAGTCGGCGACGTTGCAGCCCTTGCGTTCGGCCAGCGTCGTGACCGTATCGCGAAAGCGGCTGGAACACGGCACCGTATAGGAATGTTTGTTCATCGGCTTGGACATCGTCGCCGGGGTGCTCCTTTTGGTGTGGGGATTTGCCGTTACGGAACGTCTCGCACATAGCCTTGCATGCAGCGCCAGCCCCCGTTCGGGTCCCTTCAACCGGCGCCGTGGCCCCTGAATATCTTCGAAGTCTACGATGTCATGGGATTCCGTCAACTGCGTTTGTTGTTTTTTTGGCCTTTCCAGCCCGAAATGATCGAAAACCGCTTCGGAAATTGCTCTAATTTAGGCCATTCACAACTTATATATTATGCTAACTATATGAAATATAAAGATATAATGCGCGATTAAATCTTTGTTAGGAAAATTACCCAAAACCACTGAATTTCCACTTCCAAGCCCATTTATCACGAAAATTTGAAGCTTCCACCCCGCTCAAGGCCCGTGCGAATCGATAAAATCCCCCTACAGGGGCTGCGGTTAACTGCGAATGTTGTTAAGCAAGATTGCTCCTGGGCCATCACCAGATGTGCGCCGCAACCGCAGGGCAATCCGAACGGCCTTGCATTGCCCTTTTGCTGTCAGGAATTCGGTCTTGGCATTGCACCCTTTGCACGACGCCGTGCAATTTTAACGTCATGCAACCAAGTCCGGCGTTAACGCCGCGTTAACCATGACAGAAGCGGAACGCTTGTCATGACAACCCGCCATGGTGGTGGGCTCTCCAAATCAGCGAGTCGGTTTGCGCAACGGTTTTGCACATCCCATGCAAAATCCCCCGAAATCGCGCCAATCAATCCATATCGCTCACGCATTGATTATTTTATGTTTTAAATTCAATTGGTTATTTGTCATGTGTCCGGTTACAGAAGTTCCTGTATGCTGGCAAGGCCGCAACACCCTGAAGCCCCATAATCCGCGCCAGCCCCAACCGGTCGAACTCATTGCCGGCAAAGAACGTCCCCATCGCCACGGTGATGCCGGGGTGATGCCGGGGTGATGCCGCGGCGCTTTTTACCGGACGTTAACCATACGAATCTGTCCCATACGACCAAGATTTTGCCGGTTTTTCACAGATTGTTTTGCGTTTGTTACGCGGGCGCGATTGTTTGCAATTGTCGACAATTTTGAACGCTACGCTAACGGTATGGACCGCCCTTTGCTTCTTGCGTGTGGCTTACGATCCGGGACGAACCGTAACGCGGTCGCGCACCCGCGCCCGCGCCGAGGACACGCTGTAAATCACCAGACCGGTCCAGATCAAGACGAACGCCGCCAAATGCGTGCGCGTAAACGGCTCTTCGAACACGAACACCGCCAGGGCGAATTGGCAGGTCGGCACGATGTACATCAACAAACCGATGGTCGAGAGGCGCAGGATGCGCGTCGCCCGCGCGAACAGCAACAACGGCAACACCGTCACCAGGCCGGTGCCCACCAACAGGGCGCTGTCGTCGAGGGACGTGGCAAACACCGCCTCGCCATTGGCCGCCAGCCACCCGATGTAGGCCAAAGCCAACGGCAACAACAACAATGTCTCCATAAACAACCCCGGCAACGAACCCAGGGGCGCGGTCTTGCGAATGTATCCATAGATTGCCCACGATACCGCCAGCCCCAGCGACACCCACGGCACCAGGCCCAGCGCGATCACCAACACCAGCACGCCGGCCGTGGCGAACCCAACCGCCGTCCAGGCCAGCGCGCCCAACCGTTCGCGCAGCACCACCACACCCAAGGCCACGCTGACCAAGGGACTGATGTAGTACCCGAGACTGGATTGCAGCACCATGTCGTTGGCCACCGCCCACACGAAGATGCCCCAGTTGACGGCGATGGCGAGCCCCGAGCCCGCCATGATGCGCAATGTGCGCGGTTCATAGAAGGCGCGCGCGAACAGTTCGTCGCGCCGTCCCATCACCGCCATCAATATCGTCACGAACACCAATGACCAGGTCGACCGATGGGCCAAGACCTCCAGCGCCGGGATGTGCGAGACGGTCTTAAAGACCAGGGGAAACATCCCCCAAATGCAGGTCGCACCGACGCCAAGCGCCACACCCTCGCGGAGCGGTGCGGACTGTGCGCTATCGTGATGTCGTGATGCCATGTCGGGACTCGTCGCGTGAGGAAGCCAAGCGCAAACATACGTCAAAGCGACAGTTGTTCACCATCGCACACTTCGACTACACTCACGCTAACAAGATCGAATTGTGCTCCAGAGATCCCAACACCACGCCAACAGCACTGAGCGGAACGAACAATGAGAACATTTTGGAACGCACATCCGGCCCCGAACGCCCGCGCCCGCGATTTTGCCAATGATTTTATGCGCGATTTTATGCGCGACGACCGCGGCGCAACGGCGATTGAATATGCGCTCATCGCGACGCTCATCAGCGTCGCCATCATCGGCGCGCTGACGCTTTACGCCGACAATGTGGGCAATATGTTCAACAATATTTCCAATGCCGTGAGCGGGTGATCAATCCGCATCCGGAGCGCCATATCCGTGGCGCGCCGCCCACTCCAACAAAACCGGCAAAACTGGCGACAGGTGCGCGCGGTATTTTTCCCAGCGTCCCCGGGCCCGTGTGTAGAGAGGCTGTGTTACCTGGTCGTAGCTGGGCGTATCAATCTTACGGCGCTGCGCGGTCTTGATATAATCCATGACGCCCGCGTCCCATGCCAAGTCTAAGAATGCCAGCAACGGGCGCACGTTGTCTTCCAACTGCTCAACCAAGTCTTCGTAGCGCAAGGTATAGACAGGCAAGTCCATAACCTCGCGATACCGCGTCCACAGCGACAAGGCTTTGTCGTAGACGCTCGCGCTATCCCCCAAATCCAAGAAGTTGGCCATGGAATTGTTGAGCTCGAAATTCTGCATGTAACAACTGAGCACGCAATCGCAGGGATGGCGGGTCACAAAAATGAATTTCGCCGTGGGAAACACACGATGGATCAAACCCGCCTCGACCAGATTGAGGGGATATTTATCGATCACCGTGCGGTCCGCTTCGCCCGGTTCCAGGTGGCGGTCGAGCTCCGTGAAATAAGCGGTACGCAACTTTTCGATGGTGGCGGCGTCCATCCCTGCCATGGCAGCCGGATAGCCCCCCTCCAATGCCTCGACGATCTCAACCATTTTGCCGACCATCGGCATTTCTTCAACTACGGCGATGTCCTTGTGGCTGCGCAAAATTGTATCCGTGAGGGTGGTGCCGGAACGGGGAAAACCAACCATAAACACCGGGGCCGGGCGCACGGTTGGTGGCGCGGCCGCCGGATTCCAGTGCGCCAGCCAATCCACCGTGAACTGATCGGCCAGCCGGTCGATGTGTTGCTGAAAGGTCTTTGGATCGTAGCGTCGCGCCAGGGGACTATTGCGCACCGCCGCATTGGCGGCGCTAAACGCCGCAAACGCCGCATCCACATCGCCGAGGCGGTCGCACATCTGGCCCAACAGGTGGTTGCGTTGCGCTTCGTACACCGGGTCCGCAAAAGTATGACGCTCCAGCACGGTCCGCGCCTGGGCGAATGCTTTATCGGCTTTGTACATCTGCGCCTCGATCAAAATGATCGGGTCGTGATGAGGACAGTGGCGTTTGGCGTTGCTCAGGGCTTCACGCAGCGCGTCGCGGCGGTTTGACTTTTCCAAAATTTCAAGAAGATTGAAATGCGCCTCGGCAAAGTCGGAGACCTGTGCAATAGCCGTGCGAAACTGGGCGATGGCTTGGTCGATGTCGCCCTGGAACTGGCACATCAGACCAAGATTGTTATGGGCCCGGGCATAATCCGGTTTTAGTGCGACGGCTTGCTTATAGCAGGCAACGGCGTTCTCTATTTTGCCCTGCAGCTTGAACGCATTGCCAAGATTGTAATGCGCCACGGCAAAGTCGGGCAACAACGCGATCGCTTTTTGATGACAGTCGACCGCTTGTGCGCCATGCCCCAGGGCTTGGTGCACGCTGCCAAGGTTGTTGTGGATTTCACCGTTTTGCGGATCGAAGGCGATCGCTTTGGAGAGCCAATCGAGTGCCTCGAGATTGCGCCCGCGCTGATGACAAACGACACCCAGAAGGTGCAAAACCTCGGCGTTCATGGGTTCGGCTTGGGCGATTTGGCGGTAGAGCCGCTCCGCCTCGGCAAATTGACCGGCGTTGTGAAGGTGCAGGGCGCGCATCAAAGGCGACGGCACTTGGCTTTTCGTCTTGGCAACCTTAGCGGACCCGCGGCCTATGCGTTTCTTGCCCGGGCTTTTGTTCCGTCGTCTATCCGACCTGTTCATAATTACCTGCAATTGTCACATTGAAGGCGCTCACCTTAACCGAGTTGCAACCGCAGATGAAGCGCCGAGACGGCTAATCAAATCATTCAATTAGAAATATCTATTAATTTCGTTATACGCATTAGCTGAAGGGGCCTATAGTTATACGTGTCGGGAGGATGTTCTCCCTTTTGTATGAGGTCCGCGATGAGGATCAAAAGCGAGAAAGAGCAGAAGTACATCAAAAAGATGTTGGAGGTGGAACGCATCAAACGCAAACACTCCGGCTTGCGCCGTAAACAAAACACCGCAGTGCGGTCGGCCAAGGAAAATCTAGCTCATGCTTAATCCCCTCTGAACGTCACAGCCCTCTGATCGACGTCAGCCCGGCGCTTTCACCTTTGCGGTGAAGGCGCATAGGGCATGTAAAAAGAACCGTGCCGATGACCGTAGACCCTCAAGACGTCACAACATTCAAAGCCATCCTGGCCCGCACACCGGTTGAGGTCATCATCAAGCGCCTGGACGACAACGTCATTTTGCGCAGCTGGAAACGCCAATTGGCCGAAGCCGAGGTGGAGCGACGCGGCTATAACCTCGCCACGGCCAACGCCCAATCCAAGTCCAGTTCCACGCGTCGCCACAAGTTGGCCAACCTGAAGGCTTGGTTTATCACCGCCCTTTTGATCGCCGCCGCCCTGGCGCTGGCAGCCGTTCTGTCGATGGATCTCGTCGGGCACTGAAAAACAACCCGCGTGAAAAAAATGGGGAGAGCAAGCTCTCCCCGAAGTGTTAGGACCGGTGTCACCCTTGCCCTTTAAAACCGACGGTAACGGTGAATGCGCATGGGCTTGACGATGATCTTATCGGTTCGCGCTTCGCGCTTCTTGTCTTCGCACGGAGCTTGCCGTTCGACCGTCGCGGCCTTCGGTACGTCTGCCAATGGGCTGGCGAAGCTCTGATAGTTCCGATTCTGTTCCATGTTCACGACTTGCTGTTTCATGTGACCGAGCCCTCTCATGCAGGGACATAAAAATGTGCGCATTTACGCGTTCGCGCTTAGTGTTCGGCGACCAGTTTGCCATCAATGATGGAGATCAGATCTTCACTTCCCGCCAGTAGGCTTTGACCGTCTTCCAGGGCCAGAATGCAGCCGTCGCATACGCCTTCGCGTTCGCTGAGCGCTTCCAATTGGAGGCTTACGGTTTCATCACCCGAAGTGACGTTCAAAACGTGGCCGACCTGATCGAGATTTTGAACATCGGTTGCCAGAACGCTCAATGGCGAAACGGCGAACGCCACGGCAATCATCGCGGCGGAAATGGGCGTGTGCATGTGCATCTTCCTTTTGTGCAATATGCGGTTGAGGTGTTTCACGCCAATGAATCTGCCGCCAATTTATATATTTCTCAAACGAATTTAATAGATATATAGTATTCGATATTCCGATTAGAATTTTGGAGGCTTTTCCATGGACATGGACCTCGCCCGTACCTTCCTCGCCGTCTATGAAACCGGCACCTTCAACCGCGCGGCCGATAAGCTGCACGTCACCCAATCCACGGTCAGCACGCGCATCATGAACCTGGAAGATCAGTTGGGACGCGCGCTGTTTGTGCGCTCGCGCGCCGGCACGGAATTGACCGCGGCGGGGCGTCA
>Ga0070729_10006724_pt1 | contig 11253 bp, 8 predicted proteins | sample tdDd472_FD_66725 | JGI IMG/M metagenome (GOLD analysis project Ga0070729, IMG submission 66725) | Marine sediment microbial communities from the Atlantic coast under amendment with organic carbon and nitrate - tdDd47.2 | ecosystem: Environmental > Aquatic > Marine > Coastal > Sediment | place...
GAGAACGCAACGGGCGGGCGAATGGGACTTCCGGTAAGTCCACTCGCCCCGCCAGGGACGGCGGACGCAGGCGACAAGCGTCGCCCGGCGCCCCTGCGCCGCGCCCGCGCAGGCCAGCGCGCCCTTGGCGCGCGATACGGCCGTGAACGCCATAAATCCACCCTTGGCACGGCCCCTCCATTCATGCTGTCCGAGAATAGGGGTGGAGTTCGCTGTCGAAACAGGGTAAGGCCCTCGGCGATCATGCGAAACGCGCCTTGAACCCGCCCGAAATCGAGGCCATTTATCGAGGCCGTTTTCAGGGCGCGACGGGCGCGCGGCGGGCAGGGCGTGCCGGTCGATCCGGGTTTGCCAGCCGAGGCCGAAATGAGTAAGGTGCGCCGTTCGGGGAGCACCGTTGGGTAGGAGCCGGAGTGGGCGGCGCAATTCTCCCACGACATCGCAAATCGGGGTTATATGTCGGATACGGAATTCATCCGCGAAGTTGACGAAGAACTTCGCCGCGAGAAACTCAAGGGTCTGTGGGACCGGTTCGGGATCTACGTGATCGCTGCGGCGGTTCTGGTCGTGGTTTTCACGGGCGGATATCGCGGCTGGCAATATTGGCAGAACAGCACCGCCAAAGAGGCCGGCGACACGTTCATGGCCGGGGTCCAGCTCGCCCGGGACGGCCAGCATGCGGAAGCGGCCGAGAAGCTCACCGAATTCGCCGCCAAGGCGCCCGGCGGCTACAAGCTTCTGGCCCGGTTCCGGGCCGCATCCGAAAAGGCTGCCGCCGACGACAGGGCCGGGGCGATCGCCGCCTTCGACGCGATTGCGGCGGACGGATCTGTCGCCGAGATCTATCGCGACCTTGCGAAGATCCGGGCCGGCTATCTGGCGGTCGATACCGAGGATCGGGCGGCGATCGAGAAACGCCTGAAACCGCTTGCGGCCCCGAAGAACCCGATGCATGGCGCGGCGCGGGAAATTCTCGGATTGGCCGCCTGGAAGGCCGACGCGCTCAAGGACGCGGAAGGCTATTTCGATCAGATCGCCCAGGACGCGACCTCGACGCGCGACGTGCTGCTGCGGGCGCATACGATGCTGGCCGTGATCCGGTCTCAGTTGAAATCCGACGAGGCCAAGCCGGCCGACAAGAAACCGGCCGACAAGCCGGGTACGGCCGCCACTTCCGGCGAGGCCGGCGAGAAAGGCGAGTAGTTCATGGTTGTCCGTGCCTCAATACCCTTCCTGGCCGCCGGTTTGCTGACCGTGGCGCTCGCCGGTTGCGCTGCGACGGACGGACTGCAGGACGCGCTCGAGGCGATCAGCCCGTTCGGCGAGAAGGAGAAGATCCTGACCGGCGAGCGCAAGGGGCTGTTCGAGGGTGCCGATCCCGCCGACGGCGCGCTCAAGGAGCGCAAGCCCGTTTCGGTTCCCGCGTCGCGCAGCAATGCGGACTGGCCGCAGCCCGGCGGCACGACCACCAACAATCCCGGACATCTGGCGCTGCGCGCCGGCGGCGCCGGCCGGGCCTGGCGGACCAAGGTCGCCAGCGCCGGCAAGTCCTCCTCCTACACCGCGTTCCTGGACGAAAACATCCGCATGTCCTCGCGGCCGATCGTCTATCAGGGCCGGGTCATCGTCTACGATCCCAACGGCACCGTGTCGTCGAACTCGCTCGCCAATGGCGGCCGGGTGTGGCGGACGTCGCTGAGGCCGGAGGGCGAGGCCGATCCGGCGCCCGGCGGCGGCGTCGCGGCCGACGGCGGCCTGATCTACGCGGCCACCGGCTACGGCGCGATCACCGCGCTGCATCCCGCCAACGGCAAGCCGGTCTGGACCACCAAGCTCGAAGCGCCGGCGCGCAGCGCGCCGACGGCGGCGGGCGGCAATGTCTACGTGGTTACCCAGAACAACGTGGTGATGGCGGTCAAGGGTGACGACGGCACCCAATTGTGGGCCTATCGCGGCATTCCGGAAACCGCCGGCCTGATGGCGACGGCGAGCCCGGCGGTGGTCGGCTCGACGGTCGTGGTGCCGTTCTCCTCCGGCGAGGTCGTCGCCATCGACGTCAAGTCCGGCGAGCCGGAATGGGCCGATACCCCGACCCGTTCGTACCGGACCAGCGCCGTGGCCGGCCTCTCCGACGTGAGTGCCAGCCCGGTGATCGACGGGCGCACGGTCTACGCCACCGGGATTGGCGGGCGAACCATCGCCATCGATCTGAGCTCGGGCAACCGTATCTGGGAACAGAATGTCGGCGGCGCCCATACCCCCGCGCTTGCCGGTTCGGCGCTCTATCTGGTTGATCTCGACGACCGGCTCGTGGCACTCAGCCGCAAGGACGGCTCGGTGATGTGGGCGACCCAGCTTCCGGTCGTCCGGGAGAAACGCAAGTCCACCCATTGGGCGGGCCCGGTGCTGGCGAGCAACGCCCTGTGGCTGGTTTCCAGCGACGGCAAGCTGATCCAGGTCGGGGCGGCGACCGGCAATGTGATGTCGACCCGAAAGATCGGCGATCCGTCGTTCATCTCGCCCATCGTCGCCAGCGGCAAGCTGCTTGTGCTGTCCGGCTCGGGAACGCTGACCGCGCTCAACTGACGGGCAAACGAAACTTTTTGAACCGGGCCACGCGCCCCTGAACGGATCGAGGACCGATCGAGGCCGGCGGACGACCGCCGGCCTTTCGTCGCGATATGGAACGATGACCGCGAGAATCGCCATTGTCGGCCGGCCGAATGTCGGCAAGTCCACCTTGTTCAACCGTCTGGTCGGCAAGCGCCTGGCGCTGGTCGACGACACCCCCGGCGTCACCCGCGACCGCCGCTGGGGCGAGGCGAGGCTGGGCGATCTCGATTTCGAGGTGGTCGATACCGCCGGCCTCGAGGAGGCGGCGAAGGGAAGCCTCGCCGACCGCATGCGCAAACAGACCGAGGCGGCCGTCGCCGAGGCGGACGCGGTGCTGTTCGTGATCGACGCGCGCGCCGGGCTCACCCCCATGGACCGGCATTTCGCCGATATCCTCAGGCGCACCGACCGGCCGGTGATGCTGGTCGCCAACAAGGCCGAGGGCCGCGCCGCGGAAGCCGGCCTGTTCGATTCCTATGCGCTCGGCTTCGGCGAGCCGATCGCGATTTCCGCCGAGCACGGCGAGGGCATGGCCGACCTCTACCAGGCGCTGCGGCCGCATGTGGACGTGGCGGCGGCGCTCGCAAGCGAAATCGGCGCGGACGAACCGAACCCGGATGCGGGGGATTCGGAGGAGGGGGACGCGCGGCCGCCCGGTCCGATGCGGGTGGCGATCGTCGGCCGGCCGAATGCCGGCAAGTCGACGCTGATCAACCGCCTGCTCGGCGACGAGCGGTTGCTCACCGGCCCGGAAGCCGGGATCACCCGCGATTCCATTTCCGTCGATCTCGCCTGGCGCGGCCATCCCTTCCGGCTGGTCGACACCGCCGGCCTGCGGCGCAAGGCGCGGGTCCAGGAAAAGCTCGAGAAACTGTCGGTCGCCGACGCGCTGCGCTCGATCCGCTTCGCCGAGGTGGTGGTCGTGCTGGTCGACGCCACCGCGCCGCTCGAGAAACAGGACCTGCATATCGCCGATCTCGTCGTTCGCGAAGGCCGGGCGCTGGTGATCGCGGTCAACAAGTGGGATCTGGTGGAAGATCGCCAGGCGATGATGAAGGAACTGCGCCTCGAGGTCGAAAGGCTGCTGCCGCAGGTGCGCGGCGTGCCGCTCGTCCCGCTGTCCGGCCTGACCGGCGACGGCACCGACAAGCTGATGGCCGCGATCCTCGAAATCCATCAGGTGTGGAACCGCCGCATTCCCACCGCGCGGCTGAACCGGTGGCTCGAACAGGTCACCGGACGGCATCCGCCGCCCGCGGTCGCCGGCCGCGCCATCCGCCTGCGCTATATGACGCAAGCCAAGTCGCGGCCGCCGCATTTCATCGTCATGTGCTCCCGTCCCAAGGAGCTTCCCGAATCCTACCGACGCTATCTCGTCAATGGCTTGCGGGAAGAATTTAAACTGCCGGGTGTGCCCCTGCGGATAACCTTGCGGAAAGGCGAGAACCCCTACGCCGGCCGCAAATAGCGGCTCCCGGTCCCCGATCGTCGGCAGGCCCGTGCCCGTTTCAGTGCAGGCATGCGCGCGCTTATGCCGCATGACTCTTGAGTGTTCGTTGATTTCGATATTAAACTTGATCCATGGGGTAGGTAACTGGGGGAAGTCGCGGGGGCGTCGGACCCGGGGTTCCATCGGAGGATGAACGCCGAACGGCCGCCGTGACCGGAGAGTGTCATGAACGGAATGCTCAAGACCTTTGCCGAGCGCACCATCAAGCAGGGCGCTCTGGAAATGGTGGACAGCAAGGGAGTGGTCCATAGCTACGGCGACGGTACCGGCGAGCCGGTCCGCGTCAGGTTCGCCGACAAGGCTACCGAGCGGGCGGTTATTCTCAATCCGCAGCTCAAGCTCGGCGAAGCCTATATGGACGGCAAGCTGATCGTCGAACAGGGGACGATCTACGACTTCCTCGAACTGGTCGTCGAAAACGTCAAGGACGCGGAATCGGGCTGGATGCTGGCGATCGCCGGCATGCGCTACGCCACCCGCCGCATCCGCCAGCACAACAGCCTTCGCCGCTCGCGCCGCAACGTCGCCCATCACTACGATCTCGACGGCAAGCTCTACGATCTGTTCCTCGACACCGACAAGCAATATTCCTGCGCCTATTTCGAGACGCCGGATTCGAGCCTCGAGGACGCGCAGCTCGCCAAGAAACGCCATCTCGCCGCCAAGCTGACCCTGGAACCGGACATGAAGGTGCTCGACATCGGCTCGGGTTGGGGCGGCCTGGGACTGTATCTCGCCGAACTCTGCGGCTCGCAGGTGACCGGCGTCACCCTGTCGGAGGAGCAGTTCGATCTCTCCAACGCCCGCGCCGCCGAGCGCAATCTGTCGGACCGCGCGCGGTTCCACCTGCGCGACTACCGCACGCTCGAAGGACCGTTCGACCGCATCGTCTCGGTCGGCATGTTCGAGCATGTCGGCATTGGCTACTACCGGGAATATTTCAACAAGTGCAGCGACCTCCTCAGCGAGGACGGGTCGATGGTGGTGCATTCCATCGGCCGCTTCGACGGGCCGAACGAAACCAATTCCTGGGTACAGAAATATATCTTCCCCGGCGGTTACATCCCGGCCCTGTCCGAGGTCCTGCCGGCGATCGAGAAATCGGGCCTGCTGGTCACCGACATCGAGATCCTGCGCCTGCACTATGCCGAGACACTGAAGCACTGGCGCGACCGGTTCATGGCGCGCTGGGACGAGGCCGCGGCGCTGTTCGACGAACGCTTCTGCCGGATGTGGGAGTTCTATCTCGCCTCCTCGGAATCGGCCTTCCGCCAGCAGGGCCTGATGGTGTTCCAGATCCAGCTCGCCCGCAAGCTGACCGCCGTGCCGCTGACCCGCGATTATATCTACGAGGCCGAGCGCAAGCTGCTGCGCGAGGAGGAGCGCTACTACCCGATGCGGCTCGCCGGCGAATAGGGATTCGCGTGCGAAAATCGCCGATTTCGGCCGCTGTTGACACCAGGTATCACTGTTGAGAATCCGCCATTGCCGGTTAGAATCAGTTAAGCTTGCGGCTGGCGAGACGGACGACTGTCGTCAAGTCCGAGCGGCGATTCCGGCACTCGCTTTCCACAGGCAAATCTGGCCTGTTGATTACGGGGGTCTCGGGAATCCGACCTGCGAATCGGCGAACCGATGACCTAAGATCGCGGTTCCGCACCCGACGACCCCGCCCGGGCATTGCGAGTAATTTCGTCAGTATCAAAAAGTTGCGCCCGGGTCGGGCAACGAGAAAGCATTCGGATGGAAGCCACCGCACGCAAGATCGAGACCGGACTGATGCGCAACGCGCCGCACAACGCGGAGCAGGAGCGGCACCTTCTGGGCGTGATCCTGGTCAACAACGAGACCTTCTACCGGGTGTCGGACTTTCTCGAGTCGAGCCATTTCTTCATCGACATTCACCGCCAGATCTACGAAACCGCCGCCAAGCTCATCCGCGCCGGCAAGACCGCCTCGCCGATCACCCTGAAGACCTTCTTCCCCGGTGACGCCATGGTCGGCGACATCACGATGACCCAGTACCTGCTGCGGCTCGTAGCCGACGCCACCACCGTGATCAACTCCGAGGATTACGGTCACGCCATCGCCGACCTTGCCATCCGCCGCAACCTCATCCGCATCGGCGAGGACATGGTCAACATCGCCTATGACGCGCCGGTGGAGATGACGCCCGAGGCGCAGATCGAGGACGCCGAGCGCCGACTGTTCGAACTGGGCGAGCAGGGGCGCTACGACGGCGGCTTCTTCACTTTTTCCGAGGCCCTGCGCAATGCCATCGATATGGCCGCGGCCGCCTATCAGCGCGACGGCCATCTGTCGGGCATCGCCACGGGCCTGCGCGATCTCGATCGAAAAATGGGTGGCCTTCAGCGATCGGACCTGATCGTCCTTGCCGGCCGTCCGGGCATGGGCAAGACCTCGCTCGCAACCAACATCGCCTATCACATAGCCAGGGCGCATCGGGTCAAGGAGGAGGACGACGGGTCGGTCTCGACCGTCGACGGTGGAATCGTCGGCTTCTTCTCACTGGAAATGTCGTCCGAGCAATTGGCCACCCGTATCCTCTCGGAACAGTCCAGGGTGTCGTCGGCGGATATTCGACGGGGCGATATCGACGAGAACATTTTCGCCAAACTGGTCACGACCAGCCAGGAGATGTCGCAAATTCCACTTCACATCGACGAAACCGGCGGTCTGTCCATCTCCCAGCTCGCTTCGCGCGCGCGGCGATTGAAACGCCAGCGCGGACTGGACGTGCTCATCGTCGACTATATCCAGCTCCTGCAAGGCTCCGGCAAACGCAGTTCAGACAGCCGGGTGCAGGAGGTCACCGAGATCACCACCAGCCTCAAGGCACTGGCCAAGGAACTGAACGTTCCGATTCTCGCGCTGTCGCAGCTCTCGCGTCAGGTCGAATCGCGCGACGACAAGCGTCCGCAACTCTCCGATCTGCGAGAATCGGGTTCCATCGAGCAGGACGCCGACGTCGTCATGTTCGTCTATCGCGAAGAATATTACCTCGCCAACAAGGAGCCGGCGCCCAACACACCGGAATTCTTCGAGTGGCAGGAAAAGATGAGCAAGATCGATGGATTGGCCGAGGTGATCATCGGCAAGCAGCGCCACGGCCCGACCGGCACCGTCGAACTGCAGTTCGAGGGCGAGTACACCCGCTTCTCCGATCTCGTCCGTGACGACCGGCTGCCGGACCGGTACGAATAGGAGATGGATTCCAGTCTCGACAGTTCCAATTTCCTCGCCGGCGGGCGTCTCACCGTCGACCTCGACGCGCTGACCCACAACTGGCTCTATCTCGCCGGGCTCGCCCGTGGCGCCGAATGCGCCGCCGCGGTCAAGGGCGACGCTTACGGCACCGGGCTGGTTCCTTCCGCCCGGGCGTTGTGGATGGCGGGCTGCCGCACCTTTTTCGTGGCTCTTCCCTCCGAGGCGCTGGAACTGAGGAAGGTTTTGCCCGAGGCGGTCGTCTACGTGCTCAACGGGCTGTTCCAGGGCGCCGGACGGGTCTTCGCCGACAACGATTTCAGGCCGGTGCTCGGATCGGTGGAGGAGATCGACGAATGGCGGTCCTTCTGCCTCTCCGAAGGCCGCCGTCTCCCTGCCGCGCTGCATGTCGATACCGGCATGAACCGGCTCGGCCTGTCGATGGACGAAGCGCGGCACCTCGCGGATGTAGGGGACGTGGCCGATGGGCCGATCGACTGGGCGCTGCTGATGTCCCATCTCGCCTGCGCCGACACGCCCGACCATCCGCTGAACGACCGGCAGTTCGCGCGCTTCGAAGAAGCCCGCGCCCTGTTCCCGGGCCTGCCGGCCTCGCTTGCCAATTCCGCCGGCATCCTCACCCGTGACGAATGGCATTACGACATGGTCCGTCCCGGGGTCGCGCTCTACGGCGGCGAGGCGGTTGCCGGCCGGCCCAACCCGATGCGGCCGGTGGCGGCGCTCGAGGGGCGCATCGTCCAGGTGCGCGAGGTGAGCGCGGAGGAAACGGTCGGTTACGGCGCCAAGAAGGCCGCGATCCGGCCGTCCCGCATCGCGCTGGTCTCGGTGGGCTATGCCGACGGCTATCATCGGCTGCTCGGATCGAGCGACGGCCATATCGGCGCCAGCGCCTGGATCGGCGAGCACGAATGCCCGCTCTTCGGCCGCGTCTCCATGGACCTGCTCGCCATCGACGTAACCGGCATCGACCCGACGCTCGCCCGGCGCGGCGGATGGGTCGAACTGATCGGTCCGCACAATCCGGTCGACAAGGTCGCGATCCACGGCGAGACGATCGGCTACGAACTGCTCACCCATCTCGGTCCGCGCTACCGCCGCACCTATATCGGCGGCGCCGAACGCAAGGTGTCCGACTGATGGCCAAGCGGACGACCCGCTTCGTCTGCCAGACCTGCGGCGCGGTCGCGCCCCGCTGGAGCGGCAAGTGCGAGTCCTGTGGCGAATGGAATACCCTGGTCGAGGAGAGCGAGGGATCCGGCGTCGGCGGTGGCCCGTCGAAGAAGAAGCCGGTCCGGGGCAGGGCGGTGTCGCTCGTCTCGCTGTCGGGCGAGATCGCCGAGGCGCCGCGCCTTCCCACCGGCAATTCCGAGTTCGACCGGGTCACGGGCGGCGGCCTGGTGCGCGGCTCGGCGCTGCTGGTCGGCGGCGATCCTGGGATCGGCAAGTCGACCCTGCTGCTGCAGGTTTCCGCCCGCCTTGCGGCCCAGGGCAATACGGTCGTCTATATCTCTGGCGAGGAGGCCATCGCCCAGATCCGGTTGCGGGCCGAGCGGCTGGGTCTCGCCGGCGCGCCGGTGGCGCTCGGCGCCGAAACCAATGTCGAGGACATCCTGTCGACGCTCGACGCGGTCGACAATCCCCGGCTGGTGATCATCGATTCGGTGCAGACCCTGTGGACGGCTCAGATAGAATCCGCGCCGGGTACAGTGAGTCAGGTCCGCGCCTCGTCGCAAAGCCTGATCCGGTTCGCCAAGTCGTCGGGCGCCGCCGTCATCCTGGTCGGCCATGTCACCAAGGACGGCCAGATCGCAGGTCCGCGCGTGGTCGAGCACATGGTCGACGCGGTGCTGTATTTCCAGGGCGACGGCGCCCACCAGTTCCGCATCCTGAGGACGGTGAAGAACCGCTTCGGGCCGACCGACGAGATCGGCGTCTTCGAGATGACCGGATCCGGCCTGTCCGAGGTCGCAAATCCGTCCGAATTGTTCCTCGGCGAGCGTGACGCCAAGGCGCCGGGCGCCTCGGTCTTCGCCGGCATCGAGGGAACGCGGCCGATCCTGGTCGAGATCCAGGCGCTGGTCACTCCCTCGGCGCTCGGCACCCCCCGCCGCGCCGTGCTCGGCTGGGACTCCAACCGCCTCGCCATGGTGCTCGCGGTGCTCGAAGCTCATTGCGGCGTGCGCCTGGGCGGCCACGATGTTTACCTGAATGTGGCGGGCGGCCTTAAAATCGCCGAAACCGGGGCCGATCTAGCTGTGGCGGCCGCCCTGGTTTCGTCGATGACCGGGGTTGCCCTCTCCGTCGATAGCGTTTATTTCGGCGAAATCAGTTTGTCTGGCGCGATCCGGCCGGTCGCACAAACGGTTCAGCGGCTCAAGGAGGCGGAAAAACTGGGATTCACGCAAGCCTTTTTCCCAGGCGCGGGCGCCGAGGCCGGATATGGAGCCGGGGAGACGGGCTCGATGAAAATCAGTCAGCTGAAGGCCTTGAGCGATCTGGTCGTGCGGCTTGCCGCCGGAACGCCGGAAACCTGAGCCAGAAGAGTAGACAAACCGCTCGACCGGTCTCATGCGCGATTGCGCAAACCGGAAGGGCGGAGTAATTTCGGCCCGTGGCGGGCCACCGGCCGTGCGCGGCCGGTAACGAGACCGATCGCGGTTCGCAAATCCAGTGCGTACGCGGAAGTGACAGGAGACGAGGCGGACATGCCTATCACGCTGCTTGACGGCATTCTCATCGCGATCATGCTGATTTCGGCTTTTCTGGCGATGATCCGCGGATTTTCCCGCGAAGTCCTGTCGATTGCCTCCTGGGTCGCCGCCGCCGCCGCCGCCTTTTTCCTCTATGCCCGCGTGCTGCCCTTCGTGAAGCAGTACATTTCCTCGCAGCACGTGGCGCTCGGCGTCACCGTCGCCGGCATCTTCTTCATCACGTTGATCATCGTCAGCTACATCACCATGCGGATATCCGACTTCATCCTCGACAGCCGCATCGGCGTGCTCGACCGGACGCTGGGTTTCGTGTTCGGCGCCGCCCGCGGGCTGCTGCTGATGGTGGTCGCGATCGTCTTCTTCAACTGGTTCGTGGCGCCGGAAAACATGCCCAACTGGGTCGCCAAGGCGAAGTCGAAATACTGGCTCGACACGATCGGCGAGCGGATCGTCGCCGCCTTGCCCTACGACCCGGACGGAACCTTTCTCAAAGGCTTGAAGAACAAGATCCGCGAAGAGGGCGATTCCGAGGATTCGGGCGAACTGAAGACCGAAACCGATTCGACCGAACTGACCCGTTCCTCGGCCGGCAAGGTCGACAGCAAGGGCCTCGACCGGCTGATCGAAACGACGACGACGACCGAATAGACGGCGAACCGACAACGGGCGGACAACGGGCGAGGAGCCGGAACCGACAGTGCTCTCAGACATGGATCTCCGCTGGGGCGACCTCGACAAGTTGCACGAGGAATGCGGAGTCTTCGGCGTTTTCGGCCATCCCGAAGCCGCCGCTCTCACCGCCCTGGGCCTGCACGCGCTCCAGCACCGGGGGCAGGAGGCGGCCGGCATCGTCTCCTATGACGGCGCCCAGTTCCACTCCGAACGCCATGTCGGACTGGTCGGCGACAACTTCACCGAACAGAACGTCATCGACCGGCTTCCCGGCGAGCGCGCCATCGGCCACAATCGCTATTCGACCACCGGAGCGCCCGGACTGCGCAACGTCCAGCCGCTGTTCGCCGAGTTCGCCGGCGGCGGCTTCGCCGTCGCCCACAACGGCAACATCACCAATTACCAGGCGCTGCAGCGCATGCTGCAGCAGCGCGGTTCGATCTTCCAGTCGACCTCCGACACCGAGGCGATCATCCACCTGATCGCCACGTCCAATCGCGG
>Ga0070729_10006725_pt1 | contig 11252 bp, 2 predicted proteins | sample tdDd472_FD_66725 | JGI IMG/M metagenome (GOLD analysis project Ga0070729, IMG submission 66725) | Marine sediment microbial communities from the Atlantic coast under amendment with organic carbon and nitrate - tdDd47.2 | ecosystem: Environmental > Aquatic > Marine > Coastal > Sediment | place...
CTGGGCCCGTCTTTCCTCGAGCACGCCCGGGTGCCTCTCGACTACTCGCGGGTCGACCTCAGCGGGGCGTCGGAGGCGCAGGTCCAGCGCTACCTGATCGAGGCCGAGGTCCGCGACGAGCCCCTCAGCGCCGCGCCGCTCAGCCGCTGGCGGCTGGTGCGCGTGGGCCACGAGCGGCACGTGCTGCTCTTCGTATGCGAGCACATCGCCTGCGACGGCTACAGCCTCTACACGATCCTCCCCCGCGAGCTCGCCGCGCTCTACACCGCCGAGCGAGAGGGGCGTCAGGCCGAGCTGCCGCCGCCGGTGAACTACGCCGAGTTCGCCCGCTGGCAGAACGAGCTCCACGCCGACCCCGCCTTCAGCGAGCACGTGGACTACTGGGTCGAGCGGCTGCAGGACGCCCCCGCTGCCCTCGAGCTGCCCACCGACCGCCGGCGCCCGGCGGTCCTCGACCCCAGCGCCCGCCGCTGCTACCGCAGCCTCGACCCCGCGGTCAGCGCCGCGGTCCAGCGGCTGTGCGCGGCGCGCACGTGGCGGCCCGCCGACGTGCTCTTCGGCGCCTGGAACGTGCTCCTCCAACGCTACACCCGCGCCGAAGAGATCGTGATCGGTTCGCCCCTCGCCAACCGCCGCGAGGGCTTCCGCGGGGTCTTCGGCTGCCTGATGAACGTGCTCGTGCGGCGCACCGACCTCAGCGGCGACCCGAGCTTCGCCGCGCTGATGGACCGCGTGAAGGCCGACAAGCAGGAGGCCTATCCTCACCGCTGGGTCAGCGTGGACACGGTCTTGCGCCGGCTGCCCCCGAACCCCGACCTCAGCCGCAACCAGACCTACCAGGTGATGTTCAACTTCATGGACTTCACCCGCTCGCGCAGCGAGTCCGCGGGCCTGGTGTGGCGGGTGGAGCGCCTCCCGGTGCCGAGCGTGGTCGACCTGATCCTTCACGTCGAGCAGCGCGGCGAAGGGTTGTTCGCGATCCTCGAGCATCAGCTGCGGCTCTTCGACAGCGCGAGCGTGGAGCGCATGCTCGAGCAGCTCGAGCGGCTGTTGGCCGCGATCGCCGACGACCCGCAGGCGCCGGTCAGCGAGCTGCCGATCCTCGTCCCGGCCGAGCGGACGCTGGTGGTCGAGACCTGGAACGACACCGACGGGCCCTACCCGGACGACGTGCTCCTGCACCAACCCTTCGAGGCCAACGCCCGCGAGCACCCGGAGCGCACGGCGCTCGCGTTCCTCGAGACCACGGTCAGCTACGGCGAGCTCAACGCGCGCGCCAACCGTCTGGCGCATCACCTGCTGGCCCAGGGGATCGAGCCCGGCCAGCTCGTCGGGCTCTGCGTCGAGCGCTCACCCCAGCTGATCGTGAGCATGCTCGCGATCCTCAAGGCCGGCGGGGCCTACGTGCCCATCGATCCGGCCTACCCCGCCGAGCGCCAGCGCTTCATGCTCGAGGACACCGAGGCGCCGCTGGTGATCAGCCAGCGCGAGCTGGCCGGTCCGCTGGAGGGCGGCCCCTGCCAGGTGCTGCTCCTCGACGACCCCGAGGTCGAGCAGCAGATCGGGGTCGAGTCCGAGCTCGACCCCGAGCCGCGCCAGACCCCGACCGACCTCGCCTACGTGATCTTCACCTCGGGCTCCACCGGGCGCCCCAAGGGCGTCGTGGTCCGCCACCAGCCCGCGCTGAACCTCGTCGACTGGGTCAACTCCACCTTCGACGTGGGGCCCGAGGACCGGCTGCTGTTCGTGACCTCGCCCTGCTTCGACCTCTCGGTCTACGACATCTTCGGCACGCTGATGGCCGGGGGCACCCTGCGAGTCACCGCGAGCGCCGAGCTGCGCGACCCCGATCGGCTGATGCACTACCTGACCGAAGACGGGATCACCTTCTGGGACTCGGCGCCGGCGGCGCTGGCTCAGTTGGTGCCGTTCTTCCCCGAGGGCTGCCCCACGAGCAAGCTGCGCCTGGCGTTCCTCTCCGGCGACTGGATCCCGGTCCCGCTCCCCGACCAGATCCGGACCGCGTTCCCGGGGACGACGGTGGTCTCGCTGGGCGGCGCGACCGAGGCCACCGTGTGGTCCAACGTCTACGTCGTGGACGAGGTCGACCCGGCCTGGAACAGCATCCCCTACGGTCGCCCGATCCGGAACGCGCGCTACTACGTGCTCGACGACCACCTCCAGCCCGTGCCCATCGGGGTGCCCGGAGAGCTGTTCATCGGCGGCTGGTGCCTGGCCAGCGGCTACCACAACCGCCCCGAGCTCAACGCCGAGCGCTTCCTGCCCGACCCCTTCTCCGACGACCCCGCCTACAAGCTCTACCGCACCGGGGACATGGCGCGCTTCGCCGCCGACGGGAACATCGAGTTCCTCGGCCGCGTCGACCACCAGGTCAAGGTCCGCGGCTACCGGATCGAGCTGGGCGAGATCGACACCGTGCTCGCGCGGCACCCGGCGGTGGAGCGCTGCGTGGTCCTCGCCCCACCCGACGCCGCCGGGGAGCGGGTGCTCGTCGCCTACGTCGTGCTCCACGAACCCATCGAAGACGCCGAGCTCTACGCGCACCTCAACGAGGCGCTCCCCGCGTTCATGGTCCCCTCGCACCTGGTGCACATGGACGCGATCCCGCTGACCGCCAACGGCAAGGTCGACCGCAAGGCGCTGCCCCCGCCCGTGGCCAGCGAGGGCGGCGTCTACCTCGCGCCCCGCGACGCCACCGAGCGCGCCCTGGCCGAGATCTGGGGCACGGCCCTGGGCCTCGAGCAGGTCTCGGTCCACGCCAGCTACGCCTCGCTGGGCGGAACCTCGGTCCGCGCAGCGCGGATCGTGGCCGACGTGCGCAAGCGCTTCGGTCGGCACCTGACCCTCGGCGAGTTCTACCGCGCCTCGAGCGTGGCCGCCCTCGCCAAGCACCTCGCCGCGGCCGAGACCGTGCACCCGACCATCGTCCCCCGCGGACCCGGCGGGCCGGTGTGGCCGCTGACCGCCTCCCAGCAGCGGATCTGGCTCGCGGCGCAGTACACCGACGTCGACGGGCTCTACAACGTGACCAGCGAGGTCCGCTTCCACGGGCCCCTGGACCTCGAGGCCTTCGCCCGCGCCTTCGACCTGCTGATCTGGCGGCACCCGGCGTTCCGCACGCTCTTCGTGCTCTCGCCCCAGGGTCAGCCCGGGCAGCGCTTTGCCCCCGAACCGACCGCTGGGCTGGTCCAGCTCGACCTCGCCGGCGAGTCCGAGCCCACGCGCCAGGCCCGCTACGCCGAGCTGCTCGCCGCCGAGCAGCAGCGGACCTTCGACCTCGAGGACACCGCCTGGGTCGCGACCCTCGTGCGCCTGAGCTCCGAAGACCACCGCCTGGTGTTCAACATGCACCACGCGCTGATCGACGAGTGGGCGCTGACCACCGCTGTCCGCGACCTGGGCGAGCTGCTGCGCCAGGAAGAGCAAGGCGTCCCCGCGCAGATCCCCGAGCTGACCGTCGACATGGCCGACGTCGCCGTCCACGAGCAAGAGCACCCGCGGGCCGGCAACTGGGAGGCGATCCTCCACGGGCTGACCCCCCTCGAGCTGCCCCTCGACCACCCGCGCCCGGCGGCGCAGTCGTTCAGCGGCTCGCACTGCGGGTTCCTCCTCACCGAGGGTGCGCCCCGCGAGGCGCTGGAGGCCCTCTGCCGCGAGGAAGGCGTCACCCCCTTCAACGCCTACCTCGCCGTGTTCCTCGCCCTGCTCCAGCGCTACTGCCGCCAGGACGACCTCGTGCTGGCGATGCCCGCCGCCAAGCGGCTCTACGCCGAGCTCGAGCCGGTTGTCGGCTGCCTGATCCAAATGGTCCCGGTGCGCGTGCAGGTCGGCCCCAGCACCAGCTTCCGCGAGCTCCTGCGCGAGGTGCGCCGGATCTCGACGGAGACCCTCGAGCGCCCGCCCTTCCAGCCCTCCGACGCCGACGGGCAAGAGCTCCACGCGCTGCTCTCGCGGGTCCTGTTCAGCTACGTCGACGCGCCCGAGATCGACCCCCGCTGGTCGCTGAAGGTGCTCGAGGCCGAGGGCGCGAAGTACGAGCTGGCGCTGACCGTGGCCATCGGCGAGGCGAAGGTCGAGGGCACGTTCTCGTTCCGCGATCAGCTGTTCGAGGCCGCGAGCGTCGAGCGCCTGGGCACGCACATGGGGCGCCTGCTGGCCGCGGCGGCGGCCGATCCGGACCAGCCCCTGCGCGAGCTGGACCTGCTCGACGACGCCGAGCGCGAGGCGCTGCTCGTGACCCGCAACGCCACCGAGCGGCCCGTGCCCGCGGTGACCGTGCACGAGGAGATCGAGGCCCGCGTCGACCGCCAGCCCGACGCCCCGGCGTTGACCTGCGGCGAGGAGGTCGTGAGCTACGCCGAGCTCGATCGGCGCGCAAACCAGGTCGCCGAGCGGCTGCGCGAGCTGGGGGTCGGCCCCGACGCGATCGTGGGCGTGTGCCTCCGCCGCGGCGTGGAGATGGTCGTCGCGATGCTGGGGATCCTCAAGAGCGGCGGGGCCTACTTGCCCCTCGACCCCGACTACCCCCCGGACCGCCTCGACCTCTACCTCGAGGACTCCGGGGCCAGCATCGTGGTCACCTCCGAGGACTGCGCGCCCCTCGTGACCCGCGACGGGGTCCAGCACGTGCGCATCGACGCCGAGCGCGACGCGCTAGCCCAGCGCTCCGGCGAGCGCGCCCCCGGCGGCGCGACCCCGCGCAGCCTGGCCTACGTGATCTACACCTCGGGCTCCACCGGGCGCCCCAAGGGCGTGCTCGTCGAGCACGAGAACGTGGTCAACTTCTTCCTCGGTATGGACGAGCGCGTGCGCCTCGACCCGCCCGGGGTGTGGCTGGCCCAGACGAGCATCAGCTTCGACATTTCGGTGCTCGAGATCCTCGGCGGGCTCTCGCGCGGGTTCCACCTGATCCTCTCCTCGAGCGGCGAGAGCTTCGCCGACCTCGTGGCGGAGCACGAGGTGACCCACTTCCAGTGCACGCCGTCGCAGGCCTCGTTGTTGCTGTTGAACGAGCGCGACGTGGCCGCCCTCGCCAGCCTCCAGCAGATGTTGGTCGGCGGCGAGGCGCTCCCCGAGCAGCTCGCCCAGCAGCTGCTGGACGGGCTCGACGGCGCCGACTTGATCAATATGTATGGGCCGACGGAGACCACGATCTGGTCGTCGACCCACGCGGTCGGGCGCGAGGACGCGCCGATGTCCCTCGGGACCCCGATCGCCAACACCCAGCTCTACGTGCTCGACGAGCGCCTCGTGCCGACCCCGACCGGCGTCGCGGGCGAGCTCTACATCGGCGGCGTGGGCGTGACCCGCGGCTACCACGAGCGACCCGAGCTGACCGCGGAGCGCTTCCTCCCCGATCCGTTCCGCGAGGGCAACCGGATCTACAAGACCGGCGACCTGGTCCGCTACCGCAGCGACGGGCGGCTGGAGTTCCTCGGGCGCACGGACTTCCAGGTCAAGCTCCGCGGCCACCGGATCGAGCTCGGCGAGATCGAGAGCGCGCTGCTCGACCAGCCGGGGGTCAGCGAGGCGGTGGCCCTCGTGCGCGAGGACGCGCCTGGACACCAGCTGCTGGTCGGATACGTGGTGACCCACGGCGAGGCGCCGGACACCGCGGCGCTCCGCGAGGCGCTCAAGGGTCGGCTGACCCCGATCATGGTCCCCGCGGTGATCGTGGCCCTCAACGAGTTCCCCCTGACCCCCAACGGGAAGGTCAACCGCAAGGCGCTCCCCGTGCCAGCAGAGGCCACCGCCAGGCAGGAGGCGGACCTCGAGCGCATCGAACGCGACGCCTGGTTCCACCGCCTGGTGTGGGAGGAGGCGCCGCTGCCGCCGACCGAGGTCATGGCGCGGAGTTGGCTCGTGTTCGTCGACGACACCGGCGTCGGCAGCCGGACCATCGAGCGGCTCCGCGGGCGGGGCGCCGACGTGGTCAGCGTGCGCCCCGGGGACACCTTCCACCGCGACGGGCCGGACGCCTTCCGCGTCGCACCCGAGCTGGGGCTCGGCGGCTACCAGCAGCTCTTCGACACCCTCGCGGAGGAAGGCCGACTGCCCGAGCGGGTGCTGCACCTGTGGCTGGTGACCGCCGACCGCGGGTTCCGCCCGGGCTCGACGTGGTTCCACCGCCTGCAGGAGCAGGGCTACCAGAGCCTGGTGCACCTGGGGCAGGTGATCGCCCAGCTGGCGGCGGGCGCGCGCCCGCCGATCGTGGTGTGCACCAGCGAGCGCGCCGCGGCCGTCCCCGGCGACGCGGTGGAGGCCGGCAAGGCCACCGTGCTCGGGCCCTGCCTGGGGATCCCCCGCGAGCTGGGCACGCCGGTCAGCACCGTCGACCTCGCGCTGCCTGCGGCGAACCTCCTCGGGCGGCTGCCTGCGGCGGCCCTCGAGGCCATCGTGGATCAGCTGTGGGACGAGCTGCGCCTCGTGCCCGCCTCGCGCACCGTCGCCCTCCGCGAGGGCGCGCGCCTGGAGCAGGCCCTGGCCGGGCTGCCGCTGGCGCCGACCGCGAGCGCCAGCCAGCTCGGCGGGACCTACGTGGTGTGCGGCGCGCTGAGCGCGCTGGGCTTTGCCTTCGCCCGGCATCTCGCCCGGCGCGGCGCGGCGATCCTGGCTCTCGGCTGGACGCCGCTGCCTCCCCGCGAGCGCTGGGACGCCTGGCTCCAGCGCTACGGCGGGGACGAGCCGGTCTCGCGCGCGATCCGCAGGGTGCGTGAGCTCGAGGCCTGCGGCGCCCGGGTGCGGGTGGCCGCGGTGGACATCGCCGACTCCGACGTGCTCGAGCGCGAGCTGCGTGAGGCGGAGGCCGAGCTGGGCCCCCTGCGCGCGCTGATCCACGCGGGCGGCGAGCGGCCCCACGCGCGCCTGACCCAGCTCAGCGAGGCGGTCAGCGACGAGGCCTTCCACGCCCGCGTCCACGGTTCGTTGGCGTTGCTGCGCGTAGCTCGGCGGCTGCCGGCCAAGCTGCCCCTCGTGCTCTGCAACCCCCTCGACGGGGTCGTGCCCCACTTCGGGCGCGCGGCGAGCGCGGCCGCGGCCGCCTACCAGGCCGCCCTCGCGGCGCAGGCCGCCCACACCGGGGCAGCGCCCGTGGTGTGCCTGAGCCTCGCCCTCGGCGACGACGGCGCCCCCGCCGAGCTCGCCCCCGCGCAGCTCTCGCCGGAGGAGGCCGCCGCGGCCCTCGACGCCGCGCTGGCGGGCGCCTGGCCCGAGCTGATCGTGTGTCCGGTGGACATCGACCAGCTGGAGGAGGTCGAGGCCGCCCGCGCGCAGAGCCCGCGCGTCGCCGACCACGTGGAGCCCCGCGACGCCATCGAGCAGCAGCTGGCCAGCTTCTGGCGCGAGGGCCTGGGCGTCGCCCAGGTCAGCGTGACGGAGGACTTCTTCGAGGCCGGCGGACACTCGATGATCGCGGTGCGGATCCTGGCTCAGATCCGCCACACCTACGGCCTCGACTGGCCGCTGGCGACCTTGTTCGAGGCGCCGAGCATCGAGGCCTGGGCCGAGCGGATCCGCAGCGCGCGCGCCGACGACCCGCTGCCGGAGGAGGAGCGCTTCGAGTTCATCGTCGAGCTGGCCCCCGACGGCGGGCTGGGCTTGACCCCGGTGTTCATCGCCGCCGGCGCCCGAGGGAACGTGCTCAACCTGCGGCACCTCGCCCGCCAGCTCGATCCGGGGCGCGCGGTCTACGCGCTCCAGGCCCGGGGCCTGCTCGGCGAGTCCAAGCCCCACGAGAGCATCGAAGACGCGGCCCGCGACTACCTGGCGGAGATCCGCCGCATCCAGCCCCACGGGCCCTACCTCTTCGGCGGCTTCTGCTCGGGCGGGATCATCGGCCTCGACATGGCGGTCCAACTGGAGAAGCTCGGGGAGCGGGTGGCGCTGTTGGCGCTGATGGACGCCACCGCCCCGAACGTGCTCCACGACAGCTGGACCAAGGCCGACAGCGTGCGCTACCTCATGCGCCGGGTGCAGCAGCAGGGGCCCGCCTACCTCGTCGACCACCTCAAGGACCGCGCCGCCTGGGAATACTCACGGCTGCGCGGGCGCACCCCCAGCGCCCCGGAGCCCGCCGAGGACGCCGCGACCTATCGCTCGGATCTGGTGTGGGACGCGACCTTCCGCTCCATGCGGGCTTATGCGATCCCCAGCTACGCGGGGCGGGTCAAGCTCTACAAGCCGCGCGTCGACGATGTCGTCGACCTGGGCGGGGGCCGCGTGGTCGACGCGCACCGCACCTTCCTCTACCCCGACAACCGCTGGGGCGAGTTCCTCTCGAACCTGGAGATCATCGACGTCCCCGGGAATCACGACAGCTTCGTGCTCGAGCCCGCCGTGCGGACCTTGGCTAGCCACCTGCGGCTGGCGATCGCCGAGGCTGAAGCGGAGCTGGAGCGCGAGCGCGAGGAGCAGCGGGTCGTCGCCTCGAACTAGCAGCTCCGCTGCTCCGCTCGAGCGAGACAGCGAACCCGGCGTTAGCCGGCCTCGCCCGAGAGTGCGCGCTTGAGATCTTCCAGCTCGAACGCCAGGTTCGAGGTGACGAAGTCCCTCAGCCGCCGCGGGCGGAACTCGTCGGTCTGCCCCCGGAGGGTCTTGCGGGTCAGCCAGGTGAGGTAGCTCGAGCCCCACGCCAGGTTCGCGGCCCACATGTAGGCGCGGCCGTGGTTCTTGAGGAAGTAGCGCCGCCGCGAGGCGAACCAGTAGCGCGGGATCGGGCCCTTGTCGAGGTGGGTCGCCGCCCCCCCCACGTGCCCTACGCTGCAGTCGCGCACGTAGTGGATCCCCCACCCCGCCCGCGCCGCGCGCAGGCAGAGGTCGGTCTCCTCGTAGTAGAGGAAGAAGTCCTCGTCGAACAGCCCGACCTCGTCGAGAACCTCGCGGCGGAGGATCATGCTCGCCCCGGAGACGACCTCGGCCTCGCAGTTGTCCTGCGGGACGGGCGGCGCCGCCACGTAGCGGTGGAGCAGCTTGTCGACGACGCGCACCCGCAGGCCGTGGCAGAGCTCCCCGAGCACGGTCGGGAAGCGGAACATCGAGCGCCGCTCGGCGCCGTCGGGGAAGTGCACGAAGGTCCCGGCGATCCCGACCCGCGGGTGCTCGTCCATGTAGCTCAGCAGCTTCGCCAGGGCCCCGTCGTCGGGGTAGGCGTCGGGGTTGAGCAGGTAGACGTAGTCCGGCGGGTCGTCGCTGGCCAGGGCAGGGCGGATCGCGAGGTTGTTGCCGTAGCCGAACCCGCCGTTGCGCGGGGCCACGATCAGCTCCACCGCCTCGTCGGCGAAGCGCTCGGCGATCCCCTGCCTCAGCGCCTCGGCGTCTCCCGAGTCGTTCTCGACCACCACCGCGCGTCCGCCGACCTCGCGCTGCTGGGGTACGAGGGCCTCCAGCGCCTGGAGGGTCAGGGGAGCGGTCTTGTAGTTGACGATGACGGTCAACAGCTTCATGGGCTCGAGTCTACCGTGCCCGCTAGCGGGTGTCGGCGACCCAACTGCGAAACGGCTCCCAGCTGGCGAGGGCCTCCGCGCAGACCTTCATGCCGTGGGCGTTGAGGTGGGTGTCGTCGGTGAAGAACGTGGCCTCGCCGCGCTCGCTGGCGGCGCGCAGCGCGGGGGTGAAGTCGAGGTAGGGGATCCCGGCCTCGGCGCAGGCCTCGCGGAAGCGCTCGACGTTGGGGCCATAGATCGCCTCGGGGTCCTCGAGCTGGGTGTCCGCGGGGAAGGTGCAGTAGGGGGAGAGGACCCGCAGCTTGCTGGGGAACATCGCCACCAGGTAGCGACCGCCCGCGCTCTCCACGACCTCGCGCACCTCCTGCAGCGTGCCCATCACCGTGGGGACTTCCTTGGCCAACTCCTCGTCCCAGCCGTGGATCTCCTTGAAGTAGTAGGTCTCGCCCTCGAAGGTCGCCGAGCGGTCGTGCCCGGGGTCGAACCCCGCGGGGAGGCTCCAGCGGGTGAACACCTCGAGCAGGTTCGACGTCAGGCTGCGGACACGGAGGGAGGGGGGCTCCGGCTCGTGCTTCGCCTGGCGGTCCCACACGGTGTCGCGCAGGTCGTTGCCCTCGAAGAGGAACTGCACCACCAGCCGGTTCTCGAGGGGAATCGGCGGTTCGCTCTCGAGCAGCAGATCGCGCGCGCCGCGGGGGGAGAGCCCGGTGAGGGCGACGTGCATGATCTCGCGCTCGAGCTGCGGCTCGAGGATCCCGGCCAGGGTCCCCTCGAAGCGGACCAGCCCCGAGACCACGAACGAGTCGCCCACGAGGTAGATGTCCGCGCCGTCGCGGTCGGTGGGGTTGCGGAACCCGCGGTGATCCGAGCGGAACTCGACCGGGTAGTCCTCGCGGTTTCGCAGCGACCACTCGAAGGTGATGTTCCCCGGGTGCGGACCCTCCCACACGACGTGGGGCTTCGCCTGGTAGCCAACGCCGGTGCCGGTGTCGCGGGTCCCCAGGGCGCCGGCGTAGTCGAGGACGCCCAGGATCCCCAGCAGCTCGAGCAAGACCAGCGCGCAGCCGCCCATCACGCTCGCCAGCGCGAAGCCGAAGAACGGGCGGCGACCGCGCCAGGCGGCCAGGCCCCCCGCCGCCAGCCACAGCAAGACCAGCACCAGCAAGGCCCACTTCTTGGCCCAGCGGCCGCACACGTAGTACTTGTTCAGCTCGCCGTGGTAGGTGAGGGCGAGGAGCAAGGGGATCGCCAGCAGGCAGCCGGCGGCGAACAGCAGCGGACGTTTGGATGGGGTCGGCGGGTCGGTGCTCATCGGGTCCTCGAGCGCAGGAAGCGGGGAGCGTTCTCCAGGGCCAAGGGCCCCGAAGGATCCAGAGTAGCCGATCTGGGCCTGCTTGCAGTGCCTACGACCCGTCCACTGGCTACCATGTCTCCATGTCCAGGCCGTTCTCCCTCCCGACCCACGCCCAACGTCACGACGCTCGCGACCGCGCCCTGCAGCGCAGCGGGGTGGCTGGCCTCTACAGCAAGCTGGCCCGCCCGCGCGTCGCCACGATCCTCTGCTACCACAGCGTCGCGCCCGACGAAGACGCAGGGTGCGTCGACCCCCGCTGGCGGTTGAGCCCCCAGGAGTTCACCCGCCAGGTGGAGTTCCTCGCCGCCGAGCGGCGAGTGGTCGCCCTCTCGGAGCTCGTGGCCACGCTCCGCGCTGGCGACGCGCCACTGCCGGGGACCGTCGCGATCGTGTTCGACGACGGCTACCGGGACAACCTGACCGTCGCCGCGCCGATC
>Ga0070729_10006726_pt1 | contig 11249 bp, 6 predicted proteins | sample tdDd472_FD_66725 | JGI IMG/M metagenome (GOLD analysis project Ga0070729, IMG submission 66725) | Marine sediment microbial communities from the Atlantic coast under amendment with organic carbon and nitrate - tdDd47.2 | ecosystem: Environmental > Aquatic > Marine > Coastal > Sediment | place...
CAAATATGAAAAATAGAACTGATTTTTGAGGAAATTTAGACTCATACCCATTGATTTGAGTAGAATTAAATATTACTTTGATCAATTTAGTGGGGAATGTCTTATTTTTAGAGGTGCCCTTGTGATAAATGAATTTTTCAACTACATGAGTAAATAATAAGAAAGGAATATTTAAAATGATTAACCACAAAAAAGCCGCAAGAATTATTGGAATATTATATATCATTGGGACGGTTGCAGCTATTCTAAGTATAGTTTTTACACAACCTATTCTCGAATCATCAGATTATCTTTTGAAAGTTTCTCAACATCAAAACCAAATTATATTAGGAGCCTTCTTTGTACTAATTATGGGATTGGCACTTGCTATGGTTTCAGTGATCGTCTTTCCAATACTAAAGGAACATAATGAAACCCTCGCAGTTGGATATGTTGTTTTCAGAGGAGCCCTTGAAACCTTTACCTATTTAGTGAATGTAATCGCCTTGCTATTACTTATACCATTAAGCCAGGAATATTTACTAGCAGGTGCTTCGAATGTTTCCAGTTATACTACTTTAGGAAGATTGTTATTAGATACAGATTTTCAGATTAGTCCCATTTTGAAAATTGTTTTCAGCCTAGGTGCCCTGATGTTTTATTATGTGCTATATCAATCAAAACTCATCCCTCGATGGTTATCAGGTTGGGGCCTAATTGGAGCTGGATTACATTTAGTAGCAGGCTTTTTTGTTATGTTCAATTGGCTTACAGACATTCCTGAATTGGGACTTTTATGGGACCTTCCAATTGCTGTGCAAGAAATGGTTATGGCAGTTTGGTTTATAATAAAAGGATTCAATCCATCTGCAATTGCATCCAAAAATGCCAAAACAGTTTCGGTCAAAATGTGAAGTTAGTTTAACTATGAAACAAAATCTATCAAGTGTAAATATGCCTATTCGAAATAAAAATATTCTTATTGTCATCAGTTTTATGTTGCTTTGCCTAAATCTATACTCTCAAACAATATTTAAAGGTGTAGTAATAGACAACGGTAGAGATTTTTTAGGTAATGGTGCTGATGCTGTTGAAAATGCATTTGTTGCGTTGACAGATCAATCTGATACAAACCGTACATTTAGTGCATATACTGATGAGCAAGGAGGATTTTTAATTGAAATTATGTCAACTGGTCTAGATGACGATATTTCTGAAATAGCTTCTGATTTTAATCTTTACCAAAATTATCCCAATCCCTTCAATCCATCTACTGTTATTGGATATAGTATATCAAAACCATCAAAAGTATCATTAAAAATATATAATATTTTGGGTCAGAAAGTAAAAACATTGATAGAGGGTAACCACCTAAATGGATCTGGAAGTATTATTTGGGATGCAACAGATGATTTCGGACACAGTGTCTCTGCAGGTGTATATATTTATTCATTACAATCAAAGGGACATAGTATCAATAAAAAGATGTTACTTATTGATGGTCAGCAGCAAGGAACTATAATAAATCATTCAATAACTGATGAAATTGATAATCGAGAATTAAACAAACAAACTCCTATTTTATATACCTTACAGATAATTGGTGAAAATATTGAAACCTTTAATCAACGGGATTTAGATATTTCAACAATTAGATATCATGTTTCTAAAGTGATGCGCACTGTTAAAGACATAGATGGAAATGTGTATAAAACTGTAAAAATTGGTGATCAATGGTGGATGGCAGAGAATCTCAAAGTTACCCATTATCAAAATGGTGATTCTATACCAAATATCTTAGATGGCTCTAATTGGGGTACCTTATCAACAGGCGCCTTTTGCAACTATGATGATGATATTAGTAATACATTAATTTATGGCAGTCTTTATAATTGGTATGCTATCGGTGACCAGCGTAAAATTTCTCCAGCAGGCTGGCATGTACCAACTGATGAAGAGTGGAAACAAATGGAAATGGCTTTAGGAATGAACCAATCGACTGTGGAAAACGATGGATGGCGTGGGACCAATGAAGGAAGTAAAATGGCAGGAGAAGAATGGATTTGGCCAGATGGTAGTTTGGACAGCAATTTTTCTTTTGGCAATAGTGGATTTAAAGCACTTCCGGGTGGATATCGCACGAGTCAATCTGGATATTACAGTAATATGGGATACATAGGATATTTCTGGACTTCCTCTGAAAGCATTAACAATAAAGCCTGGTATAGATCTTTATATTACTATAATTCAGACATTTTTCGTAATAAATATATTAAACGTCACGGATTTTCTGTCAGATGTGTGAAGGATTACTAACTGAGATTTTTTTACGAAATCTTAAAGAATTATTAGATAAAGAATGTTAATTATGATAGAATTTGGGATACCCAATGGATACGGATTTTTGATTCCCCTTAATAACTTATAGGACTTAAAATCCCTCGTTTTTTAAGGACGTGCCAGTTCGATTCTGGCCTTCGGCACTTATATACACGCAAAAGCCTCGAGTAAATCGAGGCTTTTTTGTTATTACTCACAACAATCTTCACATTATCAATCACAAATTTTTATATCAGTCTACTCTATTTGAAAGTTTCAAAAAAAGGTTATATTTAATAAAATTTAATATTACTGCGAATTTTTCAAGGTCAAATTAATAAGGGAGAATATACTATGTTTAAAACTGAAACTTATGTTAAGAGAAGAGAAATATTAAAATCTCAAATTAATTCGGGAATAGCAATTTTTATTGGGAATGATGAAAGTCCAATGAATTACGCCGACAATACTTATCATTTCAGGCAGGACAGTTCCTTTCTATATTATTTTGGGTTGAATACAGCAGGATTAACTGGCATAATCGATTTCGATGAGGGGAAAGACTATATCTTTGGTAATGATCTTACTGTAGAAGATTTTGTATGGATGGGATATTTACCGACCATAAAAGAACAATCTAAAAAGGTTGGTGTTCAAAATACAGGGACAATCGCTGATCTGGATAAATTAATTAAAGATGCTCAATTAATAAGCAGACAAATCCATGTTCTCCCACAATATCGAGCAGAAAATAAATATAAGTTATTTAACTGGTTGAATATTAATCCAAATGAAACTCACAAAACAGAATCGGTAGAATTAATCAAAGCAGTAGTATCCCAGCGTGAAATAAAATCCGACGAAGAACTCTCAGAAATAGAAAAAGCAGTGAATACCAGTGTTGATATGCATGTGGCTGCAATGCAAATGGTGAAACCCGGAATGATGGAATCAGAAATTGCTGCAAAAATGATGGAAATAGCCATTAGAGATGGTGGAAATATTTCTTTCCCCATCATTGCTACTAAAAATGGTCAGACACTTCACAATCATTATCATGGAAACAAACTCAAAGAAGGCGATATGCTACTTCTTGATTGTGGTGCAGAAACAGCTCTGGGCTATGCTGGAGACTTATCCAGTACAATGCCTGTTAGCAATTCCTTTACTGATCGACAAAAAGAGATTTATAATATTGTTCTGGCATCCCATAACAAATCAATTGATATGCTGGCTCCAGGAGTTCCTTTCAAAGAAGTGTATTACGAATCATGCAGGGTAATTGTAGAAGGGATGAAAGAACTTGGTTTGATGAAAGGAAATACTGAAGATGCAATACAATCCGGCGCCCATGCAATGTTCTTCCCTTGCGGACTTGGACATCAGATGGGACTTGATGTGCACGATATGGAAAATTTGGGTGAAGTTTACGTTGGATATGGCGGAAAACCCAAAAGTACTCAATTTGGAATCAAATCCTTGCGATTGGCAAAAAAACTGGTTCCCGGATTAGTGCTCACAATTGAACCCGGTATCTATTTTATTCCTTCATTAATCGATATGTGGAAAGCAGAAAACAAACTCACCGATTTCATTAATTATGATAAACTGAAAACCTACAAAGATTTTGGTGGCATCAGGAACGAAGAAGATTTTGTCATCACAACTGACAGATACAAATTACTCGGAAAACCGAAACCAAAAACAATTGAAGATGTTGAAAATCAAAAAAATTAGGATTTGCAAAATGAAAACTAATATACACTCATTTATTTCTATTTTCACAATTGCTATCATGCTGGTATCAGTGTCACTTGAAGCAGATGAAAAAGACAACAGCCAACTGACATTGGAAAGAATCTTTAAGGAAAATGAATTTAGTTTGAATCGCTTTGGTCCGACACGATGGCTGGAAGATGGTTCCGGCTATACCACTCTTGAAAAATCATTGGACTTTCCCAAAGCTAGAGATATTATAAAATATGATCCGTCAACCAGTGAGCGATCCGTTCTGGTGAATGCCAGTCAATTGGTTCCTCAAGGTGAAGAACAACCATTAAAAATAAAAGATTACAAATGGTCATCCGATGGCAAACAACTACTGATTTTCACGAATTCAGTCAAAGTCTGGCGCTATGAAACACGTGGTGATTACTGGGTTTTGAATCTGACTTCAGGTGAATTATCACAATTGGGTAAATTTGCAGAGCCATCAACCCTAATGTTTGCAAAATTTTCTCCGGATAACAAAAAAATCGGTTATGTTGTAAAAAATAATATCTATGTGGAAACTCTAAAAAACTCAAAAATTGCTCAACTCACGAATGATGGATCCAAAATAATAATTAACGGAACCTTTGATTGGGTTTATGAAGAGGAACTTTCCTGTAGAGATGGGTTTCGCTGGAGTCCTGATAGTAAAAATGTAGCCTACTGGCAATCTGACACCAAAGGAACTAGTATCTTCTATTTAATCAATAATATCGATTCTTTGTATTCAAAAGTCATCCCATTCCCCTATCCAAAAGCCGGCACTACAAATTCGGCTGTAAAAGTGGGTGTTGTTTCCGCAAAAGGTGGTAAAACCAAATGGTTTAATATTCCCGGAAAGCCAAGGAATAATTATCTGGCAAGAATGGAGTTTATTCCAAATTCTGATGAGGTCATGATTCAACAGTTGACCCGATTGCAAAATAAAAACACAGTTTGGGTGGGCAATATCAAATCAATGAAATTGAATCAGATTCTTGTAGATAAAGATGACGCTTTTCTTGATATCCACGATAATATTCAATGGTTGGATAATGAGAAATATTTTACATGGACCAGTGAAAAAGATGGTTGGCTTCATTTGTATAAAATGTCCAGAGATGGCAAAGAATCCACCCTCATTACCAAAGGTGAATTTGATGTTGTTAATATCAATTGTATTGATGAAAAAGGTGGTTATGTTTACTATATTGCAAGTCCTGAAAATTTTACTCAGCGATATCTTTACAGAAGTCCAATTGATGGTAATAGTTCTGCAGAACGAATCTCTCCAAAAGATATTAAAGGACAATTTTCCTATCAAATGTCACCTAATGCAAAATGGGCAATAACTACATTTCAAAATACTAAAACACCAAACCATATTTCTGTTGTCAGCCTTCCAAATCATAAAGAAATAACACTACTTGAAGATAATGACGCAATCAAAAACAAATATGATTTACTCGAGATAAATGATAAGGAATTTCTAAAAATCGATATTGGTGATGATAAATTGGATGCATGGATGATCAAACCACCCAACTTTGATGCTTCCAAAAAATATCCATTAATATTTTTCATCTATGGTGAACCTGCAGGATCAACTGTTCAGGATAACTGGAGTACACGTGCACTATGGCATCAATATCTGGCTCAACAGGGTTACATTGTCATGAGCATTGATAATCGTGGTACACGAACACCTAGAGGTCGGGATTGGCGAAAATCTATTTATGGTCAAGTTGGAATTCTGGCAGCACACGATCAAGCCAAAGCTGCCAAAGAAATTTTTAAACGTTTTCCCTTTATTGATACCGATAGAATTGGTATGTGGGGCTGGAGCGGTGGTGGTCAGATGACCATGAATTGCTTGTTCCGCTATCCTGAAATTTATAAAACTGGTATTGCAATCGCATTCGTTTCTGACCAACGACTTTATGATACGATTTACCAGGAACGATATATGGGACTTCCCAGCATAAATAGTGAAGGATACTTCAATGGATCACCAATTAATCATGCTCATAAACTGGACGGTAATTTAATGATCATCCATGGAACAGGTGATGACAATGTCCATTATCAGAGTTTTGAAATGCTGGTAGACAAATTAGTAAAGCATAATAAACTTTTCAGTATGATGTCTTATCCAATGAGAACTCATAGTATCAGAGAAAGAGAAAATACTTCGTTACATTTAAGACGAACCATGGAAAAATATTGGAAAGAAAATCTCATCCCCGGAGGCAAGTAAAAACTGGAGCATAAAATGACAGTAAGAAGACCAATTAGATTGATAAAACGAAGCGAAATGGCAAATAACTTCACCATGTCTGAAGCCATTGACTGGATGGCTTTCGCCTTCGCCAAACTTTCATCCGGTGATAGTTATGTTCCAAAACGATATATATTTAACACAAAAGATGACACATTAAATTTACTGTTGAAACCAGCATTTATTAATGAACAAAATACTTCAAGTATAAAGATCCTGACACAAAAGCAATCAACCTTGATTCCTGGAATTCCTACAATTTTGGGAATTGTATTACTGATTGATACTGTTACGGGTGAAATATTATCAATAATGGATGGAGAGTTTATAACAGCATTGCGTACAGGAGCGGCCAGCGGATTGGCTACAAAATATTTATCCAGAAAAGATGCAAGCAAACTGGCTATTTTTGGATGTGGCAGTCAGGGAAAAACACAGCTCGAAGCTGTTAATACAGTAAGAAACTTAGAAAAAATTTGGGTTTTTGATAAATTTCAGGAAACTGCCCAGAACTTCATTGATGAAATGAGTTGCAAAACCAAAGCAGAAGTTGAATTCACTGATGACCTTTCAATATTAAAAAATGTAGATATTATTTGTACAGCAACAAATTCTAAAAGTCCATTATTTTATAAAGAACATTTAAAAAATGGCGTTCATATCAATGCAATTGGTTCATATAAACCCAATATGCAGGAATTGGATCCCGAAATCATCAATTCTGCTCTCTCCTATTTTGATGATAAAAAAGCCTGCATCTGTGAAACTGGTGATTTTCTGAGGGCCATTGAAACTCCGGGTTTTACTGAAAAAAATATTATTGGAGAAATTGGAGAATGTGTTTTAGGAAAAACCGAAGGACGAAAATCTTCTGAAGATATTACCATCTTTAAAAGTGTTGGTACAGCCATACAGGATTTGGTCGTAGCAGATAGAATTTTTTCTAAATCACTAAAAAAGGATTTTGGTCAGGAGATCAGGCTTTATGAATAATTCTCCAAGTATCTTTAATGATGTCATCGGGCCGGTGATGAGAGGACCATCAAGTTCCCACACAGCCGCTTCATGGCGTATTGCCAGTATATGTTTAGCAATTCTAAATAAACCTCTTAAAAAGGCTGTTATTGATTTTGATAAGGATGGAGCCTGGGCAACCAATTATCTTGAGCAAGGCAGTGTTTTGGGAATCAATGGTGGATTATTAGGATTAGATATCGTTGATGATCAGATGAAATATACAGAAGCATTAGCAGAAGAATTAGGAATTGAAATCAGTTATGAAGTCAACTCATTTCCTACAACTCATGCAAATACCATAAGACTCAGGCTTGAAAGCATACATAGTAAAAAGATGCAATTCATCGGCATTTCCACTGGTGGTGGTGCATTTGAAGTCACGAAAATTAACAACTTTTCTGTCAGTGTTAAAGGCGATTATTATGAAATTCTGATTTGGAGCAATTGCAATATTATTCCTGATTATTTAGAAGAAATTATCTCACAAAACACTAAAATAGCACAATCATCGGATAATGATACATACTTTACAAACATAAAATCTTCGAATGAAATTCCGAATCAGATAATCGAAAAACTACACAACGAATCATATATCAATGACTTTGTTATTATCGATCCAATTTTACCAATTGTTTCCGGAAACGAAAGTAAAAATCCTTACAACTCCATAAATGCACTTATTGAGTATGCAAATGAAAATGATTTTGACTTAGGTGATATTGGATTAACCTATGAAAAATCCAGAAGTATGCTTTCTGAAAATCACCTTAATAAGAAAATGAAAAATATCATTAATATTATTGAAACTAGCATAAAAGTGGGACTAGCGGGAACTGTATACGAAGACCGGATTCTACACCAACAATCACATTTGGTCGAAGCTGCAGAAAATGATGGGAAAATTCTCAAAACCTCAATAATAAATAAAATCATTGCCAATGTTACAGCAATAATGGAATCCAAAAGTGCAATGGAAGTAATTGTGGCAAATCCAACAGCTGGTTCCTGTGGTACAATTGGAGGTGTGTTAAAGGCAGTGGCAGATGATTTGAATTCAACAACAGAAGAATTGGTAAAAGCCTATTTTGCAGCCGGAATAATCGGGGCTTTCTTTGCTCAGGGTCCAGGTTTCTCTGCAGAGGAATACGGATGTCAGGTAGAATGCGGTGCTGCCTCAGGAATGGCTGCCGCTGGAATTGTACAATTAATGGGAGGCACTGCAAAACAAGCAATTGATGCCGCGTCTATGGCAATTCAAACTTTAATTGGAATGGTTTGTGATCCTGTTGCTGATCGTGTTGAGGTTCCATGTTTGGGAAAAAATATTTCAGCAGCTATGAACGCACTTTCTTCAGCAACAATGGCCTGTTCTGGTTTTGATTCGGTTATTCCTCTCGATGAGGTTATTCAAACAGTTATTCGTGTTGGAGAAGAAATGCCTGTTTGTGTAAAATGCTCTGGTCTTGGAGGATTATCCGTAACTGATACTTCAATTAAATTAAAAGAATCTCTCAAATAATTACAATTATTAGATATAATAGAATGTGAATAAAATAATTGATTCATATCTAAAGAAAATTTTCTAATAATTGCATAATGCTCATACAAAGCATATATTGCATCACATGTTTTACTAAAAAATTTGGATATATATAATGACAAAAAACCGCCTCCTTTTTACAATACTTCTAATACACTTAATCTTTCTACCAGAATCAGTATTTTCACATTCCAATAGTCTAAGGTTTAATCACCTATCAAGTAACGAAGGGTTATCCCAGTCTAATATAACAGATATAGTTCAGGACAAACAAGGATTCATGTGGTTTGGTACTTTTAATGGATTAAACCGATATGATGGATACACTTTTAAAACCTTTTATTTCCAATCTGGAGTAGATGATGGTATCAGTCATAACTATATATCATCGCTTCTAACTGATCAATATGGTAACCTTTGGATCGGCACTGGTGATGGATTGAATTATTTTGACCATGAAACGCAAAAATTTAAAACCTATAAACATGATATTTCTAATCCCCATAGTATAGCAGATAATCAAATTGAAAGCCTGTTAGAAGACAAAAAGGGCCGTATATGGATAGGAACCAGAAATTCAGGATTGGAGTGTTATTTTCAAAAAGAAAAGACTTTTATCCATTATTCCTATCAACAGGAAATAGAGGACAAGGTCAGTTCCAATTTTGTTAAAACCCTTTTTGAGGATAAATCAGGAAACATATGGATTGGACATTCCAATGGGGCTGTTGATATTTTTGATATCAATACAGAAAAATTTTATCAATTATTATTAAATGGACAAAAACCTTCAAACTTCCGAATTCATGCTTTTGAACAGTCTGACAATGGTGATATCTGGATCGGATCTCAGGGAAGTGGACTTTATAGAGTAAAATATTTTAATGGTCAATTCGATATAGTTTCACATTTTGGAAATTCCAAAAATGTTCTTGAAAGTAATATTATCTTAAGTCTGCATATCAAAGACAATACACTATGGATTGGTAGTGAAGACAAAGGATTATTTTTACTTAACCTTGATAAAATGAAATTCACTCATTACCAGCATGATCCATTTGACGAATCATCTTTAAGTCATAATTCCATTTGGAAAATTTATGAGGACAGAGATAAAAACATTTGGATTGGTACCTATGCATATGGGATAAATTTATTAAGTCATAGAAAATCTGCCTTTCAATATTATCAGCATCATCAAGGGGATTCCAATAGTTTGAGTCATAATATGGTCAATACTTTTGCTGAAGAAGCATCAGGAAATTTATGGATTGGAACTGATGGAGGCGGCCTAAATTATTTTGATAGAAACAGTGAAAATTTTACTACCTATAATTCCATTAACAGTAATTTACAAAGTGATGTTATTGTCAGTATTTATCTGGACAAAAGTAATCGACTTTGGCTAGGTACATGGTCAGACGGTCTTTATTGTTATGAAAAAGAAAAAAATATCTTTAAAAAATACACCGAAGAAGACCATGGATTAGGAAGTAATCGAATATTGGATATTGCACCCTCTAAAAATGGAGGACTGTGGTTAGCTAGCTTTTGGGGAGGGTTAAGTTACTTCAATCCAGATTCCAACAGAGTGATTGTCTATAAAACGGCAAACAGTACGCTAAGCGATGATAATATTCGTACCATCATGGAAGATTTTGACGGCATAGTCTGGATCGGTTCTGATATTGGCCTGAACAGGTATGATCCCAAAACAAATTCTTTTCAACAGTTTTCTTTTGATGAAAATACAAAAACAGGAATAAACAAAGGATTTGTTCATTGTATCACCCAGACATCAGATTCACTCATTTGGATTGGAACCAGTGGCGGGCTCAATAATATTAATCCAAATAACCTTATTATTCAAAGTTACTCAAACACTGACAACTTTCCGGGAAATGAAATAAAAAGTATAACTGAAGATAGCAATGGAATTTTATGGATTGCCAGTAACCATGGCATCAGTAAATTCAATAGACATAAGAATGAGATATTTAAATATGATGTTATTGATGGCCTCCAGAGTAATGAATTTAATACAAAGTCAGCATTAAGAACTTCAAAAGGAGAAATTGTATTAGGAGGAAATAATGGATTTAACATTTTCCATCCAAACAATCTACAGAATAATCAAACCATTCCACCAGTTATTATCACTGATTTTAAATTATTCAATAAATCTGTAAAAGTTGGTGATGAAGATGGCATATTAGATAAACATATTTCAGTAACGAAACAAATTAATTTAGAATGGCACCATGGCGTTTTTTCTATTGATTTTGCTGCTTTGAATTACCAGTCATCAGAAAAGAATATCTATTCATATATAATGGAAGGATTTGAAACAGAATGGAACACAAG
>Ga0070729_10006728_pt1 | contig 11247 bp, 9 predicted proteins | sample tdDd472_FD_66725 | JGI IMG/M metagenome (GOLD analysis project Ga0070729, IMG submission 66725) | Marine sediment microbial communities from the Atlantic coast under amendment with organic carbon and nitrate - tdDd47.2 | ecosystem: Environmental > Aquatic > Marine > Coastal > Sediment | place...
CCTTCAGTTAACGTAGCAGGTAATCCATTGCTTCTTCGTCTGTGAGTCCGTCCTCACTGGATTGCAGATAGTTTCTTTCATTACCGAAGTACCAAAGACGGTTCATGGCAGTTACACCATCGACATGGTCTGTTCTGGTTTTGCAATTTGCTGTTAAACCCTGTTCGCGCGCCAAAATCCTGATTCTTGAATTGGCTATTTTAGCTTCTCGTTGGCGGTCTGTAAATGGTTCACTGGGCTCAAGTATTTCATCAACCATGGCCAGTAAAAAGAATTTTTTCTGAACTGTGACAATCTTTTCATCCATAGTGAAAAAAAACGCCACAGCCTCTTCCCTCAGAATGTCATCTTTAACACCACCATGGTAAGTTGGATCACGATAGACACAAATCCATTCACGTGCACAGATCCGGCACTTCTCAAACTCCTTATTGGCTATATCTTTCGATTGACCGGTCATTTGGAGAGTGATACTTTTGACATACTCGTCAAGCTCGGTTTTCAGGTTGTTCAATTCTTCAACCTCTTTTTCTAAGGTCGCTGCTGCCATCCGTGTAAGATCAGCCAGTAATGCTTCTGTTGCTGCTAAGTCCATAGCTTATTCCTTGTTTTTTGTAGATCTTTCCAGCAATTATAAAAATGAAAATCGAGGTTCAGTTTAAATTGTTTTAAAACAATTTTGGTGGGGCCATGTTATGGTTGTGCTTGATTCTCCAGATCACTTAATTCCCTAAGGTCATCAATAATACCGGTCAACTCATGCTGAAGGTGCTGGCGCTGCTGTGGTGTAAAAGTAGTGGAAAGATCAGCAAGAAACTGAGCAAAGTGATGCCTGTTTTCCAAGACAGCCTGATGGTATGAGTCACTATACAATTTTTCAGGTTCGAGTAAGAATGTGCTCATATCATCTATGTAATTCAAGGTTTGCTGATTGCGTAAAAGTCCCATGAATTTTTGCCGCCAATTATCCCGATAGATCAACCGGGCGCCCGTAGTATCTTTTCTGGTCTCACTCCACATCTTGATCAATTCTTCCTGTTCATCCGTGACTTCACCAAGCCAGTCATCCACTGCATCAGTCATTTTATCCCGCATATTTTGACGGCGCTGGCTTTTAGTTCGGTTGTAATATTTTTCTTGTAGCTCCTTAATGTTATCGACCAGAGCAGCATTAATTTCCTGGAGCTGTTTTTCATTTAAATCTGCGAACAACTCTAACAGAGATGGTAATGACTCTGATACCAGTGCAGTCCAGAAAAATTTAATTTCATCAAAGAAAAGAAGAACCTGCTGCTGGCTCATGGGAGTTCGTTGTGCTTCTTTAAAAGAGACAACAAACTGTTCATATCTTGGCAGTTCTTTTGTTCGATGCCATTTGAGAAAATCGATTGTGGCACGATCAAAGATGTTCTCCTGCTGATCACTCAAGGTCACGTAATCATCGACATACATCGGTACGATCCAGTCCAGATAATCGTACATGATCCGCATTGAACAGGCTGATATGAAGAGAATGACGAAAACGAGAGTAACGGTACAAATGGTTTGTAATTTTTTGGTAAGCTTCATGAGAGGCTTATTCTCCAAATAAATCTAAAACGAGCTTTTGCAGCTCATATTTTTGTGAAGATGATGCCAAATGATTTGTTCAGATATTATTTCACCTATAGCGCTTTATGCATTTCACAGTGTTAAACCCACCGGCTTTGCCAAATACCATAATGCTCCTGTTCGGGCATGTCATTTACTGATGATCAAGTTCAAGCTGAACATGCCTGCGATGATTTGTGTAACTCAGCTCGAAGAGTGGAGCCAATATCAAATAACGTGTAGGGCTTTTTCAAGTATTGCCCGGTACCCAGCTTTTGTGCCTCAATTACTTTATCGCTTTCAGAAAAACCGCTAACAATAATTGCCTTCTGTTGAGGATGCATTTTTATTATTTGCCTGTAAGTTTCCAAACCGTCAATGCCAGGTTCCATGATCATATCTAGAACAAGAATGTCAACACTCTTGTACCGAAGGTAGTCGATGGCTTTTTCTCCACTACTTACAGCCTCAACTTTATAGCCAAGTCGCGTGAGCATCATTGAAGCTATTTCTCTTTGTTCTTGTATGTCATCAATGATCAGAACAGTCTCTCCTTTGGCATTGAGATCATCCACCTTTATGTCCTTACTTTCAAACTCTGAGATATTCCTTAGAAGAGGAAAATAGATATCAAAGGTTGAACCCTCTGCTGGTGTACTTTGCACATCGATGTAACCGCCATGATCTTTCACCGTGCCCCAGACAACTGCCATGCCGAGACCTGAACCACTTCTACCCATGGTCTTAGTGGTGAAAAACGGTTCAAATATTCTTTTAAGGTTTTCTGAAGTAATACCTATCCCATTATCTTCTATAGTCAGTTTTAGATATTCTCCCTCTTGAACCCGATCGTAACCTTTAATGACTGTATCAATATAATGATTTGATGTCTTGATATTGACACAACCTTTATCAGTTATAGATTCAGCAGCATTGGCAATAAGATTCAAAATGCTCTTCTGCAGATGAACTTTTGAGCCAATCATCTGTGAGATTGTTGTCTCCAGGTACGTTTTGAAAACAATATTGGGATGGTTGGCACATAACCTTCCATACTCCGGACTCTCGAGGAGATCCTTTATTAGGTCGTCTAGATTTACAGGATCCTGTTGCGCAACACCTCTACGTGCCATAGTGAGCAGATCTTGCACAACAACAACTGCTTTTTCTCCCGATGATTTAATTGCTTGAAGAGGTTTGTATAAGCGATGATCTTTTGGGAGGTCCATCATGATGAATTCTGGATAGCTGATAATACCTGAAAGAATATTGTTTAGGTCGTGTGCAACACCTCCAGCCAGGGTTCCGATTGCTTCCATCTTCTCAGCTATAATTAATCGAGCTTCAAGTTCATTCTTAGATTCTTCAGTATGTTGGCGCTCTTCAATCTCCCGTGCCAGCTCACGGGTTCTTTCCGACACCAGTTCTTCAAGATTATCCCTGTGGTTGGCAAGTGCAATCTCTGCCTTTTGTCTTTCAATTATTTCATCTTCTAAAAGAGCATTTGTTTTTTCAGCCATTTCTTTGGCAACCTCTATTTCAGTAATAGAGTGCTGGATATTATTAGCCATTGCATTGAAACTTATCGCCAGGTCTTCGACCTCATCGTTAGAGTGAATCTCTAAACGATGGTCCATCTCTCCTTTCTGGAATCTGTTGAGACCTGTAGTAATTTGCAGAATCCGACCTGTAAACAAAGATGCCATCCAGAGTGCGATAAAGATTACGATAGTAATCATAATACTTGTATAAAAGGTAAGCTCTCTTGCCGTGTTCGTAACTGTTTGAATGAGAATTGCCCTGTTACGTGCGCTCTGTTCATCAAGGTTCTTCAGGTGGCCCTCTTCAATTGTTGCAATTGTACGGGCTGTTTCGATTGCAGGTCGGTGGAATTCGTTGATATTCGCCCCTATGGTTACATATCCAAATCCCCTGGGGGAGTCCTTGTATATTCCGGTATAATAAGGAATGGCAGCCGCAGTTGTGAGTTTCCAAAGGCCACTCCAAAAAATTAAAAAAGACCCGGAGCCTCCATTCTGTGTAAGGTCGTTCCAACCAGTGCACTGTGGTGCAAAATTTAGATAACGACAATCCAGAGCGACCAGACCTGATTGGGTTTGCTGTTGATCAGGGTTTTTTTCTAGGGATTGTTGGTTAAGAATAGGTAGGGTTTGTAAAAAATCCGAAGGTGCCAAGTTGCTTTTTTGCCAGGATAAATAGTCATTGTCTTCCAACCATGGGAGTTCCTGTTCACCTGTTTTTGGATCATAACCGACGATAAAATAATCTCTGGGATGAGAGATGTTCCGATGTTTATAGTCCCACATGAAGGCGTAATTTCCCGTGCTTCCATCCGAAATTGCTAAGTATCTTTCGTCAGTTGGAGCGATGTGATCGGTAAACTCCATGATATGAGAATGGTCCAGAGCCAAGGTAACATAACCAATTTTTTTACCATCTCGAATAAGGGGAGTAGCCCAGCGGATTAGACCTTGGAAACGTTTCCCAACTGGATTTTCAAGACCTGCGTAAGCCGACAGTTCTGGTGCAAAATCAATCCCCATTTCCGTCGCCCTGGCCTTTGTGTAGGGGCCGATCATATCGGTTTTTACATAGGCACCAATTACTTCTGAGACGTATATTTCATTCGGACTTAGTTTTTTAAGCTCACTAAAGTACGTTTCAGCACCGCAATATGTATTAGCTTTTTGTGACACATCTTTAAGCTCAGCTGTAAGAAGATCAGAGGTTGTAATCTTGATCTTTTCCATGCCCCCTAAGTCAAGAAATGTCATTTCCAGGTAAAGAGGTTGTCTCACTAGTTTGTCTTTAGATTCAGGGTCCCTAAAGTGGAAATCCTTCTCATTGTTTTTGTTTTGAACATTGATGGCCGATGATGAGTCAAGCATTGGATCTTCGTTCTCAACGAACTCCCAGTTTTGGCCTGTCTCATCTATGACCAGGGGCCTATGTTCTGTGGTGGGGCGCTGGAGAGCGGTTAAAAACTGTTTATATGTTTCAGGCTTTGGGTCAATGACAGCAGCTAGAGCTATATCCTGGTCACGGCTATATAAGAAATCTGCTACGCGACTGGCAGTATCGGTGGTAAGGCGTTCTATCGATTCTCTTGATTTTAGATCCAGGGCTCGAATAGAGTTTTCAGTGGATAGGTCGACTACCTGCTTTGTAACAACTTTGCTGTCTTCTATTGCCTCTTGATAATGGTGCTGTATTTTGTCTGTTAATTCGGTAATTGCATGCCAGGAAAACCAGGCTAATACAATGAGTGGGACGACTTTAATTACGACGAATATACTAATGAGTTTATTACGAATACCCAAAAAATGACGTTTCATCTTTACCTATAGTAAGAATCCAAAAACTATGATCATTGCAAACTGATTACAATGCTATATCCTCATTTGGCTCTAGTTAGACTTCTTAGTGGCTTTGATCGGAGCAAAATAGCATAAAAGTGGATGGAAAAGACAGGAATAATTTAAAAGCATAAGATATTTCCGAGGAAGGACTGAGAGGTCGGTAAAATAACAATTTATCTGTAAAATTCACTTGTCCTTGCTTTCTCTATTTCCACTGATTCTGAGGTTCCTGGCATAAGTTTGCACTTTTTTTAAGTTGCCTTTGTATATGGAGCTGGAGATGCAAGTACATACAGGTAAAGATGAGAATTTGAGTGGAAAATGATGCTGACAGGTCATTAACCGAAGATTTGCTTCTATTTTCTTGATGACATAATCTCGCAAAAAAGTCCTGGCAGTACTCAAAACCTGCAGGACTATTTTGTTGTTTTTATAACTGATTAATCACGTGTGCAATTTCTTTCCAAGTTGATCGCCAATGATAGAAAGGAGCCAATTACTGTTGCTGTCGTTAAACCGTTGAAACCTTAATTTTATTCGATTTGGCTGACGCTGTGGAATGAGCTTTTCTCTTGTCGACATATTGAAAAAAGAGTGGGAATGCCACAAAAAATGCGACGCAGATAAGATACTCAATGCCCTTTATGTGAGTATAGAAATCCACCATTGTGTGTATTGGCTGGATCATACCACTGGCAACAAGGTATTGTCTTACCAGTTCTGTTACCTGCCAGTTGACCCGGTACAGGCCGCCAACGAGTGAGGCGAGGGCCAATAGGCCGAAGAAACATCCAATTGCTATCAATATTCCGCCAACAAATTTCGTATTTTTGATTGCCATATTCTTCTCCATTTGCAGGTCTTTAGTTCTTTAGTGCCTTATTCCTGAAAGGTTGTCATAAGAAACAATGAATCTGGAGAGTGCTTTGACATAAGGAACTTAAAGCAGCCTCCAAGGCAATTATCCACAGCAAGGGAGGATTTAACTGAGTCCCCTCCTTATAGGGTGCTAGAAACCGGTTATTGCTGTGACATATCCTTTGGCCATCTGAAGAGGTCCAATATTTATCAGCGCAGCAACTAAACAAGAAACTGCCCAAATTCCAATTAATGCACCTAATACAGTTCCGGCTTTGAATGAAAAACTCATGACTTCATCAGCAATATCTACCTGAATTTTCTCTCTGATAATAATTGGGCTTTTCATAGCGTCCTCCCTTAAATATGCTGATTGTGGTGATCTGCTGATTCACCTCTCAACATATGAATTGCATCATACGTGCCATAAAAAGTCTCAATGAAATGAAGACTATTTTTGGTTTTAGAAAAGTAATTATGTGTGTATGTGACCGATATTGAACGGTATGTTGATTTTTGGCTGTGCCTTGCTTATCTGGTACGCTAAGTTGTTGACCATAACTGTCGCATCAAAAGGAGAGATATTACAACACAGCTACATTTCTGTTGTATATCTTTCTAGAGAGGAGAGGTTCGGTTTGAGGATTCCTCCCAGTCAAAGACAATCGGCAGGCGATAAACGATGAAGCGATAGACAACAAAGTAAAGAGCGTACAGGGTTATCGTCAGCCAAACCTCTTTCCAGTGCGGAATCTCCTGGTATATCTGATAATTAAAACAATAAATGGAGGTGTTGAGGCGATTCCAGATTATTCCGACAACCGTGATAAAAGCAGCGATCCGAACTGGTCTTACGGCGCTGTATCGAACTCCTTTCGCAAAGAGTATCATTGGCAGCCCTACCCCCAAACCTATTTCAAGGAGATAATAAAGTCCCCAGCCGGTGAGAAGGTATTCCCACTCGTTGTCATGAGCAAGGGCAACCAATTTGATGACCAGATAGGTGATCATCGCATATGAAGCACCTTTGGCCATTCCAAGTGTCAAGCTATCAAGGCTCTTTTTGAAAGCGTCTCCACAACGCCAGTGCATATAGCGATTAATCAGGGTTGAGCTGACAATGACCATTGCCAGTCCACCGAAGATAGCTGAACAGAGAAAGTGGATCCACTGAAATTCGATGGACAGCCATAGTGGATGCAGTTTGGTCGGTGCATAGGTGAAAAGTGCTCCAAGGGCACCCTGGTGCAGGGTGGAAAGAATGATTCCTGCTATAGTGAGACCCAGAGCTATTCGTTTGATATGGGTTTTCAAGGCAGGCCTGTCCAGCCACTCGAATAGTGCGGGCAGTACTTCTGCGATCTGTACAGAAAGGTAGGTTGCCACATGCCAGGCCACAAGAAAGAGCACTGCCGCAGGACCAAAAGAGACAACCATAGGATAGGCGAGCCGCCAGGGCATACCAAGATCAACCTCTAGATAAACGACGGCAAAAAAATAGCCGAGAAGGCCATTGAGCAGAGCCAGACGTTCGATGGGATGGAAATCTTCTCTGCCAAAGAGTGTTACCGTAGTACCGAGAAGAAAGCCTGAAGCTGAAAGGGGTACCATGCCAAACAGGCCAAAACCCAGAAAAAGGCCCCATGGGTAATCGTTTGAGGCATGGGTAACGGAGCCAAGACCAAAGGTATAACGCTGCAACAGAAGTGGCAGGCCAACTGAAAAAATTATTAAAAGCAGCCAGTTTACAGGATTGCGCTGCAATTGCAGCAGGTATTGCTTGAGTGATAGGCCAAGCCACAGCCGTTCTTTAATGGACCATGATGTGCCATCCGTCTTGTTTGCTCCCGTTATGGGTAAATCGACATTTTCATAAGTAAATGTCTTCATTATTTTTCCTCCCGGCCATTTTCATGTTGAAGTTCTTGGCGGCCTTCTTTACGGGTTGCCAGCAGATGAAAACCTGCAAAGAGTGCTGGCCAGATGGTGAGGACCATCGGCACAATGGCCAAAAAGCTTTTTACCGAATCGAGTATCGGTTCATGGGGGATTTCGGTATTAAAACCGGCTTGTTCAAACGGGACATTTGACAAGTACATCCATGATGTGCCTCCGGCTTCATATTCACCGTAGATATGATCAACATAGTGGCCATTGTTTTCCTCAATCCTGCGCCTGCCTATTTTGATCAGCTCATCGCGCCTGCCAAATGTCAATGCCTCCTGTGGGCATGCTTCCACGCAGGCGGGCTGTTTTCCATATTTCAACCTGGTGTCATAACAGAAGATACATTTGAGAATACGGGGCTCGAACGCACTTGAATACTTGAAGGTGGGAATATAAAAAGGACAGGCAATCATACAGGTCCTGCAACCGACACATACATCAGGGTTATAGATTACCGCACCCTCAGGTGTCTTGGTGTAGGCGTTGACGAAGCAAGAGGTGAGGCAGGCCGGCTCCTGACAATGATTACATTGCACTTTCCTGAATAAAGGATGCTCCTGTCCAGGGACATCGTAACGGTTAACGACGGTATAGCGCGTTTCATCTGTACGCCTTCTCTGGCCATGTTCTCTTTCTTCAAAGACACTTTGATCAGTAAACGGTGTCTCAGGGCTTGGCAGTTTCTGCTCAGCATTACACGCCGCTTCGCAGCTCCTGCAGCCGACACAGCGGCTCAGGTCCACCAGTACTCCAAAGGAATCTGGATATCTTTTTATATCGTGGCTAATAGCTGCTTTGGGGCGTAGAAACAGGCTTGCAATTGTTCCGGCCAGGCCGCTTTTTAAAATCGTTCTCCGGCTCGTTTTCTCTGCCATTACTGTCTCCTTTTGAGTAACTAGGAAATTTTAGTCGTATGCACATCACGCTTTTACCTCAGTTCTTTATGGCAAAACGCTTCCGTCCTGACGGGGTGAATTTGTGGCATTCCAGACAACCTGTCGGGCCGTTGTCAGAGCGGTGGCATCCGAGACACTGCAAGTGCAGCGCGCCTTTGAGCCCAGGCTTATCAATATGATAAATGTTGCTGTTTGTTGTTTGTCTATTAGCGGCGGGAACAGGTTTTTCATATTTATGACATCCAGAGCAGGAAACGTCATCGGATGCTGCCGATGCTGCGTGGCACTTTTTACAGTTTTTGCTCTGTGCACCAGTACCCGTGGTATGGTGATGACATGCATTGCAGTCGTACATATCAGAATGCATTCGGTGATCAAAGTTTACCTCTTCATAGAGTTCCTGCAGGTAATCAATTGTTACACTTTCTGGCGCATCATCTGCATTCATGCTTGCTGCTGGTAGAACGCATAAAAAGAGCCACATGAGTTGAGAAATTATTAATTTGGTTTTGTTAAAAGTTCTCATCCTATGATCTCCCTTGCTTTGTTGGCATCCGTCTCAACCTGGTTGGAGGTTTCCTGCCAATCATCGTCATTTACCTGCTTCTTTTTTGTGTTGCTATAACACTGCAAAACAATCTCCATCTCTTCTGCATCAATGGTTTCGTTTATCAAGAGAACCTCTGCAAGATCATGGATAAGGCGGTTGTGATTGCGCAGTAGTTTCTCTGTTTCATCGTAACAGTCGCCAATGATTCTGCGGACCTCAAGATCTATCTCGCGGGCTGTTTCTTCACTGAAATGACCTTTAATATCGACATCTCCAAGAAACTGGTGCTGTGTTCGCCGATAGACCATTGAGCCAAGGAGTCCGCTCATGCCCCATTCGCAGACCAGTCGGTGGGCAATATCCGTAGCAGCAGCTATGTCATTTGCTGCACCTGTTGAGAGGTGGTTGAAAACAATTTTTTCAGCGATACGCCCACCAAGCAGGACTTTGATCCGGTTCAGCAGATATACCAGAGAATAGGTATATCGCTCTTCTACAGGAACCTGCTGGGTTAAGCCCAGGGCGATTCCGCGCGGTATAATGGTGATTTTATGCAGCAGATCAGTTTCTGGCAGGAGCCGCGCGACAATAGCGTGACCTGCCTCATGGTAGGCAATGATCCTCCGCTCCTGTTCATTGATTGCAGCGTTCTTGCGTTCGAGCCCCATCAGGATTTTGTCTTTTGCCTCCTCAAAGTCGTTCATTTCCACCGATTGTTTCTTTTGTCTTGCGGCAGTAAGCGCTGCTTCGTTGACTAGATTGGCAATATCCGCCCCGCTGAATCCCGGGATTCCCTGGGCGATAACGGTTAAGTTAAGGGCTTGGGAAACGGTTATTTGCCGGGTGTGCACTTCCAGGATTTTGACTCTGCCAAGCAGGTTAGGAAGAGAAACAGTTAATTGCCGGTCAAACCTGCCGGGGCGCAAAAGTGCAGGGTCGAGAATATCGGGTCTGTTTGTCGCCGCGATAACAATGACTGTCTCGTTGCTGGAAAAACCATCCATTTCAACCAATAAGGCATTGAGTGTCTGTTCCCGTTCCTCATGGGAACCATTTTGGCCTCCACCTCTTCTGCCACCGATGGCATCTATTTCATCGATAAAGACGATACAGGGAGTACTTTTTTTAGCCTGGGCAAAGAGCTCTCGTACCCGTGATGCACCCACTCCGGCGAACATCTCTACAAAATCAGATCCCCCCATAAAGTAAAATGGTACAGAAGCCTCTCCGGCAATAGCCCGGGCCAGCAAGGTCTTGCCAGTGCCGGGAGGACCCTGCAGCAGTACTCCTTTGGGGATGCGGCCACCAAGCAAGTTGTATTTTTCATGGTTTTTTAAGAAATCGACGATTTCCTTGAGCTCTTCACGAACCTCGTCAATACCGGCCACGTCGGTAAAGGTTTTCATGTCACTGGGGCCAGTGTTGATCTGAAAATGATTCTTTTTCCATTTCCTGTTTCCGGTATACGAAATCTTGGCAAAAAGAAACCACAGACCGATCATGGTAATGATCAGTAATGATATGGGCATAAGTTGATCAAAAAGAGTTGAAGGTTCTTCGGCACTGACGCTGACTTCGAATGAAAGTAAGAATGGTACAAGATCTTGAATATTGAGGGCAAATGTTCTAAATTCCCTGCCGAGCCTGTCTTCGCCACGGATTTCTGAGCCCTTGAGGTGGACTGAAACAACCTCTCCGTTTTTCAGATCTAAAAGGAATTCACTATATGTGCGCTCGGGAGGTGTTGTTTCCAGTAACCAGGCGTTATAGCCGAGAACGCCAAGGACTGTCAGCAAGATCACCAGTAAGCCAGCCTGTACGCTGTTTTTCATGATATTCCTCCAGTGATGGCTGATTGTCCTTCTTGGCCTGTTTTTCCTCCTGGGTACAAAAGACCAGTGAGCAGATGGTCCAAAATCACCAGCTGGTCAGGCCAGGATGCTGTGTTATGACGAAAACAGAACTCATCCAGATAGCCCTGCAGGTGTGAAGGGGCAATAGCTCCTCGATATACAGTGTCGATCCA
>Ga0070729_10006730_pt1 | contig 11245 bp, 11 predicted proteins | sample tdDd472_FD_66725 | JGI IMG/M metagenome (GOLD analysis project Ga0070729, IMG submission 66725) | Marine sediment microbial communities from the Atlantic coast under amendment with organic carbon and nitrate - tdDd47.2 | ecosystem: Environmental > Aquatic > Marine > Coastal > Sediment | place...
CAGCAGGTCGGTCATCGCTTCGACCTCGGCAGCCTCGATCGGGGTGACGGCGACAAAGGTCACCCGCCCGCCGGTCTCCAGCCCGAGCCAGCCGTTGGAAAAGGCCTGGCGCGCCTTGCCGGTCAGGTCGGCCCCGGTCCAGTCGGAAAACTCGAACCCGCCCGAAAGGCACCATTCGCCGGTGCGCGCGGGGTTGGCGAAGACGCGCTGGTCGCTTTCATCGAAATGGATGGCGCGGGCTAGTTTCACGGGCTCTCCTCCAGAAGCATGGTCAGCGGGATCAGGTGGGTCGCTTCGCCGTCGCGCAGCAACATGCCGAAGCGTTCATCGACACCGACGAAGGTCCCCCGGTGGCCGTTCTGGCTGGTCTCCTCGCCAAGGCCAAAGGCCAGGCCGCGCCATTCGTCGTGCAGCGGCTTTACGCCGGCGTCGTCCCACCGGGCGATCCAGTTGAGGCTGTGGCGCGCCCAGGCCTCGATCAGCTGGCCCGGGTCCACCTCGGCGCACCCCTCGGCATAAAGCGCGGTCTGGTCCGGCGACAGGCCGGGATCGTCGCCTTGCGGCAGCAGTGGCAGCTCGAACCCGACCACCAGCCAAAGCGGCATGGCCTTGGGATCCTGCTGCTCGGCGCAGGCGCGCAAGCGGCCGCAGGACGCGCCGTTGACCCGCAGCCCGCCGGTCCAGTCAAGATGGACGGCTACCTCGGGCGGCGCCAGCGCGCCAAGCGCGTTCTGAAACCCCACACCGCAGAGCGGCAGCATGGCCATCGCGTCCTCCAGCGGCACCTCTGGCGCCAGGACCAGGGCCGCGCCGATCCGATCGGCGGCGATCCGATAGGTCACCAGCCCCGCCTCGCAGCCCTGCACCGCCCGCATCACCGCGGTTTCGAACGGGTCGCTTGCGACGGCCTCGCCGCTCATCGCCGGGGGAAAGGTCAGGTCCTGCCGCATCTCCGCGCTCATGCCACCCCCTCGGCCACCAGCGCCGCGGCGATGTCCTGAAAGACCTTCGCCAGCACGCTGTCGGGCTGGCTGACGGTGATCGGCGCGCCGCCGTCGGCGGCCTGCCGGATCTGCAGGTCGAGCGGCACCTCGGCCAGCAGCGGAACACCCAGCCTCTCCGCCTCCTCGGCGACGCCGCCATGACCAAAGACATGCTCTTCGTGACCGCAGTTGGAGCAGACATGCGTGCTCATGTTCTCGATCATGCCGAGGATCGGCACCTTGAGCTGGCGGAACATGTCGAGGCCCTTGCGCACGTCCAGCAGCGCCACGTCCTGCGGGGTCGAGACCACGATCGCACCGTCGAGCCGCGCCTTCTGCGCCAGCGTCATCGACACGTCGCCGGTGCCCGGCGGAAGATCGACCAGAAGCACGTCGAGCGCACCCCATTGCACCTGCATCAGCATCTGCTGCAACGCGCCCATCAACATCGGCCCGCGCCAGACCACGGCTTGGTCGTCATTGGTCATCAGCCCGATCGACATCATGGTGACGCCGTGGTTGCGCATCGGCAGGATGGTCTTGCCGTCCGGGCTGGCCGGTCGGCCGGACACGCCCAGCATCCGCGGCTGCGACGGGCCGTAGACATCGGCATCCAGAAGCCCGACCCGGCGCCCCTGCCGGGCCAGCGCACAGGCCAGATTGGCCGCGACGGTGGACTTGCCCACGCCGCCCTTGCCGCTGGCGATGGCGATGATATGCGCCACGCCGGGGATTTTCTCCGGCCCCTGGGGTGCCGCGGGTTTGCGCGGCTGGAGCTCCGGCGGGGCCTTGTCGCTGTGGCCGGTCATCACGATCGAGACCTGCGCCACGCCTTCGACCCCGCCCAGCGCCGCCTCGGCCGCCGTCTTCACCGCCTCGAAGGCGGTGGAGTGGCGCGGCGGAATTTCCATGACGAAGCGGACCGCGCCGCCGGCATCGACGTTCAGCGCACGCACGACGCCACTGGACACGATATCGGTGCCCGACACCGGGTCTTGAATCTGCTTGAGCGTTTCGAGAACCGTCTCTCTGCTGGCGCCCACGGGTTACTCCTGTCCCTTGATCTCGCCGGTGACCTCGTGGGTCAGCCCCAACGCCTCGATGGTGATGACGGCCTTGACCGGAAAGCTCCTGCCGCCGGTGTCGGCGTTGCGCATGGCCTCTTCGATGGCCTGCTGCGAGGTCACGCCGACCTGTTTTAGGAACTTGCGCATCGACATGTTGAAATCTTCGCTCATGGTTGTCTCCTTGCCTGCGATTGACCGCGGATCGCCGCGTGGCCTAGATTGGCCCGATGCTGAACCGTCTCGTGATGCTGGGTTTTGCGCTTGCGCTCGCCTTCGCCCCGTCCGGGGCCCGTGCCGATGACAAACTGGTTCATCTGCATGCGCCCGCCAGCCTGGTCGAGACCGGTGTGATGCAGCATATACTGCCGCGGTTCACGCTCAAGACCCGTGTGCGGGTCGAACTGGTCGCCGATCCGGCAAGTGCCGACATGGTGCTGGGCGGGTCGGGGCAGGCGCTGTTCGAGGGTCTGGGACAGGTCTGGCGGATGGCGCTCAACAGCCCCGGACACCCCGGCACCGAACGTTTCGCCACCTGGCTCAGGTCGGATGTAGGGCGGCGCACGGTGGCCACCTTCGCGCCTGGGGGCGTGGCGATCTTCTCCGCGCCGCGCGGGGTCGGGCGGAACGGGGCGGCGCGGCAATTCGACGGCGACGCGGCGCTGGGGCGCAGGGTTTCGCGGGCCAAGTGCATTCGGTGCCACGCGGTCGATGACGAAAGCCGAATGACCGATATCGGCTCCACCCCGAGCTTTTCGGTGTTGCGCAGCCTGCCCGATTGGGAGGCGCGCTTTTCCGCCTTCTTCACGTTGAACCCGCATCCCGCCTTCACGGTGATCGTGGGCGTGACGCCCGAGTTTCCGCCGGAGCGCCCCTCGCCCATCGCGCCCGTCACGCTGACGCCGGAGGAGCTCGACGCGACGATCGCCTATGTCGCGGCGATGGAGCCGGCGGATCTGGGGGCGCCGCTCGCGCATCAGTGATCGCGCCGCTTGCTGAAATAGTCCTCGGTGGTGCGGGGGCGGGGGCGTTCGCCCGCCGCAAAGGGATTGTCCTCTGCATGGAATTGCGTGTTGACGCGGCAATTGTCGCACATCTGGATCATTCGCAGCTTGTCGCCACCGGCGAACATGGAATGGCCCTCCAGTTTGGCGGTGATCTTCTCGATGGTGGACCTGACCCCGAACAGCGCGCCGCATTCGACGCAGGCAAAGGGCTCTTCCTCGTGCAGCACCTGCTGGGCCAGCGCGGCCTCGGTCAGGTCGAGGCGCGGCGCATAGGTGATCGCGTCCTCAGGGCAGACATTGGCGCACAGCCCGCATTGCAGGCAGGCATCCTCCTGGAACCGGAGCTGCGGCAGGTCCGGGTTGTCGCCCAGCGCCCCCGAGGGACAGAGCGAAACACAGGACAGGCACAGGGTGCAGGCATCGGTATCGACCACGACGGCGCCATAGGGGGCGCCCTCGGGCAGGGGCAGGCGCCCGGCCTCGGGATGCAGGGCGCGGGCCGCCTGCCGGGTGATCTGGCGCCGCGTGTCCATCGGGCGCACGGGCTTGCCGACCGGGGCGGGGGCGGTTTCGTCATAAAGCGCGTCGCTCATCGCGTCCGGGTCGGGGGTGTCGAGCAGGCGCACCGCCGCGTCGCCGCCGATGGCGCGGGCCAGCGCGATCTGCGCCGCCAGCGCGGCGCGGTCGGCGCCGGGGCCCGGCAGGATCGTGACAGAAGCAAAGCCGGAGGCCAGCGCGGCCACGGCCTCGGCATGGCCAAAGGCGCCGATGGCGGCCATCTCCAGCGGAATCACGTCATGTGGCAGACCGCGACCGTGGCGCGCCGACAGCCGGATCATCTCGGCCCCGTGCGCATCGTGCACCAGCAGACGCGGCGCGGTTCCGCCGGCGGCAAGATAGGCCCGGGACAGGGTCTGGACCCGGGCAAAGGTCTGCTCCACCCGGGGCGCGTCGTAGGCGATCGCGCCGGAAGGACAGGCCGCCGAGCAGGCGCCGCAGCCCGCGCAGATCATCGGATCGACGGTGACATGGTCGCCCATCGGGCTGATCGCGCCGGTAGGGCAGAGATCGAGGCAGCGGGTGCAGCCGGTCTGCTCGGCCCGGCTGTGGGCGCAGATCAGCGGATCGGTGCGCACGTAGAGGGGCTTTTCGAAGGTCCCGACAAGATGCGAGGCCGCCAGCACCGCGGCGGCCACCGACGGGGCGTGCGCGGGATCGGCGCGCAGGTAGCCCTCGCGTTTTTCATGCGCGGGAAACAGCGGCGACTCGCCGCGCAGGTCGAGGATCACGTCGCAGGCCGACAGCCCGCCGTCGCGCGGCTCGGTCAGGGAAAAGGCACCGCGCCCGCCCGGCTCGACCTGTTGCAGCGCGTCGATCATCACCTCGAACTGGCCCAGCGCCCCGCTGGCCCGGCGCAGCCGACCCAGGACCACGTCATAATCACGGGTGTCCGGCACCTCGGTCCCGTCGGAGAGCAGCACCGTCACCGCCAGGTGATCCTTGAGCTGCCCCGCCGCGGACAGGGCCGCCGCGTCCGGCCCCAGGATCAGGCACATCCCCCCTGAGATCACGTCGATGGTCTTTTCAGGCGCGGCCGGAAGCTGCGCCTCGGCGATCAGCGCGGACATTTTGGCCAGATTCGAGCCGGCATCGTCGCTCCATCCGGCCCGGTCGCGCAGGTCGAGCAGGTCGGGGGGCGCGACCCCCAGCTCCTCCGCCAGCGTCTCGAAAACCTGCGATTCCTGGAGACAGCAGATAATCGAATTTCCCTCTGTCAAGGCCCCTGCCGCACGGTCGATCTGGGTGGTGCACAGCGCCGAACAGGGCGCGCGAACATCCAGGCCGGTGGTCTTTGACAGGGCGGCTGCATCGATTGACTGGCTCCCCAGGCAGTCGCACGTTATCAATGACTTAGCCATTACCTCTCCCATCCCGAACCCGGTTTTTCGGTGCGGATTTCCCCGTACGCTGGGAAAGGCTACGCATGAATCGCACAGCACGACAACCGGTTTTGTGCCTCTCCCGCGCCCCCCCGAGGGCCCGTACCGCCCTGATTCGCGGCAGGTGATTCGCAGCCCGTCCCGGCCAGGCTTTCCCGAGCAAAAGGGTCGAATTAGACCATTTGTCCATCCTGCCCCGGCAGCAGCGGCGCGGCTGCCCAAAATGTCCAAAAGGGGCGGACGAACCGGGGTTTGCGAGAATTCGGCTTTCCCGACGCGGTGCGATTGTTTCAACCTGACGTCGGAGGGGAAATCGTGATCCACAATCCGAACGCTTACAAGACCATGCCGATCGGTATCGTTCTGCGTCGGCGCCCGGGCGTGACCCGCTGGGTTCCGTGGCACTGGACTGCGGTCGCGGTGCTGCCCGGCGCGGGCGCGGCGGATTGGCGCGAGCTGCGGCGCGAGGGCGACGTGGTGGAATACCATGGCGCGACCCTGCCGCTGGAATTGCACGGCGCCGAGACCGAGGCCTATCTGAACGGGCTGTCGGCCGATATCCCCAGCCTCTACGTGGTGATGCGCGAGACCGAGGAGGATGGCGACTATCCGCTCGACGTGCTGCTCGTCACCGCCTCACCCTACGAGGCGCAGGACTATACCGACAGCGGCGAGGAGATCGTCGAAAAGGTGCCGATGCCGCACGGGCTGGTCGCCTGGGTGCGCGACTTCGTCGAGCAATTCCACGAACACGAGGTCTTCGTGAAGCGCAAGCGCGACAAGAAACGGGTGGACCTGTCGCAGGACGGCATCGGCGATCCGCGCATCGGCAAGGCGGCCGACATCTATGCCTCGCCGACGCTGAAGCGGAGGCGCCTGCAATGAGCGATTTCTGGTCCCGCCGCCGGGGCGCCGTCGCGGAGGAGGCGCGCGTAGAGGAAGCCGCGCGCGAAGCGGACCTGCAGCAGGCGCAGGAAAATGCGCTGGCGGAGCGCCCGGACGAGGAGATCCTCGAGGAGCTCGGTCTGCCCAACCCCGAGGAGATGGAGCGCCCCGAACAGGTGCAGGCGTTGCTGAAGGCAGCCGTACCGCAGCGGCTGAAAAGCCGCGCGCTGCGCCGGCTCTGGCGGCTGAACCCGGTGCTCGCCAATCTTGACGGCCTGGTCGATTACGGCGAGGATTTCACCGATGCCGCCACCGTCGTGGAGAACCTGCAGACCGCCTACCAGGTGGGCAAGGGGATGCTGAAAGCCCTGGTCGAGGACGACGACCGGGACGTCGCGGCGCCCGACCCCGGGGAGGCTCCCGATGCGGCGGGCGGGGCGCCGGCCACCGATCCGGCCACCGACCCGACCCCCGGCGCGCCGGCCCCGGCGGCGCCCGCTGCCGAAGCCGCCCCTGCCCTCGCCGCGGCGGCGACCACCCCCGAAGACGACATCGCCGCCCCCTACCCGGCCGCACCCCGGCGGATGCGATTTCGCTTTGAGGCCGCCAACTGATGGAAAAGGACGACATGACCGCAGCCCAGGATGTTCAGATCGCCGAGGAGGACCGCCTGCGCGCGGATCTCTACAACTATCTCGGCGTGATCCTCGCCGGCCCGCCGGACCAGATGCTGCTGAGCCAGACCGCCGGCCTGTCCGGCGATGGCAGCCCGCTGGGCGAGGCCATCACCACGCTGGCCAAGGTGGCGCGGCTGACCAAGCCCGGGGCGCTGGAAAGTGAATACAACCGCCTTTTCATCGGGTTGGGGCGTGGCGAATTGCTGCCCTATGCCAGCTATTACCTGACCGGCTTTCTGAACGAAAAACCGCTCGCCTCGCTGCGCCAGGACATGACGGCGCGCGGCCTGGCCCGCGCCGAGAACGTGTTCGAGCCCGAAGACAATATCGCCAGCCTGATGGAGATGATGGGCGCGGTGATCCTGGGCCGTTTCGGGCCTGCGGCGACTCTGGCCCAGCAGAAGACCTTCTTCAACCGGCATATCGGGCCGTGGGCGGCACATTTCTTTTCCGATCTGGAGGCGGCCAGGAACTCGGTCTTTTACGCCCCGGTGGGCACGGTGGGCCGGATCTTCATGGAGATCGAGGCTGAGGCGTTCCGGTTGAGCGGCGAATGATGTGAAAGCCGCGGGACCCCGCACGGGACCCGCATGTCGAGCAGCGGAAAACCCGCTGGAACCCATGAAAGGAGACGCTCTCATGAAACAGGAAGAAGGCGCTTCGCGCCGCGATTTCCTGAAGCTGGCCGGAACCACGGCGCCGATCGCGGCGATCGCGGTGGCGTCCGGCGGGACGACCGCCGAGGCGGCCGAACCCGACCTGACCCTGGAGAAGATGCAGGATACCGCGCACACGCGGGCCTACTACAGCACCGCCCGGTTCTGACCGGACGGCGCTTCGTGTCGGAACAACCGGTTGCGTGACGCCCGACCGTTCCGGCCCTTGTCGTAGCCAAGCGAGCAACGCCAGAGAAGGCGAAGCTAGCAGGGGAGAGAGAAACATGTTGAGGAAAAAGACCAACGGGGTTGCGCGACGCCCCCAGCGGACAAGTATCCTGTCCGAGGCCGCCAACGCCTCGATTGACCGCCGCGCCTTCCTGCGCGGATCGGGACTTGCCATCGGCGGCATGGCCGCCATCGCCGCCACTGGCGGTACCGTCCGTCCGGCCACCGCGGCCACCGCCGCCAACGGCGCGGTGGACCTGCGCAAATCGATCTGTACCCACTGCTCGGTCGGGTGCACCGTCATCGCCGAGGTGTCCGACGGCGTCTGGGTGGGCCAGGAGCCCGGCTGGGACAGCCCGTTCAACCTGGGCGCCCATTGCGCCAAGGGGGCCTCTGTCCGCGAGCACGCCCATGGCGAACGCCGCCTGAAGTACCCGATGAAGAAAGAGGGCGGCGAGTGGAAGCGCATCAGCTGGGAACAGGCGATCGACGAGATCGGCGGCGGCATGATGAAGATCCGGGACGAAAGCGGCCCGGACAGCGTCTACTGGCTGGGCAGCGCCAAGCATAGCAACGAACAGGCCTATCTGTTCCGCAAGTTCGCCGCCTACTGGGGCACGAACAACGTGGACCACCAGGCCCGTATCTGCCATTCCACCACCGTTGCAGGGGTTGCCAATACATGGGGCTACGGCGCCATGACCAATTCCTACAACGATATCCACAACTCCAAGGCCATCTTCATCATCGGCGGCAACCCGGCCGAGGCGCACCCCGTGTCGCTTCTGCATGTGCTGAAGGCCAAGGAACAGAACAACGCGCCGCTGATCGTCTGCGACCCGCGTTTCACCCGCACCGCGGCCCATGCGGATGAATATGTCCGTTTCCGTCCCGGCACCGACGTGGCGCTGGTCTGGGGGCTCTTGTGGCACATCTTCGAGAACGGCTGGGAGGACAAGGAGTTCATCCGCACCCGTGTCTGGGGCATGGACCAGATCCGCGAGGAGGTCGCCAAGTGGACCCCCGAGGAGGTCGAGCGCGTGACCGGCACGCCCGGCGCGCAGATGCGCCGCGTGGCCCGCACCCTGGCCAACAACCGTCCCGGCACCGTGATCTGGTGCATGGGCGGCACCCAGCACACCAACGGCAACAACAACACCCGCGCCTACTGCATCCTGCAGCTTGCCCTTGGCAACATGGGCACCTCGGGCGGCGGTACCAACATCTTCCGCGGCCATGACAACGTCCAGGGGGCCACGGACCTTGGCGTTCTGTCGCACACGCTGCCGGGATACTACGGCCTGTCCAAGGGCGCCTGGGGTCATTGGGCCCGCGTCTGGGAGGAAGACCCGGATTGGCTTGCCGGCCAGTTCGACACCCTGAAGTCAGCCGACGGCAAGGAGAAGTCGCTGCAGAACCTCACCGGCATCCCGGTGTCACGCTGGATCGACGGCGTCCTGGAGGACGTCGAGAACATGGACCAGCCGAACAAGGTGCGGGCCATGGTCCTGTGGGGGCATGCGCCGAACTCGCAAACCCGCATGACCGAGATGAAGACGGCCATGGAGATGCTGGACATGCTGGTCGTGATCGACCCGTATCCCACCGTCTCGGCCGTGCTGCATGACCGCACCGACGGCGTCTACCTGCTGCCGGCGGCCACGCAGTTCGAGACCCGTGGCTCGGTGACCGCGTCGAACCGGTCGCTGCAATGGCGCGACAAGGTGGTCGATCCGCTCTTCGAATCCAAGCCGGATCACGAGATCATCGGCCTGTTCGCGAAGAAGTTCGGATTCCACGACCGCCTGTTCCGCAACATCGCGATCGAGGATGACGGTGTGACGCCAAACGTCGAGGACACGCTGCGCGAGATCAACCGCGGCATGTGGACGATCGGCTATACCGGCCAGTCGCCGGAGCGGCTGAAGCTGCACATGGCCAATCAGCACACCTTTGACCGGACGACACTGCAGGCGGTGGGCGGCCCGGCAGACGGCGACTATTACGGTCTGCCCTGGCCGTCCTGGGGGACGCCAGAGATGGGGCATCCGGGCACTCCGAACCTCTATGACATGTCCAAGCCGGTGGCAGAGGGCGGCCTGACCTTCCGCGCCCGCTTCGGTGTCGAGCGGAACGGCGAGAACCTGCTGGCCGACGGCGTGGCGAGCGCGGGCTCGGAGATCCAGGACGGGTATCCGGAATTCACCATGCAGATGCTGATGGACCTGGGATGGGATGGCGATCTGACCGACGATGAGCGGGCCGCGATCGATGCCGTCGCGGGACCGAAGACCAACTGGAAGACCGACCTTTCCGGCGGCATCCAGCGGGTCGCCATCAAGCATGGCTGCGCGCCCTTCGGCAACGCCAAGGCCCGCACGGTGGTCTGGACCTTCCCCGATCCGGTGCCCCTGCACCGCGAGCCGCTCTATACCAACCGGCGGGATCTGGTGGCCGACTACCCGACCTACGAGGACCGGAAGTTCTATCGTCTGCCGACGATGTATGCCTCGATCCAGAAGCAGGATTTCAGCAAGGACTATCCGATCATCCTGACCTCGGGGCGCCTTGTGGAATACGAGGGCGGCGGCGACGAGACCCGATCGAACCCCTGGCTGGCCGAGCTGCAGCAGGACATGTTCGTCGAAATCAACCCGCGCGACGCCAACAACCTCGGCGTGCGGGATGGCGAACAGTGCTGGGTCGAGGGCCCCGAAGGCGGCAAGGTCAAGGTCATGGCGATGGTGACCGAACGGGTGGGCGAAGGCGTGGCCTTCATGCCCTTCCACTTCGGCGGTCATTTCCAGGGCGAGGATCTGCGGTCGAAATACCCCGATGGCGCAGACCCCTATGTTCTGGGGGAATCGACCAACACGGCCCAGACCTACGGCTATGACTCGGTGACACAGATGCAGGAGACCAAGGCGACTCTCTGCAAGATCATGCCAGCGTAAGGAGAACGGAAAATGGCACGAGCTAAATTCCTTTGCGATGCCGAGCGCTGCATCGAGTGCAACGCCTGCGTCACGGCCTGCAAGAACGAGCACGAGGTGCCCTGGGGCATCAACCGGCGCCGCGTGGTGACCATCCAGGACGGCAAGCCGGGCGAACGCTCGATCTCGGTGGCCTGCATGCACTGTTCGGACGCGCCCTGCATGGCGGTCTGCCCGGTGGACTGCTTCTATCAGAACGAGGAGGGGGTGGTTCTGCACTCCAAGGATCTCTGCATCGGCTGCGGCTATTGCTTCTACGCGTGCCCCTTCGGCGCGCCGCAATACCCGCAGGCGGGCAATTTCGGCTCCCGCGGCAAGATGGACAAATGCACCTTCTGCGCCGGCGGACCGGAAGAGACCCACTCCTCTGCGGAGTTCGCCAAATACGGCCGCAACCGGATCGCCGAGGGCAAACTGCCCATCTGCGCCGAGATGTGCTCCACCAAGGCCCTGCTGGCGGGCGATGGCGACGTGGTGTCGTCCATCTACCGCGAGCGTGTCGTGGCCCGCGGCTTCGGCTCGGGTGCCTGGGGCTGGGGCACCGCCTACGAACAGAAGGGCGGCTGAGCCAACCCCCGGCCGACAGATGCGCCGGCCGGGGGCCGGGCCGGAGTTTCCCGCAAACTCCGGCCCGGTGCACTCACACCATACGCTCCGGTCTCCTTGGGGGAACCGGAGCAGTTGCCTGACGGATCGAGGACCGGTATGCGCGCTCTTCTCTGCTTTCTGACAACTGTACTGCTGGCCGCCCCGATGCTCGCGGCGGCGCAGGAGGCTGTTCCAACCGAAACCGCGCGACCCGACCGCAGCGC
>Ga0070729_10006733_pt1 | contig 11243 bp, 9 predicted proteins | sample tdDd472_FD_66725 | JGI IMG/M metagenome (GOLD analysis project Ga0070729, IMG submission 66725) | Marine sediment microbial communities from the Atlantic coast under amendment with organic carbon and nitrate - tdDd47.2 | ecosystem: Environmental > Aquatic > Marine > Coastal > Sediment | place...
GTAAAATTCACACCAGAATCTGATGAGTAGTACAAGCCATCTGTAGTTGAGACAAATATTTTTCCGTCAAATTCTATCATGGCGCCGGTTTGACTTGCAGCATCAAGCCCGACGCAAGCGTCGAAATTTGCCCCCTGATTAGTTGAATAAAAGAGGGGTGGACCATTAAAATCAATTCCACTTGCAAACCAAACGTTCGAGACCACACTAATCGAATAAAAATTTATATCGGGTAAGTCCGGAACTTTTATCCATGAGCTCCCCCCATCCCTGCTGCGAAAAACCCCTTTTCCATCACCACCCGACTGTCCGGCGGCAAGTACCACAGCCTCAACAGCAAAAACATCTTCTATAATAACATCACCCGGAACACCGGTGTAAGTATACTCCCATTCTTCGTTTGTAGAATTCCATTTTGCAATTCGTGCTGAATCGGTTAGCGCGTATGCGTCAACTTCATCAAGATGCATAATTTTTGCTGTTCCCCTGGGTCCGTACATCTGCTCCCATTGTGCAAATACAGACCCGAATAAAACAATTGATAATATTAATAGAATAGATATCAACCTCATGACTTTTCCTTACGTTATTTGACTGTTTTATTTTAAACTTCAATAATTTGTTTCAATTTTAACTATACGATACTTAACTATACCTGAAGTCGCTATTCGGCATATGCCCTATTTTCTCATTCATATTGTTAAGATATTATCATAGTTGTTACGAAAAACCCGTTTTAAAAAAAGTGTATTTTATTGATGGGATAGCAACAACAAGGTACATCCTGACCAATATGTTAAATTGCAGAAATCATCGTAAAAATCTTTACTACAAATGTTGCGGAGGCGCTGCACGGGTAGTTGGCTTGCAGCAAAAATAAATTGTAGTTTCGCTATAATTGCCGTCCGAAAAAGATGGCTTTCCAAGATAAGGTTTTTAACAAAAAAGGCTAAGTCGAACTAAAAATCGCCTATTGAACTTTGCAATTTTTCACTCTATTTTGATTGTAGAATTGACATTTTTAATTAACTTATCAGCCTACTTAAACAAACTAATTTGCGGTCTTACTTAATTTTAACACAGAAGAAGTAAATGTTTGATAATACATCTTTCAAAAAATTATTTTAAGTGTTAGATTTTCGGAAAAATCCTCTTATGCATGATTGGTTTAGTGTTTAAAAAATGAAGGTATTATGAAGAAAACAATTTGTTATTTAGCATGGGCTTGTGTTGTAGCTTTCACTATTCCAAGTTTGATCATCGGGCAGGACGGTAATTTGAAAAGGCAAATTGAGTCCGTAATTGAAGGTGAAAATGCCAAAATCGGAGTTGCCATTCAGTTTTTTGAATCGGGAGAAATTATTACGGTCAATGACGAAAATTGTTATCCGATGCAAAGTGTTTATAAATTCCCTCTCGCATTGGCAGTACTTCACGAAGTAGATTCCGGGAATTATTCTCTTGAGCAAAAGCTTCATGTTACAAAAGAGGATTTACTTCCAAATACATGGAGCCCTTTACGAGATAAATATCCCGGGGGAAATGTAGACGTTTCATTACGAGAATTAATTAGTTATACAGTTGGACAAAGCGATAACAATGGTTGTGACATTTTATTCAGGTTGCTTGGAGGTCCTAATAAAGTTGATGAATATGTGAAAAATTTGGGGATTGAAAAAATCCATATTGTGGCCACCGAAGAAGAAATGCACGCAGACTGGGAAGTTCAGTATAAAAATTGTTCAACACCATCTGCCATGTTGCAGGTATTACAACAGTTCTACCAGGGAAATATCTTGAGTGAATCCTCCTATAAGTTTTTATGGGGTGTAATGACAGAGAGAAGATTTGGATTAAGAAGAATTATGGGTGTGCTTCCGGAGGATGTAACAGTTGCACATAAAACAGGAACTTCAGGCAGTAACGAATTTGGACTGGCTGCAGCCACTAATGATGTTGGAATTGTTGTTCCAACTGAAGGAAAAGATTTCGCGATAGTAGTATATGTAAGTGATTCAAAAGAAAATGAAATTGTAAGTGAAAAGATAATTTCAGAGATAGCGAAGTTGACATTTGATTATTCTAAAAACTAAAGGAACCACCTAACTACCGCGACAAGCGGCTGTGTTCGGGTAAATTCACCAATATGTTGTTCTAGTAGGTCCGGTTTACCCTCAAAATTAACTGAGTGAATACCGGGACTTGATTTACTACGATTTTGGTTCAACTATTTATTACAATTTTTGACATGTTAAAATTGTAATTTTACTTTTTTCCTGATTAATAATTGATATAGTGGGATTATTTGCTGAATGTTATACTGGCTATTTGACCCTTCTATTGCAAATCTAAAAATGTGTTTTTCAAGGGTGAAGCCGATGATAAAATTTATAAAAACAAACAATACCGACACCATCAACCGATTAAGGTCCGAACTTTATAAACAGCTAACAGCACCCACTGATGCAATGTGGGAACAGTTATATATTGCTTCATCTCAACATTACATAATTCAGGCTGGCGACAGTATTTTAGGCTTCTGTTGCATAAATGGCGAAGGTTGTTTGATGCAGATATTTCTTGAACAAAAATATTATGCGAAAATGATTGAGGTAGTTGAAGAGTTAATTAAATCTGAAATGATTAACTCGGCTAGCTTGAGTTCAAATGAACCAATTGGGTTTAATGCTTCTCTTTTCCATTCCAAATCAAATAAGCCAAATACTTTCTGTTTTGAGCATTTAAACACATTTATGGCTGTAAATTCAACAATTGATTTAGAACTTGCATCTGTTGATGATATTCCTGCCATTAAATCATTTTACAAGGAGCAGGTAGGAATGGATGATACTTTTGGCTACACGGAAAACCTGGTGAAAAGAAAAGAATTATTTATTGTCAGGGAATCAGGTATGATAATTTCTGTAAGTGAACGTAGGATGAGTGATTCACAACCCGATATTGCTGACTTAGGAATTATCGTGCACATGGACTATCAAGGTAGGAGTATCGCAACACAAGCAATGCAACTACAAGTAAATAATGTACTGAAATTAAATAGAAAACCAATCTGTTCAACTACTTGCGAAAATATTGCATCTAGAAAAGTAATTGAGAATTCTGGTTTTTATTGCTCAAATATTATTTTTGACTTTTGTTTTAATAACAGCTAAAAAATCATCAAAATTCATTAGCTCTAAGGTGCACGAGGCTCATGGAAATATCGCGAACCATAAAGTCATTCCTGATAACTTTTTGCATAAACAATTCGAACTAATAGATTTGTGAAATTTCAAAGCATATCACGTGGGTATCCTAAATACAGATTCCGGCTATTGATTGTTAGACACGGAAGTATTATTTTAAATATGGGTTTTTGATAAGGATTCGTGATTATTTATTGTGAAAATTTTGTATTTCCAAGAATTTAATACAACTGGTCATTAAGCTTGTAAACAAAATATTATTCGAAATCCTGGTGATCATGAGAATTATTCATTCCGATAAATAAGAAACTATTTTCTAACGGAATTGAGCGATTCGTGTCATCATTCTGGTTCATTAGTCAGAAGAATAAAGAGTTTACAGGAGTAAACTTCTGTAACATTAGCATTCTTGCTTACCCTCGAACCTTAATATAAGACATGGATGTCGCTTGATGCTGGAAAGTCTTAAAAATAAAATTGTTTAAAAAGGTGATAAAAATGAAAAAAACAGATGTTTTGATTATCGGTGGAAGTGCTGCCGGTATGGTGACCGCTGTGACAGGCAAATCTCATTGGCAAAAAAAGGAATTTATTCTTGTTAAAAAACAAAAGGAAATGATGGTCCCTTGTGGTATTCCTTACATATTTGGAACACTCGAAAGTACTGAAAAAAATCTGATGCCTGTTGATGCGGCACTCCAGAAATGCGGCGTAACATCGCTTGTTGATGAAGCAGTAGAAATAAAAACTGACAACAAGGAAGTTGTATTCGCCAGCGGCGAGAAAATCAGCTATGAAAAACTCGTGATTGCAACAGGTTCAACCCCAATGAAACCCAAATGGTTGAAAGGAGCTGATCTGGAAAACGTCTTTGTAGTACCCAAGGATAAAGTATATCTTGATGAAATGAGAATTAAGCTCGCTAAAGCTAAACGTATTGCCGTGATTGGTGCTGGCTTTATCGGAGTTGAGCTTTCTGATGAACTTGCCAAACATGGCTTCGAGGTGACCCTTATCGAGAAAATGCCCAGCATTCTAAACCTTGCTTTTGATGTTGAAGTTGCTGAAAATATTCATGAATTGCTCACAGGCAGAGGGATCAATGTTATCACGGGCAAGGGAATAAATAAAGTGATTGGAAGCAGTAAAGTGGAAGCTATCGAACTCGAAGATGGCACCCAGATGGACATGGATGCAGTTGTGTTATCAATTGGATATAAGCCGAATAGTGAACTGGCAAAAAAATCGGGAGTATATGTTGACGAAGGTGGTTTTATTGCAGTTGATGAGTACATGAGGACGCATACAAAGGATGTATTTGCGGTTGGAGATTGCGCTCAGAAGCGTGATTTTGTAACCAGGAGCAGGGTTGCAACGATGCTCGCATCTACAGCCTGTGCTGAAGCCAGAATTTGTGGAATGAATTTATTCAATTTGAATGTTGTAAAAACCTTTAGCGGAACTATCGCAATTTATTCAACTGCTATTGGTAATACTGGCTTTGGTACTGCCGGTGTCACTGAACAAAGGGCTGAAATGGAAGGGCTCGCCACTGTCACGGGAATATTTGAGGGGATGAATCGTCATCCGGGGAATTTACCCGATGCTCACAAGCAAATAGTAAAACTTGTAGCTGCTAAAAACTCCGGTGTCATAATTGGTGGAGAAGTAATAGGTGGCCTGGAAGCTGGAGAGTTAACGAATGTTATTGGATTGGCAATACAAAATCGCATGAATGTTAATTCATTTTTAACAATGCAAATTGGCACACACCCATGTTTGACAGCTTCTCCGGCAGCATATCCATTGATAAAAGCGGCTGAGATTATTGCAAAAAAAATATTGAATAATATGAGAGAAGTTTAGCACCAGAGCATGCCTTGACTGAACTGAGCTTTCAACAATAATACTGTTCACAAAGCCATGGCATGCTGGTCATTCTTGACTTGTAAAAAAAGGAAAGTCCATGACAGCTTCAACAAAAGACCAGGTTACCGGAAAGGATAATGGTATCGGGTACAGTGGTGGCAGGGGCAAAAATAACGGCGGCGCTTTTGGTGTAGGCGGTTACTGTGTATGTTCAAGATGTGGGAAAAAAGTAGCACATCAAAAGGGTCTAAAATGCACCACTACTAAATGCCCAGATTGTGGACATGTGATGCTCCGGGAGGAATTATTAGGTAAATCCCTCTCTAAGTAGTGCAATGCAAAAATATGAATATAAAACTTTTTAATATTCTATGATCTGTCATACAGCCATTCAATTACTTGTGAATGGCTGTATCAGAGTTAAATTAATTCAACTATTTTTTCAACTATTAGAAATATTATCGATGTAATTTCCGCAATGAAAATCACTAAGATACGCCGAAAAAACATTATATGATGAGATCCTTCATCTTCTTATTTTCAAGTTTATTTGTTTTTCATTTAGGACATGGTATTTTAAATGTATTGCAAGTGTAGTTCATTAGTATACTCTTGAACTTTATAATAAATTCAGAAGTCTTTCAACAGCTTCTGAAGCAAAAAACATGAAAATTGCCATTACATCAGCAAGTTGGGAATTAGGTTTATCTATATTAAAGAAGTTGGGAAGGACAATGTATTTGGAATAGCATGCAGAGCTCACAAATTAATAATTGTTCTGATCCAAGGGATAAACAAAGGGAACTAATGAAAATACGCGAAAGTGGTATGCCGGTGGAAAGTGTCTGGGAGAAGTTTTTCGATGTTTCCAGAATATTCTCTGAACTGGAAGTTGAAAAAGATATTAAAAAACTAGTTGATTTCGGGGCCGGGTACGGAACGTTTTCAATACCGGCAGGTAAAGTTATTAAAGGAGAAGTTTTATCATATGAAATTGAACCCAATTTGATTGCCGACCTTAAATCAAAGATAAAAGAAGAAAATCAAAACAATATTGAACTGGTGCATCGTGACTTTATTGAAAGCGGAAGCGGGCTCCCAAATGACCATGTAGATTATGTTTTTTTGTTTAATATACTTCATGCCTCAGAGTCAGAATATTTATTGGAAGAGACACGCAGAATTTTAAAGTATGGTGGAAAAGTAGGAGTGATTCACTGGAATTATGATTCATCGACCCCCCGTGGCCCAAGTATGAAAATAAGACCAAAAGCAGAAGACCTGGAGGTAATGTTACAGAAAAAAGGATTTACTATTCTTAGAAATAAGATAGATTTACCCCCATATCATTATGGCATACTGGCAAAAAAATAAAAAAAGTAAAATCCTTTCTATTGTTGATATTTTATGATAAATATCGCAATTGCGAAATATTCGGTCTTTGTTGTTTTGTTTAGAATTTGTAATTTCAGTTATCTAATTATGAAGTAACAATGGCCGGCAATGAAAAAAACACTATTTTTCCTTTTACTCAGTCTCTCCATGCTTTATTCACAAGAAGGTTTAGAACCAAATACAAAATACCATCTGGTCAGGATGGATGATTTCGGTATGTGTCATAGTGTGAATATGGCTGTAAAAAAAGTGATTGAATCCGGATTGCCTTCCTCGGTATCAATTATGTTTGTATGTCCGTGGTATCAGGAAGCTGTTGATATTTTGAAGGAACATCCTGAAGTAAGTGTAGGGGTTCACCTTACTCTTAATGCCGAATGGAGAAATTACAGGTGGGGACCAATAAGTGGCAAAGATGCCGTTCCAAGTCTGGTGGATAGCGTTGGATATTTTTTCCCTTCAAGGGCAAAGTTGTATGGTAATAATCCCCAACTTGACGAAATAGAAAAAGAACTCCGTGCCCAGCTGGATCGGGCAATGAACTCCGGCATCAGGATAGATTATATGGATTTCCACATGGGAGCAGCGGTACAAACAGAAGAGACAAGAACTCTTGTTGAAAATCTGGCTGCCGAATATGGATTGGCAATGTCAATGTATTTTGGTGAAAAATATTCCAATGATACATACGGTGCGCAGTTAGGAGAAAAGAGTAAAGCACTCACTACTGTAATCAATGAATTGGAACCGGGAATTAATTTACAGGTTACTCATGTTGGATTTGATACCCCTGAACTGGCTGCAATGAAGGACATGAATTCATTCGGTTTAAAAAATATGAGTAAACACCGGGAAGGCGAAATGAATAGCCTGCTTTCCGAAGAATTCAGGAATGCATTAAAAGAAAATAAAGTAAAATCCATTACTTACCGTGAACTAATAAAGTTGGTTGGGTTGAATAGTATGCAACGGCCTAAACCTGAAGATTAACTGGATTTTCAGTAAATTAAACGAATATTACTATTCCATTTAATAAGAATTTAAGCAGATGTAATCAATGAAGCTGTCCCGCTAAAATTCTTATAAACAGCACATTCCATGGGTTGAGTAATTCATTGTGTGTTTTTTCTTCAAAATCTGTTATACGGGATAGCATTTATTTGTAACGAATTAGAAAATAGTGATTGAATAAAACTCTTAACATTATATATTTTTATTAATGCGGGAGTTGTGAAATTTCTAATTTGAAAGAGATGTTTTTTATTAATAAGATAAAATAATCTAATGGTTTTTTTCAAAGATACAAATATTGATAAACTCACCCTATCTTTTGACGATCAAAGAGAGAAAGATTATCAAGCGTATTATTTTAAAGCCTCACTCAAGATATTCCGCGTAGCTTTTCTCTGTGTTGGCTTTCTATACGGATTATTCGGGTTTTTAGATAGCGAAATTGCTCATGAAAACATTAAGCTGTTTTATACAATTCGCTATGGGGTCGTTATTCCTCTGTTTTTAACTGTATTTGCACTTTCATTCTCAAAATACTTTGAAAAATACTGGCAATTGCTATTGTTTATATCGTTTATAATTGGCGGTGGCGGGATTATCGTGATGATAGTGAAAATGCCTGAAAACACGACCTATTATGCCGGACTTATGTTGGTGTTTTCCGCGGGATATTTCCTAATTAAATTGCGATTTATACTTGCCACCCTTGCAGGATGGTTCACATTAATATTATTTATTTTTGCCGCAAAATACTTTTCTGAAATAAGTTACGAATTTTTGCTGGCTTACAGTTTCTTCTATATTTCTGCGAATCTGATAAGTATGGTTGCTGCCTATTACATTGAACTATTCGATAGGAACAACTATCTGCTTACAAACCAACTCAATCAAAAGAAATCTGAATTGGAAGAATCGAATAGGAATCTCGAATCCGAAGTTAAGGCAAGAACCCAGGCACTTGCCCAGAGCGAGAAAAAATTCCGGACTCTTGTCGAAAAAGCAAGTGATATAATCTACTCAATTTCATCTAGCGGAATGGTAACTTATTTATCTCCTAATTGGAAGATTATTTTGGGGCACGATATCGAAGAGGTAGAAGGGAAATTATTTGTCGATTTTCTTCACCCCGATGATGTGGATACTTATGTAAATTTTCTTAGAGAAATTATTGAGCCCGATAAAAAACGAAATTATGTGGAATATCGAGTTCGTAATAAAAACCAGAGTTGGAGCTGGCATGTGTCAAGTGTCACTCCTCAATTTGATAAGGATGACAAGGTAATTTCGTATATCGGTATTGCACATGATATCAGTGAACGAAAGCAAGCCGAAAAAGCAATAATCGAGAGCCAAAGACTAAGTGCTATTGGCGAGATGGCCAGTTCTGTGGCGCACGATTTCAATAATTCACTTCAAGCAATTTCGGGAAATATAGAGCTTGCTTTATTAAAACCAAGTTTACCCCCGGAGATAGAGAAATATCTTGTAACCATTCTTACTTCTGCCACCGATGCCGCCACCAGGGTTCAACTCCTCCAGAGGTTTGCCGGAAAGAAAAAAAATGCAAGTGAATATCAAAAGGTAGACCTGAATAAAGTTATCACAGATGTAATTGCCCAGGCCCGCCCGATATGGAAAGATAGAATGGAAGCGGATGGATTTCAGATTAAAATTGAAGCTATTCAAAAAGATATACCTGCCGTAGAAGGCAATGACAGTGAGCTCAGGTCTGTAGTTTATAATGTTGTAAAAAATAGTATTGAAGCAATGCCGGAAGGCGGGAAAATTATTTTCAAAACAGGTTTAAGAGAAGGTTATGTTTTCATCCATATAACCGATTCCGGTATTGGAATGAATGAAGAAGCAAAGACCCGATTGTTTCAACCATTCTATACCACAAAAGGATTTGAAGCCGGAAGGGGTTTAGGTATGAGTGGTGCGTACAGTATCATAAAAGAACATAAAGGAAATATAAAAATACTTGAAACCGCCCCTGACAAGGGAACGACGATCGAAATTCTACTCCCGTACAAGGTTGAAAATAGTTTCCCCGGAGAAGAAGGGAAAAAAGAAAAAGCCACCCAAAAGAGGGAAATACTCTGGGTTGACGATGATAAAATGATTCGGGAAGTTGCGGGGGAAATGCTCGAAGCTTTAGGCCATAACGCAGTAATTGTTAAAAATGGATACCACGCTCTGGAACTACTAGATATAAAAAAATTCGATCTCGTTATCACGGATGTCGGGATGCCGGATATCAATGGTTGGTTATTAGCCGAAAAAATCAAAGAAAAATATTCCGGGGAAATCAAAGTCGCCATAGTCTCGGGTTGGAATGAACAAATAATCGATGAGAAAAAATTAAAATATGGAGTTGAACATATTCTTGTAAAACCGATTAAACTTTCCAATCTAAAATCACTCATTGAGAAAGCTTTAGCCTCCAACTAGCATAAGTTAGACACAGTTATTAAGCAATGTGGATATGATTAGCAAAATTTAATAAAGCTTATCCAGCCTTCTTTAATCGTCTCACAATCTGGAATTTTGCTCCGCGGGGTTTGAAGGACTTTTAGGTTTCCATCTGAATAGTTTTTTATACGTGCCTAGGGTAATGCCAACTAAGGAAAAACAGGTAGGCACATTTTTTGTCTTCATCAAAAGAGCAAATAGAATGCATTGCAATAATCGCCACAATTGTTAAATTGGAGCAGACTAATTCCTACTCTTGAATAATAAGATTAATTTTCCAACTTTAATCAAATAGGTTTATCTATTATTATCGTATAAAAACTTTGGAGTTGACGTGAACAGAAAGGGTTGGTTTTTCTTGGTTTTTACTATCTTCTTTATAATGGGGTGTGAAAATTCATTAACGGTAAATGATGCATCGCTACAGGTAAGTTTCGTTAATAAAAGTTCAGCCACATTGAAAAATTTAACGGTAGCAGATATTTATATAGGTGAACTAAAACCAGAAAATATTTCTGGCAGCTTTGAATATGCAGAATTTTCATTTGATACAGGAATGCCCGATGAAGATGCGAGCGCACTGATTGGTGATAAATTATTCACGAATTATTATCGTGGCTATTGGTGCGGGACAGAAAAATTAACCGTTGAATCAGGAAAATTTCTAATAGAGGTTGATGTAATTGATACAGTATTGTATTTAAGTTGCAAGAATGCACCAACAATTTTTGATAGGTAAAACTGCAAAAAAGAAAACAGGACACGGGCGAAGGGAGGATTTAAGAGTTCGAGAAAAAATTTAGCAAAAACTTAGATGGAGTGGGGCAGCTTAAAAAAGGCAATAGGTTATCTTTTAACAGCAGAATTTGAGAATAAATATTTATATCACATAATCAGTTATGTTGCTTAATTTTGTGTCCTATATTTGAGGGAAAGTTCAAGCTAATTGGAACAACTCCCCGGAAGCGGCTAAAATGTTAAATATTTAAGCGTACTTTGCAGGGCGAGTTCCGTTTGATTTGTTTGTTAGTTTTACGTAATTATTTTAGGTAATCCGAATTCACCTACATCTTCAATTTCTATAGCTACCTGCTTAACTTTCGAAAAGTTATCGAGGGTAAATGTAGTTTCCAAATACTTAAAATCGCTTTCATTTCTATGTTTAATTGTACTGTACTGGTTCAGCGAGAAATGGAATTTCGGTAAAAAAGAGATAAGGGTAAAAGTGGTATAATTAAGAAGCACTTCTGACCTCATATCTGGTTAATTTAGCATTATTTAATTTAACAT
>Ga0070729_10006734_pt1 | contig 11243 bp, 11 predicted proteins | sample tdDd472_FD_66725 | JGI IMG/M metagenome (GOLD analysis project Ga0070729, IMG submission 66725) | Marine sediment microbial communities from the Atlantic coast under amendment with organic carbon and nitrate - tdDd47.2 | ecosystem: Environmental > Aquatic > Marine > Coastal > Sediment | place...
GTCGTTGAACAGCACCGCTTAACCCGTTATGCCGTGCCGAGCATCAATGCCCTGACCAACGCCAAACCCGAAGTTCTCTTCACCGGTTTGCCGGACAAATCCTTGCACGGCAATCGTTACGCCATATTCGGTGCGGACGGCGCGTTGTATGTCGGCGTCGGGGCCGCTTGCAACGTGTGCAGCCTACATGGCCTGGAAGGCAGCGTAATCAAATTCAAACCAGGGCGCTGGGACCGGCCACAAATCGTCGCCACCGGGGTGCGCAACACCGTCGGGCTGGATATCAATCCCCGCACCGGACAAATCTTCTTCACCGACAATGGCGCGGACGGCATGGGCGACGACAGCCCCCCCGACGAACTCAATGCCCTCATCGACATGGGGGCCGCTGCCGTACCCCATTATGGTTTTCCTTGGTATGGCGGCGGTATGGACCGCACACCACAGTTTGAACTGTTACCCCCCCCGGCCAACACACAGGCCCCACAAGTTCGTTTCCAGGCCCATACAGCGTCCCTGGGCGTCGACTTTTATGAAGGCCGCATGTTTCCCGCCAAATACCGCAACGACGCTTTTGTCGCACAGCACGGGTCCTGGAACCGTTCATCAAAGGTGGGGTATCGCATCATGCGCGTGCGTTTTGACAAAACGGGCAAAGCAATCAGCCATGAGCCGTTCATCGAAGGCTGGTTGCGGCCCAACGGCGCAGTCATCGGCCGCCCCGTGGATTTGGAAGAATTGCCGGACGGTTCATTGCTCATCAGTGATGATGCGGCGGATGTGATTTACCGCGTGACCTATAAAAAACCCTGAGCAATTGCCAAAACGGCAAGATAACGCCCACCCTTTGCAATCACCACCAAAGCCGTAAACACCACCACATGCACACGCAAAAACCCCGCGACAAAGGTGATGGGGTCGCCGATGATCGGCACCCAACTGAGCAGCAACGACCACACCCCCCACTTGGCGAACCAGTGGCTGGCTTTGTCCATATCCTTTTGCTTGAACGGAAACCATGGGCGGTCTTGCCAATGCAAACACCACCGTCCCAGCATCCAATTGACCAACGCGCCCAGTGTGTTGCCTGCGGTTGCCACTGTCCACAACAGCGCAGCATCAAGCCCCCCCGCCACGGACAGGCCCGCCAACACGGCTTCGGACGAAAACGGCAAGATGGTCGCGGCAAGGAAGGCCGAAAAGAAAAGCCCCAGATATCCGGTCATGGGCGCAACCGTAGTTGATTAATCGGCACTGTCTACAGCGATGTTGTCGATGAGGCGCGCACCGCCCAGTTTCGCCGCGGCCAGAACACGTGCCGGACGGCTTGCGTCGTAACATTCCAACGGTTTCAATGTGGCGGCATCGGTGATGGCCACATAATCCACCGGACTGAACCCAGCACGTGCCAACTCGGCTTCTGCCGCGCGGCACACATCCGCCGCCATGCCCCCGGCACGAAAATCTGCCGCAACTTGGCGCAACACAGCATTGAGCCGGGGCGCGACAGCACGTTCTTCGGTGTTCAGATACAAATTGCGCGACGACATAGCCAAGCCATCATCTTCGCGCATGGTCGGCACACCGTGGATTTCCGTCGGAATGCACAAATCACGGGTCAAGGTCTTGATGACCTGCAATTGTTGATAATCCTTTTGGCCAAAAAACGCATGATCGGCCCCGGACTGCAGCAACAACTTGGTCACGATGGTCGCCACACCCGTAAAATGGCCGGGGCGGAACTCACCTTCATAATCGACATCGAACGTCGGCACATGGACTTCCGTTACCGCGCCACCCGGATACATTTCATCCACGTCCGGCGCATACAAAACGTGCGCCCCTTCGGCTTCGACCAAGTCACGGTCGGTGTTTTCATCGCGCGGATAATCGGAATAATCTTCACCCTCACCAAACTGGGTCGGATTGACGAACAAGGTGACAACCACCCGATCACTTTTTTCCAAAGCGACTTTGACAAGACTGAGATGACCGGCGTGCAGTGCGCCCATGGTCGGCACCACACCGACGCTGAGGTTTTGTTTACGCCAATCGGCCACCACGGCACGCAAATCAGCAATGGTGCGAAGGGTTTGGATGCTCATGATCTGGAACCGAACTTAAATCAACGATGTTCTTTTTTCTTCTTCACGCCGAAGCAATGTTCGGCGGCGGGAAACGCACCGGTACGTACTTCATCGGCGTATTGGCGCGCGGCTTCGGCAAGGCCGCTGCCCAAATCCATATAGCGCTTGACGAATTTCGGTTTGAAGTCGGTGAACAATCCGGCCATATCCTCGGTCACCAAAATCTGACCGTCACAGGCCGGTGAACCGCCGATGCCGATGGTGGGAACATCGATTTCATCCGTGATGCGCCGGGCGATGGGTTCCATCGTGCCTTCGACGACGATAGCGAACGCGCCCGCATCGGCCAAAGCCTTGGCATCTTGAACGATCTTTTCAGCGGTTTCATCGTCACGGCCTTGCGCCTTAAAGCCACCTGCGGTGTTGACCGATTGCGGCATCAAACCGACATGACCCAGAACCGGGATGCCGCGTTCGGACAAAAACTTGACGGTTTGCGCCATCTCAACACCGCCTTCGATCTTCACACCGGCACAACCGACTTCTTTCATGATGCGCGCGGCATTGCGAAAGGCAATTTCAGGGTTTTCTTGGTAAGACCCAAACGGCATATCGACAATCACACAAGACCGTTTTGCGCCCCGCATCACCGCCTGGCCATGGGCGATCATCATATCCATGGTCACACCAACGGTGGTGTCCAGGCCATAAAGCACCATGCCGAGGCTGTCACCAACCAGCAAAAGGTCCGTGTGGGCATCCAACAAGCGCGCGGTCAAAACCGTGTATGCGGTCAAACACACCAAAGGTTCCGCCCCGTCGCGGCGTTTGCGCGCGCGGATGTCGGGTACGGTCAGCTTGCGCAGCGCACCTTCGATGTCGATGGGTTTGTGTGTGCTCATCGTGAATATCCCAGAACCTGAAACCGTGTTTGAATTATGTTGCACTGCACAATATACGGGAAAAAGCGGCATATTGCAAAGCGTGATAAGGGTGCGCCCTTACGATGCATCATCATCACCGTCACCGCCACGCCGTTTAGCGCCAAAACCCCACCACACCGTGAACGCAAAAAAGACCATCATCGCAATGAGCCATTCCCAACCGACAGAGTCCACAATGACAGACAGCTCCACGGCTCACCCCTTTTGCGCAACTATGAACAAACGACAAAATGGAAACAGGGTTTTACCGTCTGCACATTTTGGATAGGCGCTACGCAGTTCATCGGCCAATGCCGTACGATAGGCGGCGCGCATGCCGTCGTTCAAGGCCTCCAACAATGGTTTCAGGGCGGTGGAGCCGATCCAGTCCAGCACCGGGTCATCCCCTTCCAGCATATGCATGTAAGTCGTTTCCCAAATATCGAGTTTTACAGCATGAGGGGACAGCCAATCGTAATAAGCCCCCATGTCGCTCACCGGTTCACAACGCAACAGGGGCTCAAGTGTTTCCGCCCACGGACCGGAATGGGCGACATCACGCATCAACATATGTGATGCTTCCGCAAACTGGTTGGGCAACTGCACCGCCAACACACCTCCTGAGGCCAATTCCCCCATCAAACGGGGCAACAAAGTCGCGTGATCATCGATCCAATGCAACACCGCGTTGGAATAGATCAGGTCTTGCGGTTCGGACGGAGCCCACGTGCGTATGTCGGCACACTGCCAAGTCACACCAAGATTGGGGTATTCCGCCTTGGCACGCGCCAGCATTTCAGTGGAACCGTCCAGGGCGGTGATATCCGCATCCGGCCACCGGGTGCGCAAAAACGGGGTGATGCTGCCCGCACCGCATCCCAAATCCGTCACCCGTCCCGGCGCATCAAGGGGCACTTGGGCCAACAAATCCAACCCCGGACGCACGCGTAGATCAGCAAACTTAAGGTAACTTCCCGGCTCCCACGCTTGTGGGGCTGCTTCTGCGCTGCTGGTCATGGGCGATACCCTTCGATCAACATGATCTTGACCAGATCGATGGCTTCCAGGTCATGGGCTTCGGCAATGGTTTTCATTTTGTCATCTCCAGCAGCTTCGACACCCGCGATTTTCAACCGCGCTTGGGCGGTTTCAGTATCCATTTTAAGGTCTGCTGCCATTTGCGCCACTGTTTTGCGACCAATACCGGTGCCTGCAAACTGCGCCTCAATATCCGTAGGTTTGGCGTTGACCTTCATCTTCGGCCGCCGTTCCAAGGGTTTGATCACCTGGTAAATGTCCATCGGTGTTATGGAATTGAGCACGGCGATGTCTTTCAGCTTCATTTGGCGTTGTGGCACTTCAATTCCCACCTTTTTCAACGCCGCCAGAGCTTCATCAAGGTCGATAAACTGACGTTTGGCAAACCCGGCCAGGGACACATCCTCGGCATGTCCAAACGGGGGTTCGTATTCAGAGGAAACGATCCAACTGTTTTTGATGGTATCTTCCAGATCAAAAATCCAGCTGGCCGGGGGCAACGCATTGAGCGACAAAACAAAAAACACCCCGACAATGGCGAGTGAGCCGTACACCGTACGCTTGATGTGCACATGACCGCGTGCGCGTTCCGCCATGTAATTCTTGAACGGTTTCCAATTGTAAATCAAATGGGCGACGCCAACGACGACGAACACGATGGAAAAGATGATGTGCAGTTCGCCCCACGCTTCTTTGGTCAGTGTGCCCAATTCCCACACCACCCAATTGGCGATCCGCCCTTGTGGGGTGATGTAAAGCACCACACCCGTCACCGTGGCGACCACAAACGACCACGTGGTCACCAAAGACGTCATGGCGCGATAGCTGGTTTTTTTCTTGATTTGGCCCTTTGGGGTGGAAAGTTCCGGCTGAATTTGGTCAGGCATCGGGGTTCTCCTAGACCAGGAATTATTTTGATAATTTATAGACTTACAGTATAGCCGAATCTAAAAATATTTCAGCAGGAACCGGACAATTTTTCGCGTGCGGTCGCTGAACAAAGACGCGGTGTAATAGCTGCCCGCTACACGTTTGCTGATTTCGCCCAAGGTCGGGTACGGCGCAATGGTGGATGCCATGGCCCCGATTTTCAGTCCCTGTTCCATGGCCAAAACCCACGGCGCTATCAATTCACCGGCACGCGGCCCGACAATCCCCGCGCCAAGAATTTTGCCCTTGGATGTGGTGACAACCTTAATGAGCCCTTCGGTTTCACCTTCCGCCTGGGCGCGATCATTTTCAGCAAAATCCCATTTCAGCACTTTGACGGCATCACCGAACTGTTCACGGGCTTGGGCTTCGGTCAATCCGGCCTGGGACAATTCAGGATCGGTGTAGGTGACCCACGGCACGTGGTCGAGCTTAACCTTAGCAGGCAATTTGAACACCGCATTGCGGATCACGATCCCGGCGTGATAGCCCGCCACATGGGTGAATTGAAGCCCCCCCGCCACATCACCGATGGCGAAAATGCGTTTGTTTGATGTGCGCAAACGCCTGTCCGTTTCGATCCCCTTGGGGGAAAAGTTGACACCGGCATGTTCCAATCCCAACCCCATCACATTGGGGCGGCGCCCCGCAGCCACCAAAATATGACTGCCGACGATGACATGTTCGCGTCCTTCTTCATCCTCGGCAACGATTTCAGGGGCATCAGGTGTGCCTTGTGCGCGGATCACTTTGGCCCCTTCGTGCACCACCACGCCGTCTTCCAACAAACGGTTGCGCAACACCCGGACCAGTTCAGGATCGTCTTGGGGCATGATCTTGAACATTTCCAATATCGTCACATCGGCGCCTAAGTGACGAAACGCTTGGGCCAATTCACACCCGATGGCCCCGCCACCGACAACGATTAAGTGCCGGGGAACTTCATCCAGATCAAAAATGTTTTCATTGGTCAGCACGCGCAACCCATCCAACCCGTCAATGGGGGGCACAAAGGCATGGGACCCGGTGGCGACGACAAACTTTCGGGCCGTTACCTTGCGATCCCCAACACGCACCGTATCGGGTTCGACAAAACACCCTTCACCCTGAATAACCGTAACGCCAAGGCTTTCGAACCGCTCAACACTGTCATGGGGTTCAATCGCTGCGATGACATTGCGCACATGTTGAAAAACTTTTTTTCCATCGGCTTCAACCGTACCGGTTTGAATGCCAAAACGGTCTGCGCGCCGCGCGCCTTGCGCGCCATGTCCCGCCGCCAGCAAGGCCTTGGACGGCACGCAACCAGTGTTCAAACAATCACCGCCCATCTTGGCCTTTTCGATCAGCACCACATCCGCACCCATTTGGGACGCGCCCGCCGCCACTGACAGGCCGCCCGACCCCGCGCCAATGACACATATATCGCACGTGATGTGGTCACCCATGAATTCAGCCTTTTGCTTTCATTTTTTGATAAATGATCGGAATCACTGCCAAAACAGCCAAACCCAAAAGCGGCAGGAAAACTGCGGGTTGGAAAATCACCCCCAAATCCGGCGCAACACCACTTTCAAAGACCGCCCCCAGCCCGGCCCCCACATACGCATAGACGAACGTGCCGGGAATGATGCCGACAAATGTCGCCACCACGTATGTGCGCAATTTCACATCCAGCAACGCCGGAACCAAATTGACCAGCCAAAATGGAAACAACGGCACCAATCGCAGCACCAAAAGATAGTTCAGCGCATTTTTGCGAAAACCGGCCTCCATCTTGCTTAGTGCCGAACCCGCACGGGCGCGAAACAAATCGGCAAAGGCGTAGCGTGCAGCCAGAAAAATCAATGTCGCCCCAATGGTTGCGCCAATCACCACGTAAACCCCCGCCAATGCGCCGCCAAACACAAACCCGCCCGCTAAGGTCATCCACACCCCGCCAGGCAACGACAACGCCGTGATCAGGACATAAACCAACACAAACGCCACCACCGACAACACCGTATTGGCTGCCGCAAATGCCACCAAATCAGCACGATGCTGGGACAGGGCCTCAAAACTAAGGTAATCGGACCCACCGAATCCAAAAAATGCGGCCATGCCCCCCAACACCAAAAGGATGGGGATATAACGTTTTAAGCCCTTGGAACGCGGTGGGTGGGTTTCAGTATCAAGCCCACCGTCCGGCAGGTCATTGCTCATTTTTGCATCCCCTTCCCAAAACGATCTCTTATCAGTGTAACAACCCCATATCTCGTTGGATATGGACCCAACACACATATGATGCCACGGCAATTGCCCGAGACAATTGAAATGCTTTGAAAACCAGGAAAAAAAAGCTGACCCAAAAGGCATGCCAGCCGTTGACTTCCGGGCGCTGAGCCCGTATACACCGCACCTTGATTTTAGATAACGGAGACGACACGTGAAACGCACGTATCAGCCGAGCAAATTGGTCCGCAAGCGCCGTCATGGCTTCCGCAGCCGTATGGCGACCGTTGGTGGTCGCCGCATTCTGGCCGCTCGCCGCGCCAAAGGCCGCAAGCGCCTGTCCGCTTAATTCCCGGTAACCCGCCGTCATGGGGCCCCGGATCGAGCGTCTGAAAAAGCGCCCGGAGTTTCTTCGGGTTGCCGCGACGCGTAAGAAATGGGTTGCCCCTGGGCTTATCCTCCAGGTCAAAAGCCACCCGGCGGACGGTCAACCGGCCCGCACGGATGGTTCTTTGCGTGTGGGCTTTACGGTCAGCAAAAAGGTGGGCAATGCGGTCCAGCGCAACCGCGCCAAGCGACGCTTGCGCGCTGTGGCCGCGGATGTCTTGGCGCAGCACGCTACGGCGGGCTTCGACGTGGTGATTATCGGACGGCGCACAACATTGACCCGACCCTATTCAAAACTGGTCGGCGATTTGTTGAAGGCGCTTAAAAAAATGGGCATATCCACGGATCGGCAAGACCGACCCGTGGACAAACAAGAGGACGCACAGTGAACTTGCTCGCACACATCATGCGCGCCTTGGTCAAGGGCTATCAGTGGTTTATTTCTCCGATCTTACCGGGAAGCTGCCGCTTTTATCCCACGTGCTCATCCTACGCCTTACACGCCATCGACACCCACGGCGCGCTGAAAGGCGGCTGGTTGGGCCTTAAACGCATCGGACGCTGTCACCCCTGGAATGACGGGGGATATGATCCGGTTCCAAATACCGACCATCATAACCATACACAGGATGGGACCTGCTGCGGCGTGGACCCTAAAGTTTAACAATCGACCTTTATCAACGGGGCCGACCATTTGGGTCAGGCCGCTGGGGACTGAGACACAAAATGGACAACCGCAACCTCATTCTGGCGATCGCATTTTCTGTTGCCATCCTGTTTGGCTTTGAAATGCTGTATCCGTCCGCACCGCAACCCAGCGGTGTCGCGACAACGGCCACCAGCACCCAACCGGGCGTGGACCCTTCGATTCCTGCGCCGCCCCAAGCACAGCAGCAACCCGGTGGTGCCCCCGGCGTAGCCCCAGCAGCCAGCGCCCCAATTGTGAGTGCTATACAAAGTGTCGAACAAATCGTGGCCCAAGGTGCGCGCGTGTTGATCACGTCGCCCAGCGTCACCGGCTCCATCGCGCTGCAAGGCGGGCGCATTGATGACCTGATCTTGAACGGCTACAACGAAACGCTGGACGAAGGCAGCGCCAAAATCCGCCTGCTCAGCCCCCGTGGCACCCAAAACGCGTATTACGCCGAATACGGCTGGGTCGGCACAAACGTAAAATTGCCCAACAAAGATACGCTGTGGAGTGCGGACAAAACCGTTCTTGACCCGTCCGCCCCGGTAACGTTGAGTTGGAACAACGGCGAAGGCTTAACGTTCAAGCGCATCATCGCACTCGACAAAGATTTTATGTTCACCATCACCCAGCGCGTCGAAAACAATTCAGGCGCTGCTGTGACGTTGAACCCCTACGGTCTGGTGACACGGTGGGGCACACCAGAAGTTTCGGGCCTTTATATCCTGCACGAAGGCTTGCTTGGCGTGTTCGACGGCGTCTTGGAAGAAATCGATTACGACGATGTCGTCGATGAAGGTGAAAAGAAGTTCTCATCCACCGGTGGGTGGATCGGCTTCACCGATAAATACTGGCTGGCTGCCCTGATTCCCGATCAAGCCCAACCGGTCAACGCCCGCATGCTGTATTCCAAAACCGGCATGGTCGAAAAATATCAAAGCGATTTCGTCGGCCAACAAATGGCTGTACAGCCGGGTGCCCGCACCGAAACAACCACGCGGTTTTTCGCCGGTGCCAAGCGTGTCGTGCTGCTTGATTCCTACGCTGAAAAACTGGGCATTGTGAATTTTGATCTGGCCGTTGACTTCGGCTGGTTCTATTTCCTCACCAAACCGATTTTCTACGCCCTGCATTACATTCACGACATGATCGGCAATTTTGGTGTGGCGATCTTGCTGCTGACTGTGGCGATCAAGGCGGTCTTGTTCCCACTGGCCAACAAATCCTATGTGGCCATGAGCAAGATGAAAAAATTGCAGCCCGACATCAAAAAACTGCAAGAACGCTTTAAAGACGACAAGATGCGCCTGAACCAGGAAATGATGGCGCTGTACAAAAAGGAAAAAGCCAATCCGGCGGCGGGCTGCCTTCCCATTTTGGTGCAGATTCCAATTTTCTTTTCACTGTACAAAGTGTTGTTGGTCACCATTGAAATGCGCCACGCGCCGTTCTTTGGCTGGATTCAGGATTTGTCAGCCAGAGACCCCGCCAGCATTTGGACCTTGTTTGGATTGATCGACTGGAACCACTTGGCCTACATTCCCATACCACTGGACATTGGCATCTGGCCGATCATCATGGGCCTGACCATGTGGCTGCAACAACGCCTGAACCCCCAACCCACAGACCCGATCCAGGCCAAGGTGTTCATGTACTTGCCGTTCATCTTCACCTTCTTGCTGGCATCGTTCAGCGCCGGTTTGGTGATTTATTGGGCTTGGAACAACGCGCTCAGCATTGCTCAACAATGGGTGATCATGCGCAAGATGGGTGTGAAGGCGGGGGCGTAAGGCCTCCCCTTCCCCACATCCATCATGGCGGATATCAAACCCCTTCCCGTAGACGACAGTTTCAACCCCGCAGAATTGGAAGTGGGGCGCAAGCTGTTCGCGGGTGAGTGCACGTTCATGCTGGGGGCTGCGGGGCTGGCCCAGATCCCCGACACCCATTTGCCCGAAATCGCTTTTGCCGGGCGGTCCAACGTCGGCAAATCATCATTGGTCAATGCATTGACGGGGCGCAAGTCCGTCGCGCGCACGTCACACACACCGGGACGCACCCAACAGGTCAATTTTTTCGACCTGGGGCAAAAGATGATCATCGCCGATTTGCCGGGTTACGGTTACGCCAAAGCCCCCAAAGACCAAGTCGCCAAATGGACCCGTTTGGTCAACGCGTACCTCAAAGGCCGGGCGCAGTTGCTGCGCGTGTTGGTGTTGATCGATGCCCGTCACGGCATCAAAGACGTGGACCGCGATGTCATGAAGATGCTCGACAAGGCCGCCGTCTCTTATCAAGTGGTGTTGACCAAGGTGGACAAAGTCAAAGCCGGCCCCTTGAACAAGCTGTTGGAAACCGTACACGCCGAACTGGCACGCCATGTTGCCGCCCATCCGATTGTGCGATGCACCAGTTCAGCCAAGAAAGTCGGCATTGAAGATTTGCGCGCCGAACTGGCGCGCCTCGCCGTTTAATTGGCACCTTTCATCGAAGCCTTTAATCGACTGGCGATCCACACGAAACTGAGGTAGTTTGAGCCCGTTATGGCAGACGACGCAAAAATCAAAATTGATCCCGAGGCCCCGCCTGAAGCTTGGTTGAAGCAAGCCAAGACCTTGTCCGAGGCGCTGCCCTATATGCGCCGCTATTCCGGTGAGACCTTGGTGATCAAATACGGCGGCAACGCCATGGGTGACCCGGAACTTGCCGAATTGTTCGCGCGCGACATCGTGTTGCTGCGCCAAGTCGGTGCCAACCCCATCGTGGTGCACGGCGGCGGGCCACAGATCGGCGCCATGCTGGACAAGTTGAAAATCGAAAGTGAATTTATCCACGGTCTGCGCGTCACCGATCAAGAAACCGTCGACGTGGTGGAAATGGTGTTGGCCGGGTCGATCAACAAACACATCGTCACCGAAATCAATGCCGCGGGCGGCTTTGCCGTGGGGCTGTCGGGCAAGGATGGCAATCTGATCC
>Ga0070729_10006736_pt1 | contig 11241 bp, 6 predicted proteins | sample tdDd472_FD_66725 | JGI IMG/M metagenome (GOLD analysis project Ga0070729, IMG submission 66725) | Marine sediment microbial communities from the Atlantic coast under amendment with organic carbon and nitrate - tdDd47.2 | ecosystem: Environmental > Aquatic > Marine > Coastal > Sediment | place...
GGAGAGCATGGGAACCTCCGCGGTGCTGCTCGTGGATCAGTGGGGGAATGACAACGAATGATAGCAAGCCGGAGCACGACGTGACAGGAAGACCTGGAGGTCCTGGTTCTCAGGGCGGTGAAAACCGGCGGCATTGATTCCACCTTTTCTCCATGGTATCGTCATGAGCCAACGCAACCAGCACTATCGGGGGACTCTTTTCATCAACGAGGAACCATCATGAGCAGCGGATACGTCCGTTCGAGAATCGGACTGTTTCTTCTGATCAGCCTGATCGCGCTCGCTTCCTGCACCGAAGAAACCACCACCATCTGCCCCAGCTTCGATGTCGGCGCGGTGGAGGGGTTCGTGACCTCGAACGGCGAGGGCATCGTGGTGACGGTCGGCGCACAGCCCCAGGAAGGCCCCCAGCGAGGCAACATCATCACCACGGTTGAAAGTGACGAATCAGGCTGGTACCGGCTCGAACTGCCCAACAATCTCTATCGGATCAGAGCGAATCCATATTCCTACTCATATTGGTTCAACCCGAGCGCCGAAGACACCGTACGCGTTGATTCCCGCATCATACGGTGGGATCTGCATCATGGCCGGGTCGAACTGCAGATCGCCATGCCCATCGAGTTGAACGGAGAATCGTACCGCGTAACCTTCGAGAGCAACTCACACACGGCGTACGCCGAAGACTATCTCGTCGAGGATGGAATGATCTCCATCGTGCTCCCCAGCTTTGAGCCCGGCCCCTACACGATGTCCTTACGAGGGCCGGGGCTGCGCCGACACTACTTCCTGCCTGGTACCTTCGACGAAGATGAAGCTGATACGCTCACGGTGACCCCGGATTCGGTCGCTCACTATGCCGTCGACCTTTCCCAACGATTCGCGTTCATTTCCGGGCAGGTCACCGGGAGCTGGCAGGAGGTCACAACCAGCAGTCCGTCCATTCTTTCCTTTCCGACTGAGAACTTGTTTCTGGACTACGTATCATGCGCAGCCGATGGCACCTTCGATCTGACGATCCTCGCCCCTGCAAGTATTCGTCTGAAGATCCGGCACAATGATATCGGACGCTGGTATGGTGGGTATTCCTTCGACGAGGCGGAGTCGTTCGACCTGGAGCCTGGCGACCACATCACCGGTATCGATGTGGTCGAGAGCGGGTTCGAGCTTCTGCTTTCAGGACCCGGATCATTCATCAACCACAACGCCGACGTGTTCATCCGTCACGAGGATGGCCACATCTTCAAGGTCAACGGATCCTGGAGAAGCAAGATCTGGGTTCACAACCTCGAGGCCGGCCGGTACACCATCGGCGTGTGTGGTCACTGCCTTGATCAGGTTTGGCAGGAGCGCTGGTTCGACGGTTCGGGCTCCGAGGCCGAGGCCGATATCATCGAGCTCGCCCCAGGTGAGTTCCGACAACTGAGCATGGAACTGGAGATGGGTGGACGAATCGCCGGCAACTTGCTCGAGGCCTCCGGCACGCCACCGAGCACGGTCTATTGCCGGCTCCACGACACCGATGGCGAGCCGCTCTGCGATCAGCCTTCCCGTGTCTACAACGGTGAGTTCAGCTTTCCCGGATTGTCCGACGGCTCATACCTGCTGTCCGTTCGAATCTTGGGCGATGAGGAATGGTGGTATCCCGGCACCCTCGATCAGGAGCAGGCCACCATGATCGAGATCGCCGATCAGGCTGAAATCACCGACCTCATGTGGTCCTTGCCCGAGTTGAGCCAGGGGGAACTCCGATGAGTATTCGTCTTCAGTGGACCCTGGCCATCTTGCTGTCGATCCTGCTCGCCCTGGCTGCAGTTTCGGGATGCGACGATGATGACTCGGCGTGCCGGCCGAGTGTGCCCGCAGGAACGATCAAGGGCACCATTCGCACCGGTGGCGTGCCCTTCGAGGCGAGCGTCACCGCCGTCCAGGTCAACCCCGATCGGCCCTCCTTCACCACATTCGCCGATGATGTGGCCGACGACGGCAGCTACGAACTCGACCTGCCGACGGGAGACTACGTCGTCAGTTTGCGTTTCCGTTCGACTGGTGGGGCCTACTACTACACGAGCGCCGGGCCGAGCTGGGGCAATCTACCAGTGGACACACTGCGAATCAGTTCGACGAGCGCATTCTGGACCGCCGATTTCGATCTGGGCGGCGTGATATTCAGGACCGAGGTACCGGACGTGCTCGAGGACGAGAACTTCAGGATTCGACTTCACCCCCATGACGATCTCGAAAACCCGACCTCCAACGCACCTGTAACCACCAAGGTTACGACCGTGGTCAACGGAATGGTCGAGATCTTCATGCCCGGCGTGCTTCCCGGCGAATACCAGGTCGAGCTGGAGTTCGGGTGCCAACAGTCCATGTGCGACGGCCAATTCGGTGGCGAACTCATCTGGCTGCCAGGCACTCGCGATCGCGAAGCCTCGCCCTGGACAGTGATCGGGGTAGATGAACGGGCCAACCTCACCTGCGATTTCCCCACCACCTGGGCGAGCCTCGAGGGCAGTGTGACCGGCGCCTGGCAGGAGATGGGCTCTTCAGTTTTGCCTGAGATCGCCTTGGTGACCACGGACTCTACATGGGTCTTCGGACTGCAACAGCTGGACGAGGGAGCTGATTTCTCCATCGATATCTTGTGGCCCGAGCCGGTCAAGATGATGGTGTCCAGCAACGGGATTTCGCAATGGGTCGGTGGATCATCCTTCGACGAGGCGGCGGTGTTCGAGCTCGAGCGTGGCCAGACCACTCAGGGAGCCGACCTCCTCCAGAGCGGCCTCGTCCTCGACCTGGCCATGATCGAATTCAATGTCGGTACCTTGGTGTGCTGGTTCTACGATCCCAACGATTTCTCGGTCATCTGCACGTCGAAATCGCAGTACGGCAGCGACCGTTTCATCGGGATCCCCAATCTCGCGCCCGGCGATTACATCCTCGAGGTCGAGCCCTACCGATGGGACCGGGGGCGCTCGATCTGGCGACCACAATGGTTCGATCGGGCCACCACCGCGGCCGAGGCCCAGATCATCACCATCGGTGATGGGGGTGACATCGCGACCCTCAACCTGGTGCTCGAGATCGGCGGCGAGATCCGGGGTTCCGTGCAACAAAGCTCCGAGCCTGCCAAATCGTACCATGTGATGGTGACGACCCCTGACGACGAGGTCGTCAAGTTCCACAGCTATGCCTGGGCACAATCTCAGGATTTTGTGGTGTATGGACTTCCTGACGGATTCTTCAAGATCGGGATCTGTGAATTCGGGGCTTTTTTGGATTATTCCGGACCGCCTCCAGAGGAGACGGTCTGGTATCCCGGAACGACGAACTGGGATGCTGCCTCTCTCCTGGAGATCGAGGATGCTGAGACCCTGGAGGGTGTGGTGTTTGAGATGCCGTAGCGGGCACTCTTATCGGCCATCTCCAAATAGCCAAAGGCCCGAGGGTTCTCCCTCGGGCCTTCGACAATCAACACGCGAACGGCGACTCCACGCTCCTAACGGAACAGGGTCTTCACCGTCGACCAGCTCGTCTCCTGCACCGTCACCGCGCTCTCGGTGTTCACGATGACCTCGCAACCAGCCGCCTGGAAGGTGTCCAGTACCAGGTAGTAGGTGCCGGCGCCGGGGGCGTCGAAGTCGAGGACTTCCTGGCCACCGGAACCACCGCTATCGGCACAGGCCAGGGCCACGCCCGTGCTGCAGTCGGCGAAGATGTACATGGAGATGTCACAGGGACCATCCAGGGTGGCGCTGAAGTTCTCGCCGGCTTCCAGGTCCATCTTGTACACGGCATCGCCACCGGGGAGGTGCCACGAGAAGCAGCCGCCGCCGTCGTAGGTGTCGGTGTAGGTGGTGAGGTCGACGCTCCAGCGGAAGACACCGGCCTGCTGGAAATCGGTGGCCTCGTCGCAGGTGTCGCCACCGGCTAGCGGGGGAGCGGGATCCTGGACCAGGTCGCATTCCGTGGTCAGCGCGAAGTAATCCTCGGCGCCATTGAAGCCGTCCACCACGATGTAGTAGGTGCCGGGACCGGCGGTGGTGGTGAACAGGTTGTTGCCGTAGGCGATACAGTTGTTCTCCTCGCAGCCGTCCAGGAAGAAGATGTCCAGATCGGCGCCCATGCCGTGGATGAGGCCGTTGACCACATACTCATCGTCGAGGACCATCTCGTAAACAATCTCGCCACCCGACTCATCCCAGCCGATGCAGGAATAGCCGGACACGTTGTTGGGCATGCCGACGGTGGTGCCGTTGGTGGATTCGTTGCACCCGATGCTGACGGCTTCTGAACAATCCAGGGCGCCGCGAGTGGTGACGTTGGGCAGGTGCTTGTCCTTGGCCATGGCCAGGGATGCCATGAGGGCGATGACGAGCATGCCGATGACGATTCTGTTCACAGGGTGTCCTCCAGTGAGTCGGTGATTGATCGGGTAGCGAACCTGACCCGGAGATCATACCAAACCCCTATCTTGCCCGTCAAGTGTCATCGTGACGCATAAGTGTCAATTTATATCGCGACATTGTGAGGCCAATATGCCATTATTGAAAGGTGCCAGACTCCCTGTGGAATTACCTTCATGATCAAGAAGAGGCCCGTATCGTGGACAACCACCAGCCCGAAGGTCCCGAACAGATGCAACGATTCGGCAGCGCCGAGGCCATCCTCGACGTCATCTACCAGGTCAGGCAGTCGTTGACCCAGCTCCTGGAATCGGTCCATCTCAAACCGACCAAGGGGCGGGAGACTGCCCGCTCCCTGCAGATCGATCGGAATCTGGTCTGGCGGGTGACCAGGGTCATCAAGGCCGAGGATATTCTATCGACCATCAGCGACATTCCCACTTCTCAGCAGGTGGAGAAGATCTGCGGCGCCTGTGAGGGGCTCGGCGCCCCCGAGGCCAAGGTCTCGGCGCTGAGGAGTGCCATCGCGGTTTTCGAACAGGTGGTGGAGGAATGCGCCGGCAACCGGGAGTACTTCGAGGCCATGGTTTCGGGCCTGGAAGTCGATGATGTGACCAGCCGTCAGGAAAACATCCGCAAGATGACCTTCCTTGGAAACCTGGGCCTCTGGGGCGTCCAGGCACGGGTCAACTTCAAGACCATGATCTACGTCCCGGGCACCGAACCGCACATCATCGACTGCATTCGGGTCGCCGGCCTCGAGGGCTTCAAGCGGTCGCAGCCGCGCCAGTGGCCCATCCACCGGGTCGCCGCGTGCGACGATGCCGGTAACGCCGTCTCCATCAAGACAACGCCCATTCTGGACGATGACTCCCTGCCACCAGGACTCCCGCTCCTGCTTCCCTTCTGTACCGGTCCGCATCTCGACATCGTCCCCATGGAGCGCCCCTACGGCACGCGATACGATCTCGCGGCCGGGCCGTTCGGCAACAAGGGCAACCTCGCCTTCGTGTTCGCCGATAAGCTGACCCACGCCCATGAGATCCATCGTACCACCGACCGGGGCGACGACCGATACATGGCCTCCATGAATGATCTGTCCACGCCCTCGGAACTGGTCGTCCACGACATCTTCCTGCACAAGGACCTGGACATCGAAGGGGTGCCCGAGGTCATGCTTCTGGATCGGCTGTCGACCTCCCGCGGCTACCGGCACGACACCATCGAGAACGACCGTATGATGCTGTCCACCAGGATCCTCAACGTTTCTGCGGGCCCGGTGAGCAGTTCAATTTCCAAGTATCCGGACTATTCGAAGATCCTGCAGTTTGTCCTGAATCATGAAAACCTGCGCGCCGATCAATTCCGTGGCTACCGGTTCACCATGACCTACCCGCCCGTTCCCACGGCAGTGGTCATGCGATTGCCGTTGCCGGAGCGGCCGGTGGGATGAGGTGGCTCCGGCATGGGATCAAGGCCCACCATCGCTTCCCCGAGTTCGGCCGCATAAGCGAGTCCGGCAAGGATGCCGGATCCCAAGTTTAAGACGTGGTATTGAAAAGCGTTTCCCAGGTCGAACACTGATCCAAAGTCATCCGTCGGCAGCAATTCAGCCGCTTGTTCACCGAAACGACCGATCCCTTCAGTCACCCCCACCGACTCGATATCACCGGAAGCAACAAGCGACACCATCTTCTTCAGGTGCTTGCCGATCTGGCGCACCTCCTCGTGAACGACCTCGGTCATTGAATACGGGAGCACTCCCTGGTGCCCCTCCATGACCTGGTCGATCTTTTTCAGGTGGACCACGATCGCTGCGCTGATCAAAATGAAAGGCTCAAGCGAAACGAGATCGTCTAGAAGTGCCTCCACATCGCTATACGTGGGCCCCCCTTGACAGTCGGTGCCGGTGATCGAGCCATCGGCCATGGCAAATACCCGCAAAGCGAGGGCCAACCGCTCACCATCGGCTCGCAGGTCAGGGTCCTCACCCCGCTCGATGGCAGCTATCAGATCGCGGCGTATCTCCTGGAGGCGGGCTGTGGCTACAGTTCGATCCAAGGGCTGGTCCAGTTCGATCAGTCCCGGGAAAACCACGCGATCATGGCTCAAGGTGCCTTGAAAAAACCGTTCCCGCGCACCAACGGCCTCTTGAGCATGTTCCTTTCGAGCCAGGAACACCGACACCGGAATCACCTGATCAGCAGAAGGCTCCACGCCGAAAAACTGCACATAAGCTGCCAGAGTCACGGTGCGATCGATTTCTTCAAGGTCGTTCAGCAGACAATCAGCGGGTCCGTCCTGGTGGAGGATGCCCGGTGTCGCAAAGCGCTCAACGTGCTCGATCCGGTCCACATCACTGGGATGGGTCGCCAGACGATGGGTTCTCTCTCCAAGGTTTGCCGCCCAATCCTTCTCAAGGTGGGCAGCCTCGATCTTTGATACTGCCACGACTGTCAGTTCGCCGATGGATTCGGGAAACATATTGCGCTGAGAAAAATGGGAAATGTCTTGGTTGACGATCTGGGCTCCGAGATTCAGTTCACAAAGACGGCGAGTCGTCCCTGCGAAAACCTCACTGCCAACCACGAGAGCTCCACAACGGTCGGCATCGAACTCCATCTGCCGTAAAAGTAACGAACTGATGAACAGGCCAGCCTGCATGAGCAACCAGAGGATCCTGCGTGATAGCCAGATGAATAAGCGAGACAGGTTCATGACCAACATCAAGGCGATATGCCCGCCTTGAGACATCTCCCAAAGTGCCTGGTCGAAACCGTCGCGCTCGTAGACGACCCTGGCGAACCAGTGGTTCACACTGCGGATCACATAGCTCAAGCGCATCCCGCCACCCTGAGTGAAATGCCCCAACTCATGAGCGAGCACTCCGGTAAGCTGACACAGGGTAAGTCCGGTCAAGAGCGGCGTGCCGACGGTGAGCACCAGGTCGTTTCCCGTGAAACTGACCAGGCCGCGCCGAAAACTAGCCGACGCGTTCACTGCACCGTCGACTCGAATTCGCTTCGGCGGTGGGGCGCCAAGAATCCTGGCCAGACGTTCGACGTAGGCAAAGAAGAGAGGCTGCTCATCACGAGTCAGTTCCACGAGATCCGGCTCATGGTGTGGGCGCATGAACAGCGGCTTGACCAGGAAGGCCATAGCGATGATTCCCATGACCAGAGGCCCGAAGTAGGCCAGCAACCGAAACTGATATCCCCTGGCAGTCTCCAAAATATCCGCGTTCTGCATCGCATGGGCCATCACCGCAAAACCAACCGTCAACAGAAACGCCAGGTAGAGCAGCGGCAGGATCACCATGGCGACAGCGACCAAGGCGGTGCCAATGAGATAAAGAGGGGAGCGACGGGGACGGCGGACCTTGCCAGAAAGAGCGGCATGGGGATCGAGTGTGCCGTCGAATGCCTGGTTATTCGGGGTGGAGGTCCGCATGGTGGTCTCCATGGTTTTCGTGCTATGGCTCACGGATTCAACCCGTCAAGACTTCATCGCGAGGGGCCGACGATTCGAAATCCATTTAATCGATGCTGACCCGCGTAGTCGGTTTCTCGATTCGCAGACCGGATTTCAAATGCTCCTTCCCTGTATCCTCCACCTCGACGGATCATCGTGAAACCACTCATCGGTCCTGTCGGATCGGTGATACTGTCGCCACCATAATCACCGTCATATCGGTCGTTCACCCACTCCCACATGTTGCCATGAAGATCAAAAAGTCCCCAGCCATTGGGCGGATAGCTTCCAACAACAACAGGCCTACCAGGTGCCGAGGCCCTTGGACAGTCGTTAAACTCTTCCATTCCATCGAACCTCGCCTCCATCAAGGCGTCTATGCAATCACCTGTGTTGAAGTGGGTGGTCGTACCGGCTCGGCATGCAAGCTCCCACTCTGCTTCCGTCGGCAGACGATAACCCGACACTGAATATGGATCACCGTTGTTACACGACCACTCATCGTGATCGTATGCCCGCGGAAGATCATCACGCATACTCAACCAATCGCAATAGGATGCAGCTCCGAACCAGTTCACCCCGTTGACCGGTTCATCGTTGAATGGCGACGTGAATACTCCGTCGAAGAAATCGAAATCTGTCGCGGAGGTGTAGACTTCCAGGATCTCGGTCTCTTGGTGGTCGAGAACGTCATATACCTCGCCTCCATCATCAACAATCACGTAGCCACAATCGTAGGCCCACTGCAACGCATCGAGGAACTGCCCCGTGGTCACCTCTGTATGTCCAATATCGAATCGACGAGTCAGCGTCACCTCATGCGGTGTCTCGTCATCGGCCAACAAGCTGCCCATGAGAAAAGTCGTCGGCATCGGAACATCGGCTGGGGGAATGCTGGCCAATGTTCTTGGTTTGACCGCCTGATACTCACTGCTGAAAACCACCGTCTCGCCGTTTCCAAGCTCGAGAGTTCTCTCCTTTGTGGGCGTCCACCAATCATAGACCGGTCTCCACTGGAGGTTGTAGGATCCTACTGATTTACCCGTGAGAATGGTGTCCCCCGCCCCAGTCAAAAGTTCACCCGACGGTCCATGCAACTTCCAGGGTGCATCAATGGAATCAGGCGAGGTGTCAATCACGATCGTCCCGAATAGACGAGTATACACACCCTCGAAAACGACCTCCGAATCATGATAGAGAAGTGCTGATTCTGAAGGCGGACGCGACCAGTCATCAACCTGTTGCCAATACATCACGTACTCGCCGATTGGCATCCTGGTTAGCGTCGAATCACCGTATCCATTGGCCACGACGACGCTTTCAAAATAGAGAGACCAAGACGCGGCGAACAATTCTGGCAGTATCTCGATCCGGACCGTGCCGATTCGAGTGCTCTCATGGTAGGTCCCTGCAAATGTCATGGTACTGCCCGGAGATAGTGTCTTGACGACATCAGGGGGTGTGTACCACCCGAACACTTCGCCCCATCTGACGGAATACTCGCCGGCGGGCATGTCCGAAAAGGTTCTGTCCTCGTCACGCGAAAAGGTGTCGCCATCAGGAAAAGTCATGGACCATCGAGCATTGAGGGAGTCGGGCGAAGTGTTGACGATGATGCTGCCAGGCCGGGTGTCAGGTTCAGCTGGGTTATCGCTACAAGCCTGAAACAGCCCACATGTGACGATTGTAAGCAGCAAACTGATTAGACGGTGATATTGGTTCATCGAGTTGCCTCCTGATCACCCAAGGACAGCTGACGATATAGAGTACCTCGATCAGTAGAGAAAGTTGGCGCCTATTTGGGCATATCAGGCCAGAACAGCCCACACCGACATCTGAGGCACCGTGATCCTATGCTGATTCGCCTCCTTCCAACATTTCCATTTCGTCTTCTCGGTGCCGGGCGCATTTTTCAGATAATCACTTACAATAGTGACACCAGGAGCCTCAATATCCGTCGAGGCAGCCTTCTTCCCGCGTCGCGGCACCACCGCCGACGGAAAGCGAGGACCCGTGGAGGACCGCATCCGCCAGTTGCTGGCCAGCATCCGCGAGAGCACCATCGGCGATGACCGCGTCATCGATGGGCCCTATGGCCCCAGGCGACTGACCTACGCCGATTACACGGCCAGTGGTCGCTCCCTCGGCTTCATCGAGGATTTCATCCGCGAAGAGGTCCTGCCCCTGTACGCCAACACCCACACGGAGACCTCGCGTACGGGCCTGCAGACCATGCGTTTCCGCGAAGAAGCCCGGCAAGCCATTCACGAGGCCTGTGGGTGCGGACCCGACGATGTCGTGATCTTCTGTGGTGCCGGCGCCACCGGCGCGATCAACAAGCTCATCGACGCCTTGAACCTGCGCCTGCCTGCGGACCTCGATGCGCAGTACAAGTTCTCCGATCAGATACCCGCAGATCAACGACCGGTCGTCTTCAACGGTCCTTATGAGCACCACTCCAACGAATTACCGTGGCGCGAGTCCATCGCCGACGTGGTGGTGATCCCCGAGGATCCCGACGGTCGCATCGACCAGGATCATCTCGAACGCGAACTGGAGCGCTACCGCGATCGGCCCCTCATCATCGGGAGCTTTTCAGCGGCCTCCAACGTCACCGGAGTCGTCTCGAACACCTACGCTTTGTCGACCTTGCTGCACCGCTACAAGGCCCTCGCCCTCTGGGATTTCGCCGCCGCTGCGCCCTACGTGAAGATCGAGATGAACCCGGAGCTGACCGCCGACCACGAAGCCGGCCGCGACCCATTGAGCTACAAGGACGCCATCTTCCTGTCGCCCCATAAGTTCATTGGCGGACCGGGTACTCCAGGCTTGCTGGTGACCAAGAAATCACTCCTGCGCAACCGGGTGCCGACGGTGCCAGGCGGCGGCACGGTGAGCTACGTGAGCGAGGCGGGCCACGAGTACCTCGAAGACCCCATCCACCGGGAAGAGGGTGGCACGCCAGCCATCGTCGAGGGTATTCGCGCGGGGCTGGTATTCCGTCTCAAGCAGGAGATCGGCGCCGAGACCATCGAGCAACTCGAGGATGACTTCGTCTCCAAGGCCATCGCCTCCTGGTCGGCCAATCCCAACCTGGAGATCCTCGGCAACCGTACCGCCAAGCGGCTGTCCATCGTCTCGTTCGTCGTCAACCACGGCGACAAATTGCTGCACCACAACTACGTGGTCGCATTGCTCAACGACCTGTTCGGCATCCAGTCCCGGGGTGGATGTTCCTGTGCCGGGCCGTACGGCCATCGCCTCCTGGGCATCGACCTCATGCGGTCGGAGAACTTCAGGGAAGCCATCAGCAGCGGCACCGAGGGGCTCAAGCCCGGCTGGGTGCGGGTGAACTTCAACT
>Ga0070729_10006740_pt1 | contig 11240 bp, 9 predicted proteins | sample tdDd472_FD_66725 | JGI IMG/M metagenome (GOLD analysis project Ga0070729, IMG submission 66725) | Marine sediment microbial communities from the Atlantic coast under amendment with organic carbon and nitrate - tdDd47.2 | ecosystem: Environmental > Aquatic > Marine > Coastal > Sediment | place...
GAGGATTGTGATGTAGGAAACCACAAATTTCCTCTTCCTTATTCATTTTCTCGAATTGTCAAAGAACTTCTTCGGTTTTCTCTATAAACCTCAGATATTATAAGTGTACGGTTGTCAATTAGGTCATTAATGTATTCAATCCAAGTGGCAGGTAATTTTGAACTTCCGCTTACAACTAGCTGCTTTTTTTCATTCAACAGCATAATGGAACAAATAGCATCGGGTATCAATTTGTCGATACCAGCCGTTATGGCGGATAGAATAGCCTCCAAAGGTTCCCCTTGAGTGGTTTTTTCTAAAATAGAAGCATTGAGTTTTTTCCATTCATCAAGCTGTTTGGAATTAGTAATGTCCTTACAGAAGTTGACGGTCAGCATTGCATCATCTACTTCTAGGGTGGAGACACTTACTTCCAATTCTATCCGCTTTCCTTCCTTGCTTAAATGGGTGGTTTCAAGTCGGGCTCCGCCTGTTGAAAGCAATGAGTCTATTACTGCCTGAACCTCTTCCGGTTTCAATTTCACGTCTAGTTCAGCGAGGTTCATATTTAACAATTCCGCCTGAGAGTAACCTATCATCTTGCTATAAGCTTCATTTACCTCAAGAATACTTCCATCTAAGTTGCTAAGAATAAAGCCATCCAAAGTTGTTTCCAAAATGGATTTATTCCGATACATGAGCTCCATTTGTTTTTTTTGGGCCTCTTTTCTGGCGGAAATATCACGAACAAAACCTAAAATATAGTCTTCCTGTGAAAGTTGGATTTTGGAAGTTGTGATTTCCACTGGAATAATGGAACCGTCTTTCTTTTGGTGCAATCCTTCATGATGTATAGGAGTATGGAGTGTCAGGCTTTTCCAAAAGGTATTTGCCTTTTCAATGGATATGGGATGAGAATGAAGTTCTCGCAAGTTCTTTTGCATAAATTCTTCCTTGGAAAATCCCAATTGCAAACTAGCCCCTATGTTAGCCTCAAAAATGCGGCCGTTCATATCGGCCAGATATATGGCATCTCCCCCTTGTTCAAAGAGTGCTTTGTATTTCTTTTCACTTTCTCTTAGGGCTCTCTGAGTCAACTTATGCTCGGTCATAATGCGCCCTACAGATTGGATTTCGGATAAATGCCCTAGTTCGTCAAAAAAAGCTACTTCCTTCCATTCTATCCAATATGGGCTTTGATCTTTGGAAAAACCTGTTTCTTCCCAGTTATAATAGGGGGCGGCTGGGCTAAATTGCTGACTCATTTTCTTAATCTCCAAAAGATTCTTGTCAGAAGTATAAGGAAAAAAGGATTGCCCTGTTATTTCTTCCCGTTTATGACCAAAGAATTGGCAAAAAGCATCATTGACAAAAAGGACGGTACCATCTGTCTTCCACCTAATAATGACTTCCGTTTGAGCTTGAACCATAAGTTCGAACCGTCGTTCAGATTCATACAAAGCCTTTTGATGATGTTCCTTTTCAACACTAACTCGTTCAAATTTTTGTCGATAACTGAGCCAGAAAAAGACATCGTGAAAGGAAGTATCAGGCTCACTATCTTGTGCTGCTTTTTCTAGAAAAAGCAGGTATAGCGTAAAAAAAATGGAAAAAACAAAAGCGGCTACAGACTTGGAAATAACCCCTGAAATTAGAATTGTCCTGAAATCCTCATGCTCGATGAATCCACCTATCGAAAATAATATTGCATCTGTGATCAATACAAATGCCATCGTAAAGAAAATGCGGAAGAATAAGCTAGAAACGAATTTTGAAATATACTCATAGGCAAGGATGATGAGTAGGCCATCTAAAAAAAGGATAGCTGTACCAATTAAAAGTAAGCGTACGTTAACCGCAAAGAATTCTGCGGGTAATTGATAAGAATTAAGGACAGCTGGATTTTCAATATTAAATCCAATGGTATATAGTAATAGTGATAGTACAATATTGGTAGTGACCAAGGCATAGATAAGCGTTCTCAAGATCCTTGCATCCTCCCGAATATAAATCAATAATACAATAAAAAGATTCGCACTGAAAAATACGGCCGAGCCAGGAGAAACCACAATTCCAGGAGAAATCTTATAAGATACCGTATGGACCAAAAAAACTTGCATGTATTGAAATACACCAATAGCTGCAAACAGTAGACCATTTCCTAGGATTTTGCGCAACCAAAACAAAAACAGTAGCACACCGGATACCAACATACATTGTACCAGTAGAACAATTATTTGCGTAAAATTGAATTGATCCATATCCTTATTTGCGCCAAGAAGAGAGGGGGCTTACTTATTAGATTTTATTATAAGATAATTTGTAAAGCGCTAAATTATCTTTTACAGGAAGTCTTCGTTCTTCATCAGTCGCGTAGCTAATGGCTATCCCGCCTGGGGGGGGGCGACAGCTGCTCCTTCTTCGAACTTCGCCTTACTGCAAAATTTTAATTTCCATTCTGTACAACTCGTTTTATCATAAAGTCTATTGCCGTTGCTAAAGTTAAAAATTTCCTTTTAAAAAACGAACTAAATAGTTCCATTGATGGCCTTGTTTTCTAGCTCAAAGATGCTCAAAAATCGGAAATGGGAAGTTGGAAATGGGAATGAAAGCCATGAGGATGCCTATTCCGCCCTGTCTGTTCTGGAGAAAATCCAGGCAGGCGTCCATCTTCACATCAGAAATCGCTGGCAACAAGGCCAGTTAATTTTGAATTATCGTTGCTAAATCCCGTACCTTTGCGCGCTATACACGCTCAGTATCGTGGAACGTAAATAACAAGCTTTCGTTGCATTGATGCTGAACACGATAATATCATGGCCAAAGCACCACAAAAGACATATCATGGCAACCCATACCAAAATCTCAATGACGTTTGATCGAAAAACCACCACAGATGAAGTCTTACGTCAACTGTATTTTAAGCTCCTAAAACCCAGAATGATTGAAGAGAAAATGCTCAAGTTACTGCGGCAGGGTAAGGTGAGTAAATGGTTTTCGGGCATTGGACAGGAAGCTATTTCTGTAGGAGCCACGCTGGCATTGGAAACGGATGAGCTCATTTTTACCTTACATCGAAATCTTGGCGTTTTTACCAGTCGGGAAGTTCCTTTAGAGCGCCTTTTTGGTCAATGGCAGGGCAAGGCAAATGGTTTCACCAAGGGGCGCGATCGATCTTTTCATTTTGGTACGATGGAGTACGGAATAGTGGGAATGATTTCTCATCTAGGGCCACAGCTTTCATTGGCGGGAGGAGTGGCATTGGCGCATAAACTGGAACAGGAACCTAAAGTCTCTCTAGCCTTTACGGGAGATGGTGGAACTAGTGAGGGAGAGTTTCATGAAGCTCTTAACGTTGCGGCGGTATGGCAATTGCCAGTGATATTCGTGATTGAAAACAATGGGTATGGTTTGTCCACGCCCGTGCAGGAGCAATACCGTTGTGAAAACCTGGCCGATCGAGGCTTGGGCTACGGGATGCGAGCTGAAACGATTGATGGAAATAATATATTGGAGGTCTATCATCGCATCAGTGAACTGGCTGAGGAGATGCGAGAAAACCCAGCACCTGTTTTGCTCGAATGCCGCACTTTCCGCATGCGAGGACATGAAGAAGCCTCTGGCACCAAATATGTACCCAAGCATTTGATGGAAGAGTGGGCATTAAAAGATCCCATTCAAAATTATGAAACTTACCTACTGGAACTGGGAATATTGCAAGCTGAAGAAGTAAAGCAAGCTAAAAAGGAATTCAAGCAAGAAATAGAGAAGGCCTTGAAAGGGGTTGATGCGGCACCAGCTATTACCGTTAACCGGCAGGTGGAGTTAGCGGATATTTATGCGCCCTATACCCAGGAATTGAAAGTGCCTGCTGGAGAGGAGAAAAAAAGCATGCGATTTGTGGATGCGATTTCAAATGGGCTCTACCAAGCCATGGAAAAGCATGAGCGATTGGTGTTGATGGGACAAGATATTGCCGATTATGGAGGTGTTTTTAAAATTACGGAAGGCTTTACTGCGGCATTTGGCAATCAAAGAGTAAGGAATACCCCTTTGTGCGAAAGCGCTATTATAGGCATAGGGCTGGGCTTAGCATTGAAGGGGGCGAAGGCTATGGTGGAAATGCAATTTGCCGACTTTGTAAGTTGTGGTTTCAATCAGATTGTAAATAATTTGGCCAAACTTCATTACCGCTGGGGGCAAGCAGCCGATGTAGTGGTGCGTATGCCCACTGGCGGCGGCATGGCGGCCGGACCTTTTCATAGCCAAAGCAATGAAGCCTGGTTTACGCATACGCCGGGTTTAAAAGTCGTTTATCCTTCGTCTCCGACAGATGCTAAGGGATTGCTACTGGCTGCATTTGAAGACCCCAATCCGATCTTGTTTTTTGAGCACAAGGGCTTATATCGCAGTATCAGTGAAGAAGTACCTGCTGATTATTATACACTACCCATCGGGAAAGCCAAGTACGTGGAGACGGGTACCCAACTATCGGTCATTACTTATGGGATGGGGGTGCACTGGGCTACACGTGTAGTGGGAGAAATGGGTATCTCTGCCGATATCATCGATTTGAGAACGCTGTTGCCAATTGATTATGCCACCATTGAAGAAAGCGTCTCAAAAACCAACAAGGTCATTATTCTGCATGAGGATACGCTTTTTGGTGGGATTGGAGGGGAACTGGCTGCCTACATAGGGGAGCATTTATTTGATCAATTGGATGCACCGATACTGAGAGCGGCGAGTTTGGATACGCCGGTCCCGTTTTCTGCCGCCTTGGAAGCTGATTTTTTACCGGTAGAGCGTTTTAAGAAACAATTGCAGTATTTGTTGGCGTATTAAGAATACCTCTTATAATTAGACTTCCGAAGTTTCTCATACAGCGCAGAAAACTTCGGCAGCCTTCATTTAGAACACTTCAAACTAAAGTCTAATTAATATCACATTTTTTTTTGACCTATAGGTTTTTTTCGTTAGTTTTACGGCTAATCCGACACATCTCCCCAAGAGACGAACACGAACCCCTTCCAATATAGTCTTTAGTTCTAGTGCAGCGTCTTAACCCAATACCCAATTAAGATTAGCGGATTTTTACAAAATCCACAGTTTCAATCACGAAGACTCAATCCATCCAACCTTAAATTCCTCTTTTGTTTGTACATTTGTACTTAAACAAATTGAGTTTCAATTACTATGAATTTAGACAATTTCATTGCTGTCAGTGGATTACCCGGGCTATTTAAAATGGCTGCTAATCGCGGGAACGGATTAATCATCGAGGATTTGACTACAGGTAAGAAACGTTTTGCCTCTGCTCGAAAACATCAATTCACCCCATTAGAATCTATTGGCATATATACTGATGACGGAGATACGACTGAATTGAAGAATGTATTTCGCAATATGTTGGACCAACTGGAAGACCATCCACCGGTCAAAGCCAGTGCTTCTCCAGCAGAGCTAAATAATTATTTTTCAGAAATTTTACCTAATTATGATCGTGATCGAGTTTTGATCGGCGATATAAAAAAAGTAATCAAGTGGTTTAATTATCTAAACGACAAAGGATTACTTATTACAAATGAAACTACTACTGACGAAGAAGAATAAAACTACAGTGCAACTGAGAAAACGATGCCCCTGGCTACTTGTAACTTTGGAGAACTTTACTCGTAAACCACAATTATAATCTCATTTTAAGAGGATTAACCCAGACAGATACGGCACCCAAAAGCATACGTATATGAGAGCTACTGCGCTTACGGTACCTGAACCTAGAAGGCAAAAATTTCTACCCCGTAATTTTAAGCTTACGGTTTGGGGCGAATTAAAACCATACTACGACAACCTATTAGGACGACCTATTCATAGTGTACAAGATTTAGAAGATTGGATTAAAGACAGATCTGAACTTGATGCGGTAGTTAGCGAGTCGTTTGCATGGCGTTATATTAAAATAACAGTGAACAGCGGGGACAAGGATGCAGCTGATCTGTACCAACATGCGGTACAAGAGCTAGCTCCTAGGATCACGTCTTTTGAAAACCAACTGAATAAGATTCTTGTAGACTCCCCATACAAAGATGAACTAAAGCAGGAGGATTATTTTATCTACCTGCGTGGTATCTTGAATTCAGTAAATTTATTTCGAGAAGACAATATTCCTTTAGCCACTCAGGTGCAGCTAAAGTCGAAAGAGTATGGCCGCATTTTTTCAGAAATGACCATTGGTGTCAATGGCCGTCAAATGACCTTGCAAAAGGCAGGTACTTTGTTGGAAGAACCAGATCGAAACTATCGAAAAGCGATCTACCACAAAATCAACCAACGTATTCGTAAGGATACACTGCATTTAGAGCAATTGTTTGATGACTTGTTGGAAAAACGCCATGAAATTGCCCGAAATTCAGGCTTTGAGAACTTTCGAGATTTTAAATTTAAGGCCCTTGGGCGATTTGATTATTCGGTTGACGATTGTATCGATTTTCACGAGTCGATTCAATTCGAAATACTACCTATAGTCGATGACCTAAATTCCTTTCGGAAAAAGGCTTTGGATTTGAAGCTTTTGCGTCCCTGGGACTTGCATGTCGATACAAGTGGTAAAGCACCGCTTCGGCCCTTTGAACAAACAGATGATTTGGTAGAAAAAGCGATTTCTTGCCTGAGCCAACTCAATCCTTTTTTCGGAGAGGCCATCACAATTATGCGAGATAAAGGACACCTAGACTTGGAGTCTCGCAAGGGGAAACGACCAGGTGGATACAATATGCCATTGCACTTATCGGGCATTCCTTTCATCTTTATGAATGCAACCAATTCTCTGAATGATATGCGAACGCTCATGCACGAAAGTGGGCATGCCATTCATTCCTTACTCACACACGATTATGAATTGAGTTCAGCCAAAAGGGTTCCTTCTGAAGTGGCAGAATTAGCAGCGATGACGATGGAATTATTGAGCATGGACCATTGGGATATCTTCTTTCAAAACGAGGATGACCTTAGACGGGCCAAAATCGGGCAGTTGGAAAATGTGTTGAAAGTATTGCCGTGGATCGCCACGATCGATAAGTTCCAGCACTGGATTTATACCAACCCACATCACAATCGTAGTGAAAGAAGAGAAACTTGGTTGAGCATTTTAAAAGATTTTACTTCTTCGGAAGTGGATCGCAGCGGATTAGAGCAATATTCAGAATACTTATGGCATAAACAGTTACATCTTTTTGAAGTTCCTTTTTACTATATCGAATATGGAATGGCCCAATTAGGCGCCATTGCGATTTGGAAACAATATCGAGAACAACCAGAAATAGCCATTGAAAATTACATTAATGCCTTGAAAATGGGATATACCCGTCCGATCAAGGAGATTTATGCAGCGGCTGGAATCAATTTTGACTTCTCTCGAGAATATGTCTCTGAATTAGGTAAGTTCGTAAAAGAAGAACTGGTTGTATTAATGAAAGATCAATAGATTTCCCTGTATACTACGGAGGAAATAATGCTTATACACTTATTTGAAACACGTCTCCAGATATTGTTGGTGGGTCTGTTCTGAAGAACGCCCACCAACAGTATTTTTGGCTTATACCTAAGCCTCCTTTCTTTTTTCTTTCCTTATCATAGGCTAATGCCCCATGGATCTGTCTCTTGGCATCCCACAAATCAGCTGTTGGATTGGGTACTATATAGGTCATAGCAGGTAATCGTTGTTGAAATTATTAGTAGGAAATCAGGAATAATTTCCATAGCAGTATATCTTTGCGCGACAATCCACACCGAGATGTATAAGAATAAGAAAGTTATTGTTGTGCTTCCGGCGTATAACGCTGCACAGACACTAGAAAAAACTTATCGCGAAATACCTTTTGACTTGGTTGACGAAGTCATTCTATGCGATGATGCCAGTAGGGATAATACCGCTGAGCTAGCCAAGAAAATTGGGATCAATCATGTCATTGTACACGAGCAAAATAAGGGCTATGGTGGAAACCAGAAGTCCCTCTATAATAAGGCTTTAGAGTTGGGAGGTGATATCGTTATCATGTTACACCCCGATTATCAATATACCCCGAAGTTGATACCTGCCATGGTGAATATTATCGGAGATGAACTCTATCCTGTTGTACTTGGGTCACGTATATTGGGGAAGGGAGCGCTGGAAGGAGGGATGCCAGTGTACAAATATATTGCCAATCGATTTCTGACCTTGGTGCAGAACCTACTGGTTAATTATAAGTTATCGGAGTACCATACCGGCTATCGTGCTTTTGGTAAAGACGTGCTGGATACGATCAACTTCAATGGCAATTCAGATGATTTTGTGTTTGATAATGAAATGCTATCTCAAATTATCTATGCGGGATTTCCCATTGCCGAAGTAACTTGTCCTACCAAATATTTCGAAGAAGCTTCCTCGATCAACTTGTCACGGAGTATCAAATATGGATTGGGCGTATTGCGGGTTTCTATGAATCACCGATTGGCGAAGATGGGCTTGGCGAAATTTAAGCTATACGAGAAACCTCAAAAGGAAGGCTGATGTTCCTGTTGTTCACTTAGCTATAGGGATGAGGAAGAATGATTTGAAAATGCTAGTGCTGTTCCGACTCCTACTTGCCTTCCACTAACAATTACACTTCTCTGCTGTAATGGCGGTTATTTTACCGCCAAAGCTTTCCTTCCTAAATAAATGGCCGCTAGTAATAAGGTATATGTGGTTGTTGCAGTCATAGTATAGTAGGTGCTACATATGTAACTGCTTTTTGTTTTTATTATTTTATCGGAGACTGATTTTCACATAGCTTTGATAAAAAAAATCTTTTCCTCTGCTGTTTGATGACAAGGCCTTGTGCTTAGCAACTAGCAGTAGGCCAGGAATCATTCTTCAATTAATAGCGATGGACCCCATTCGATTAAAAAAAATATTAAACGAGGCCGCCGATCAATTCAACCAAAAAGACTTTATCACGGATGATCCGATTGGCATTCCACACCAGTTTACCAAACTACAGGATGTCGAAATTATGGGATTTTGGGTGGCTATGTTGGCTTGGGGACAACGCAAGACGATTATTAATAAATCGCTGGAACTGATTGAGTTGATGGATGGAGCACCCCACGATTTTATCCTTAATCACCAAGAGAAAGACCGGCAACGCTTCGCTTCCTTTAAGCATCGGACTTTTCAATATACTGATACGCTTTACTTCCTACATTTCCTACAGTTTTATTACCAAAAAGAGAACTCCTTAGAGAAGGCCTTTAGCCAGCATTTATCCGCTAAAGACGAACATGTAGGAGCAGCCCTAATAGGGTTTCACGAGCATTTCTTCTCACTCCCAGATGCCCCACAACGCACGCGAAAGCACATCGCCACCCCCGCCCGAAAATCTAGCTGTAAACGCTTGAATATGTTTCTTCGTTGGATGGTGAGAAAAGATGAGAAGGGGGTTGACTTTGGTCTTTGGAAATCGATACCAAGTCGTCAATTATTAATGCCTTTGGATGTTCATGTAGATCGGGTAGCGCGACAGCTTGGTTTATTGAAACGCAAGCAAAGGGATTGGCAGGCCGTACTTGAACTCACTCGTAACTTAAGGGCTTTTGATCCCGTCGATCCTGTCAAATATGATTTTGCGCTTTTCGGTATGGGCGTATTGAAGAAAGAATGGTAGGTGAGTGATCCTATAAATTGAGAAGGGGAGGCGATCAATGACCGCCTCCCCTTCTTTTGGTGCTGAGCGCTAGTTCTCCTTATTCTTTATCAAATCTAATTTCTTGTATCACCGTTTTTCCTGCACCCATTTTCATGTAGATGTAAACTCGATATGTACTGTCACTTGTAACAAGATTCCCAATGCAATATTGTGAATCACTGGCGGGGGATGACCCATGGTGAAGTTGACTAAAGGATTTAGGCTGGTGTTGGCTAAAGAAGTTTTTTACAATTTGGATAGCTTGCGCTTTATCGTAAATATCCTCATTATCCAGTATCGACAATTCAATAGAATTATCGAAATACTGACCTAAAGCTTCTGCATCTCCAGTGTTCATGGCCTTTGTAATACTAGCCAAACTGAAATCGTTGGTAGTAGTTAGCGATGAAAAAAATAGTAAAAACAATAGCGTTTTCATGGTAATGCTATTTAGTTAAGTAGTGCAGAAGGAAAAGTAATGGATGAGAAAACAATTAGAAAGTCTTGTTAGTCACCGTTTTCCTCCTCAATTAGTATGTGATTCAAGTATATATTGAAAATAATACTAATTTATTCAAAAAGATTGATATTTCATTGAATTCTCAATCTGTCTTTAAGACGAATATCTGTTCTGGAAGTAACGCCTACTAATTGGGGAAGGTTGAGTTACCGCTAATTTAATAACGGTTTTTAATCTGATTTTCGTACTTCATCTTGATGGGGGGACTAGTGTATTGGGTAATAATTGTTTGATTTTCAGGTGATTAAAATGTAATAAAATATTTTAAAGAAAGATCCCCATTCGCTTTTGTTAAAGATTTCTAAAGGTTTTGCGGGGAAGGAGGTAAATTAAGTATTAAATTTTATCCAACTTATCGGCCACATATTTCTACTTCAATCGTAAGTTACTATTTTTGTGCCCTATGGAAAAGAATCGTGTCCTTTTAGTGATTTTAGACGGTTGGGGCCATGGTCCCAAGCCGGAAGTCAGTGCTATTGCACAAGCAAAGACTCCCTTTGTAGATAGCCTTTATCAACAATATCCCAATGCTGAACTCATTACTTATGGGGAAGAGGTAGGCTTGCCTGACGGGCAAATGGGCAATTCCGAAGTCGGGCACCTGAATATAGGGGCGGGGAGAGTGGTTTACCAGGAGTTGGCAAGGATCAATAAAGCAATTAGGGATAAAACCTTGGCAACAAACCCTGCCTTACAGGAAGGACTGGCCTATGCCAAACGAGAAAATAAAGCACTCCACTTGATTGGATTGGTCTCTGATGGTGGGGTTCATTCTCATATCAATCACCTGAAAGCTTTGACCGATATCGCTGTGGAAGCAGGCCTCGATAAGATCTATATCCATGCCTTTATGGATGGTCGAGATACTGACCCCAAAGGTGGAAAAGGATATTTGAGCGATCTACTGGAACATATTGAGGATCAACCCACCCAACTGGCAACGGTCATTGGCCGCTATTATGCCATGGATCGTGATAAAAGATGGGAGCGCGTCAAGTTGGCCTATGATTTATTGGTGAAAGGAGTGGGAGAAC
>Ga0070729_10006741_pt1 | contig 11236 bp, 8 predicted proteins | sample tdDd472_FD_66725 | JGI IMG/M metagenome (GOLD analysis project Ga0070729, IMG submission 66725) | Marine sediment microbial communities from the Atlantic coast under amendment with organic carbon and nitrate - tdDd47.2 | ecosystem: Environmental > Aquatic > Marine > Coastal > Sediment | place...
GCAGTAAATCATGAATGCACGACTTTGTGCCCACGCTGTACTGTCTCGCGTTGAAAGAAACAGAGCCTATTCCAATCTGGCCCTGATGCACGAATTAAACAAAGATCCGGATGCTGATATAGCAGATAAAAGATTAGCCACCGAGCTGGTGTATGGTTCTTTGCGCTATCAACGCTTTCTGGACTTCTGGATAGTTTACCTTGCAGATCGGCCGATAAAAAAAATAGACCCTGCTGTTTTGCATGTCTTGCGTCTTTCGCTTTATCAGCTATTGGTGCTGGACAGAATTCCTCAACATGCGGTTTTATCGGAGTCCGGCAAGCTGTTGCGCAAGATCAGTCGTAAGCATGCGGTTGGTTTTGTTAACGCGCTTTTGCGTCGCACTTTAAGAGAACTGAAAGAGGATAAGGGGCCGGACTTTCCTGAGGATGATCTTGAAAGCATGTCCATCGAACAGTCCCTTCCCCTGTGGCTTCTCAAGAGATGGGTCAGGGAATTCTCTATTGAAGGAGAGCTGGATAAAAAATCTATTGTAAAGTTGTTTGAGCGTGCAGAACAGATAAACCGTCCTGCACCTTTGACGCTTCTGCCCAATCGCCAAAAGTTGATGCAGCATCAGTTGGTGGAAAAGCTTGAGCAACTTGGTGCAGAATGTATCGTCGGTGACTATGCCGATCAGGCGGTCACCGTCAGCAAAGGCGGTATTGGGGTAGTTGCCCCACTTGTTGAAAAAGGCTTGTGTACCGTGATGGATGAGGCCGCGCAGCTAGTGGGAGAATTGCTGGATCCACAACCCGGTGAACGAGTTCTGGACTTGTGTGCCGCACCTGGCGGAAAAAGCATATATGCCGCAGCTTATACCGGAGAGAGCGGAGAAGTTGTTTCAGTGGATATATCCGAGAACAAACTTGGCCTTTTAAGCAGGCAAGCAAAGGCTCACGGGTATGACTGGATTAAAACTGTCGAAGCAGACTCCACCAAATTTTTCAAGGAATTCGAAGAGACACCCTTTGATAAGGTTTTACTGGATGCTCCCTGCACCGCACTTGGTATTATCAGGCGACACCCGGAAATCAGGTGGAACCGCAAAGAGAGCGACATACAGGAAATGTCTGAAAAAGCCAGACAGATTTTAGATAATGCTGTCCGATACGTCAAGCCGGGAGGCTCGCTGGTTTTTTCGGTTTGTACCACAACTTTAGAAGAAGGCTTACAGCAGTTGGAATATCTCAGCTCGCTGGATGGTTTCAAAACGGCAAAGCCCAAGGCAATCGAGCCATCTTTGTGGTTGCAACATAAGAACATGAATTACATTGATACCTCAAAGGTGCCCACAATGGATGGATTTATTGCTTTCAGAGTGGATAAAGATTTATAGCGTTTGGGGAATAATTTTTGCATGATACTTGTTTTAAAATAAGATTTGAGCAATAATCCTTTGAACCAATATTGAGGGAAAATATAGAGGAGGCTTTGATGCCTGAAAATAATTCCGACCAGACAAATGAAGCAGTCACGACTGAAGCAGTCACGACTGAAAAAGTCAAGACTGAGGACGTTGAAAACAAGGCAAAAGAAACTTCAAATCTGGACAAAGATAAAAAAGAACCACAGGATGACCCTAAAGAAGAGAAAAAGAAAAGTGGTATCTTTTTCAAACTGCTGAAGATAGTCGCGGTTTTGCTGGTGCTGGCTTGTCTGGTTATAAGCATTATCAGTTATCGTTTTCCTGATTTCTTTGAGCCGGACTTCGATGAAGCCGTGCTTGGAGATGCCACCATGTCAACGCTGATAAAATTAAGTGATGATATGCTTTATGAGTGGTTTCCCAATGACGTTGTCTGGCCGACAATATTTATTGATAATACCGATCAATTTCAGCTTGGACAATTGGAGGTTTTGCGTTACAGCGTTCGTGTCTTGCGTGATAATCTTTCAAGGCTGAGAACAACCGACAAGATTGATCCGAATGCCGATGCCGCATATACAAACTATTCCAACGATCCGATGAGATGGATGTTGCCCTCAGCAGAACAGAAATTTAAAAAAGGCCAGCAGCATCTGGAGATCTTCAGACAGAATCTCAAAGACAAGAAAGCCAACTTCTATCCCAGAGCCGACAATCTGATTGAATTGCTGTCACAGCAAAACTCTCTCTTGGGTGGTGTCTGCACCCGTCTTTCAGTTATTCCAGATGATTTTAACGAGTTTGTTTCCGAAGATACACCAGGAAAACCCAGTGAGCTTGTTCCTGTAAATAAAGACTGGATGGATATTGATAATGAGTTTTATTATGCGCAGGGTGTAGCCTATAGTTTGCGCCAGCTGATGGTCGCCGTAAAAGTTGACTTTGCTGAGATACTAAAACTGAAGAAAGCTGACGAATTAGCTGATAGTGTAATAAAGGTTCTGGAGCATACTCAATGGGAACCAAAATATATGGTGATGAACTGTTCACCCGGTAGCTGGATTCCCTGCCAGAACGACCCGATGATGCTCAGTAGCCGACTACAGGATACCAGACAAAAGATAGGGTCGCTGATAAAGATGATTCAGGATTGATTTTCTGATAGTATTGGACATAAAAAAACGGGCTTTGATTGCCCGTTTTTTTATGTCTGAAAATATCTGTATTACATTTTATTTGTTCTTCTTGTGGTGAATCTTGCAGTAAATACCGCCTTCTTTGAGACCTGCTAAAAAACATGAGCCATCACTGATGCAGATGGAAGTTTCCGATTCGCCATTTTTCCATTTGTTGGGCAGATCCGGCTCAACAATCAGCGGGCGACAAATGGATACAGTGTCCAAACCTTCTTCAATAAGTTTTTCAGCAACTGACAAAGAGCGGATACCGCCGACCACTCCAAGCGGAAGATCGAACTGCTTCCTGAATACCATTGCCTGCTTTTTGAAGTAAGCCTCTTTTTCAGAAGAATCTATCCGCTGTCTGGAGGCACCCAATTTTCCAGAGCCAGCCGTGCCACCAGATATTTCCAGATGATCTATGCCGGCCTCAATAAACATTTCGGCTGCCTGTATGGAGTCACTTAGAATCAAGCCACCAGGTTCGAAATCTTCAGAATTCAGTTTTACGGAAATCGGAAAATCGTCACCCACTTCACGTCTGACGGTTTTGATAACTTCGCAGCCGAAGCGGGCCCTGTTTTCAATGCTACCGCCGTATTGATCTTCACGTTTATTGGTAGCGGGAGAAAGAAACCTGCTGATCAGATAACCGTGTGCGCCGTGCAACTGCACTCCGTCGAAACCGGCCTCTTTTACCCGAACAGCAGCATCGGCAAAGGCTGCCACAAGTTCAGGTATTTCATCAAGCTCAATTTCCCGGGCGTGACTATCGTTTTTAGCGTAGTACATTGCTGAAGGAGCAATCTGATGCTCGATTCCGGATATCTTTGAATTGGTTTCGCCACCACCGTGGACAATTTGAGCGAAGATCAGTGAGCCGTTATCGTGCACAGCCTTGGCGATACGGGAAAGACCCTCAACCTGATCCTGTCGATAAACACCCAATTGTCCCGGAAGACTTTTTCCCTCTGGTCTTACATAGGCGTAGCCCGTGATAATAAGTCCGGTGCCACCTTTGGCAAGATTGGTATATAGTTCTACCGCTTTATCGGTAACAAAGCCTTTTTCATCGGCCATACCTTCCCAGGTGGCAGAGCGGATAATGCGGTTGGGTATTTCAAGATCATGAATTTTATATGGTGTGAAAAGTGAACTCATTTTTACCTCTGTGAAAGTTGATTTCAGGCAATTGTGAATGAATATACTTTTAAAATCAAGTGTGTTTACAGATTAACCGAATTTTCGCCGAAAAATCTGGCTGGTGGTGGAGTGAAGCTGATGCCCAGTTCAGCACTTAATTTTTCGCCAATCAGCCTTTCGTCTTCCTCTGTCATGTTGTAGATTGCAAAGACTTCCTGATCTATGGCGGAAATAATTGCTTCGGCCTCGTGATCCTCGCAGTTTGCCAGTCTGTCTATCATGGATTCTATGGCTATCTGTCTTGCTTCGCTGGACCAGCGCAGAGGTAACCGTTCCAGATTTCCACGCAGAACTTTTACAGTGAAGAAATTGAAGGTGTAATAAAACTGCAAAACTGAAGAATTTAATAATGCCAGAAGATATTTTATTCTGAAACCCGGCAGTCGTGGCACAAACACGTTTGCATTGTTCAAGGTGAATCGTCCCATCTCATCGCAGGCAAAGGTTAGTTGCTTGTTAATAAAGCGATAAACAAGCTTTTGGGGTGCATCAAAAATATCACGCGGGCAGGCTTGTTGTAATTCGTCTCTGTCGTAAACGATATAATGTCCGGAAAAATTGATGCGGTATTTGCTGATATCTTTACCGACAATCAAGGGTTCATGTTTTTCTGTCTGGATCGAATCGGCTACCAGTCGTTCGTTGTCTCCGGTCACAATGCCAAGGCCAAAGTTTGCATGGCCCTTTAAGTAGGCAGCATCATTGGCAATTTTGCTCATTAATCTTAGCATCGGCACATCCAGGTGAACATTGAAGATGTTCTCAGGGGTGCTTTCCCATTCCGCTTGTAAGATTTCGCCTTTGCTCTGATTTGGGGCGTCCATATTACGTATCAGTGAAACCTGATGTTGCTGTTTGCGGAAGATATCGTTTTCTCTGCTGAAAAACAACAGCATTGCCGGGGCAAAGACCCCCTCAAACTGTTCACCGCAGGTTACAATCGAATCTATTTTACACTCTCTCAGAAGCAGTTTACGCGAGGCACGGTGAGCCTTGATATTGATGTAAGCTTCAGGAATCAACAGGGCAGATTTGCCACCGACTTTTAATAGTTCCACCGCGCGTTCAATAAAGAGGGTGAAAGAATTTACACCGGAGGAGGCTGATTCAAAAGTCTTCTTGAATTCCTGTTTTTGTGCCGCCGTAAGCTTGGAACCCCAGGGAGGGTTACCCACGATCACATCAAAACGGCCGGTCATGCTGTTGACTTCGGAACATTCGGCGCAAAGCTCAAGTTCATCTCGTTTAAGCGGATTTACATGGTAAATGTTGAATATAATCGGGTCAGTGATGCGTTCTCTCAAAAAAAGATTCATTTTGGTTAAGACGAGCGCAAAGGGATCTATGTCAAAACCGTAAAGATGTGTTTCCAGTATCTGCCGATGTGCGCTTTCGCGATCCATACCACTGGCCAGCAGTATTTCTTTTAGTTTATCGTATACACCAAGCAGAAACTGACCGGAACCACAGGAGGGGTCGAGTACTGTCAATTCCTTGTTTGTAAGCGGATCTAGATCCAGCGTATCAAGCATCCTGGTGACCAAGGCAGGCGGGGTGTAATATTGCCCGGCAGCTTTTCTTGCATCGGTGGAGTTTAGCCCCTGATAGATGTTACCAAGCAAGTCATCGCCCAAAATTTCCAGACGATAACCCCAGATCATATTGTAAAGTGTGCCAAGTCTGGCGCGCTGGATTATCGTACTGTCAAGCTCCAGATCTTCCAGCAGGTGATCCACCGCAACATTAACCCGGTCTGCCCGCCACATGTCCACCTGATTGGTGGGTTTTGGCTTGCGTCTTCTGAGTTTGATCAAATTGGCAAACATCTGTGGATTGTCCACCAGTAAAAACTGTTTTTCAGTGGCAAGTTTCAGAAAGCAGCCCTTTAAAACAAGTGCGGTAATGGTGCGCTCGAACTTCTTTTGGTCGGCCCTTTCAAGTCTGGTCATAAAATCCTGTTTATAGGCCACCAGATCATTCAGCAAAACCTGCAAATATGGATGCGTCTTTCTCTTACCCCTTGATTTTACTGATCTTGCTGCCAGCGTTCGACTCCCTTGTTATACCTGTTCCACAGTGTTTTCGTCCGCAGTAACAGCTTTTTCCTGTTGCAGAATCTCACGCAAAATGCTGAAAGTATGCGGGGCTTTCATCATGCTGACATGGCCATAATGGGTTACCATGTAATTGGTGCTGTGGTCCAGCCAGGCATTGTGGAAAGGAACCACCAGGTTGTCGTGAACCGAGGCGATGCAATGCACATCCACCTGTTTGATGTTTTCATCTTTGGCGAGTTCGTTTAAATATTCGCAGTTTGGCAGCATCTGTTTGACAGCCGTACCCAGAGCCAGAAAACCAAGGGTCGTACCTTTGTGGGGTGAACCCAGAGTTATAATGGTTTCAACATCTTCGGCACCATTTGTGCGGACATAATCGCGGGCCAAAACGCCACCCATGCTGTGTCCAACCAGTACAACCTTATCCTGTTTGCTATTGTCCAGAATTTCCTCGATTTTGGCTTTAATCTGTGGTGCATATGTTTCAAGAGTGGCATCAATCGGTTTCAGGTTAATGGTGTAAAAGTGGCGATTAGTGATAAAGAGGGAGAGATGTTTGATGATCCAGCGCCAGTTGCGTCTGGTTTCTGTCCAGCCGTGAATAAACAGCACTGGAGGTAAGTCATCTTTTTTATTGTAGTTATAGTCATTGTCATTGCCCCATAGACCAAGTGGCCAGAGCAGATAGAAGAACGAAACCGTCCAGTATTCACGCCAGAGAGCATACAGGGCACCAGTCGGATAAGTGGATGTGCTATGGGTTTTGTACTCCGGGTCGGCAAAGGTTTCTTTGGCCAAGGAAACTGCAGTCATCATGGAAATTACATGAAAAACCAGCATGATAATGAAAAAGATTTCCAACAGAATGAATAAGGTACACATGATTTTCCTCGTTTATTGATTTTCAGCTGTCGCATTATAACAGAGGGTAAATCTTTTCGCAAGAGATTCGATTGTGGAAAACCTATATAAGATACTGTATTTCTTTATTAATCTTGCTGGTATGCTTGTGGAAAAGTTGGTGTTGGTGAATGTTAAGGAAAATAAATAAAGATTTGCAGAGGATATTTCCAGATCCTGATAACAAATATCGTTTTTATTTTTGTTCCGGTGGATATACTGTTTTAGACGAGAAATCTAGATATAAGAGGTGTGATTAATAGAAAAATCCCCTGCCCGCTAGCGAGAAGGGGATAAATATTTTAAATTTTCAGTAGACAAACTAGCCTTTTTTGCGTTCGGCACGTTTGGTTTCGCCCTGACGTTTCAGTCTGGCTTTTTTGTTTTTCTGACCAGTTTTACGACGCATTTTCAATGATTTACGATTACTATCTTTACCCATTGCTAGACTCCTTAATTAAACTGACTACCGATATTACATCTACGAGAGATGAAGTATATATATTAATCGAATTAGCGCAAGTTTTTTTCGGTTTTGTCTTGAATGTGATGACTTGTTTTGTATCGCTCAGACAAAATTAATGCAGCTTGCCGATAGTACTGAGCTTCGTATAATAAACCTTGTTTCGCAAGAAATTCAGAGAGTTTGTTGCAACGTCCAACTTTATCTGTTTTGCTGAGCCACCATAGCTTGGCCACACATTCCGGGCAGAGCCATAAGGGGGATTCATCTGCCTCCTGCATATTGTTCGATCCGTTCATATTGCATTCGTAGGCTGTGCAATGTTCCATGGAAAACATGTGCGCTGTTTCGTGGCTCGCAATTTTCAATGTTCGCAAAAGCGCAAGGCGAAAACTTTCCTCTGATTCTGCAGGGTTACCCAGACGGTTAATGGACCAGACCCCAACCCGATGCTTCAGTGAGGCCATGCCGAAGACAAAATTCCACTGCTCACCCGGCCAGAGATCTGTTGCGGTAAACGATATCATTGCAACAGCGTCTTCAGGGAGCCTCTGGAGTAGAAGATCGTCCAGAATATAGGTAGCAAGAAATTGCGGTTTTTGGGTGAAAGTATTCTTTCTTCTGGCTTTTTGGGGGATTGCCGAATTTGGTAAAGCTTTAAGCTTTGTCACTTCAAGGGAGAAAAATATTTCCAGATATTCTGTTGCAAGGTTCACCAATTCTCGCTGTTTTCTATCAAAAGACCCAATTGGCAGAACATAAATTTTGTTTCGATTGCTAGTCGGAACTATGGGATTGCTGTTGATATACTGCTTGAAAGTCTGGCCTTTTTCGTCAAAATGCTCCAGCCATTCCCCCGGCTGTGCAGGTTTGATGGTCTGATTTATTTCTTTCAGCTTTAAAGCCTGCTTGTGAAGTGCGCGGTTTTGAGGATCTTTAATTCGAGACAACTCCAGTAATCGTTTTTTCTCTGCTGCTTCTTTAGCTATCTTCTCCCTGGCCTGCTGTTTTTTATAAGCTTCATCAAGTTTTTTCTGGATATTGGTCGAGTTTTCACAGGCAGGTAAAAAAAGGATTGCAAAGACTAGAGCAAAACAGAAATACTTCATATGATTTTCCCTGACAGAGCTTTGATAATACATGGCTTAATTGTACCATAGAAAGTTGTATTAACAAGCGGGAACTATTTTTTGCACCCGACCCGTATCCAGACATAAAATAAAAAAAAGGATGAACCGTAAGCGATCCATCCTTTTGAATATTTAGAAAAAGTTTATTACATGCGATAGTTAGGTGCTTCCTTGGTGACGATAATGTCATGTACGTGGGATTCTTTCAGACCAGCTGAGGTAATCTGTACAAAGTGACCATTTTCCTTTAATTCCTCAATTGTTTCGCATCCCGCATAACCCATACCGGAGCGCAAACCACCAACCAGCTGATAGATATTGCTTGAAAGGCTGCCTTTAAATGGTACACGGCCTTCGATGCCTTCGGGTACCAGTTTCTTCTCTTCCTGTACGTGGCTCTGGAAGTATCTGTCGCTGGAGCCTTCTTTCATGGCAGCTAGTGAGCCCATACCACGATAGACCTTGTAGGAACGACCCTGATAGATAATGATGTCTCCTGGTGCTTCTTCTGTTCCTGCCAGCATGGAGCCAAGCATAACTGTGTCGGCACCTGCCACAATGGCCTTAACGATATCACCGGAGAACTTGATGCCACCATCAGCAATCAGGGGAACATCGTATTTCTTGGCAATTTCGGCACAATCGGCAATAGCTGTAACCTGTGGTACTCCAACGCCTGCAACTATTCTGGTGGTACAGATCGAACCGGGCCCGATACCGACCTTGATTGCATCTGCGCCTGCTTTAATCAATCTTTCGGCACCATCTGAGGTAGCGATATTGCCTGCGATTACCTGAACGTCTTTGTATTTTTTCTTAACTGCCTTAACAGCTTCTATTACGCCTTTGCTGTTTCCGTGTGCGGTATCGATAACCAGCACGTCCACACCGGCTTTTACCAGAGCCTTGGCCCTTGCGTCTCTGTCGGCACCAGTACTTAGCGCAGCACCAACCAGCAAGCGTCCTTTATCATCTTTGGCAGCATGAGGGTACTTGCGTGCCTTTTCAATATCCTTGGTTGTAATCAATCCGACCAGATTGTTTTGACGGTCTACCACCAGCAATTTTTCGATTCTGTGTTTGTGCAGAATAACCTTGGCCTCTTCCAGAGAGACGCTTTCGGTTACGGTGACAAGATCTTCAGAGGTCATAAGTTCGCTGATTTTGCGGGTCAGTTTGCTTTCAAAGCGTAAATCGCGATGAGTCAGGATACCGACCAGTTTTTTACGTACTGTTACAGGAACACCGCTGATATGAAAATGATCCATAATTGCCAGGGCATCCTTGATGGTTTTATTGGGCGAGATCGTAACCGGGTCGACTATCATGCCGGACTCGCTCTTTTTGACACGGATAACTTCTTTAGCCTGTGTCTCGATATCCATATTTTTATGGATAATGCCGATTCCACCTTCTCTGGCCATGCTGATTGCGGTACGTGATTCTGTGACAGAATCCATTGCAGCAGAGAGAATAGGAATGTTCAGGTGAATTTTTCTGGTGAGTTTTGCTTGAAGTTTGACATCTTTTGGCAGAATCTCGGAATATGCGGGCTTCAGCAAAACATCATCAAAGGTAAGTCCAAGAGGGACGATTTTGTCTAACATTGCAATTTCCTTTCTAGAATTTCATCAGGCAGGGGATTTGTATATATACAATTTGGCCCTTGCCGAAGACCTTGTAAAAAAGGTTGCAGGAGGATACAGGTAAACCCCTATGCTGTCAAGTTATCATCTATTTCCAGAACTTCCACCAGCGGTTTTCAAGTTCCATGTTTTCACGTTGCAGACGCTCGATCTCTTCTTGTGCCACTCTAATATCATTATTCAAGCGTATATTTTCTCTTTCGCAGCGCTCCAGATTGTTTTGCATTATCAGAAGTCGGCGTGAAGTTTTTTCCAGCGGGTCTTCGTTGCGTGCTACAACTTTTTTGGGTGCCGGGGGAATTGCCAATTCTTCACTTATTTTCTTACTGGGTTTTCTTACGGGTTTTGAAAGTGCCCGGGTGATTTTTTGAATTGATTCAGGTAGTACACTTGTAGGTATAGTGGTGTCATATGGCGTGCGGTATTTTTCGCCTGTTACGCTTGAGCGAGCTTCCCCGCTCTCTTCCTCAATGTCATCTACATCAACTTCGTCCAGAATTTCAGGCTCTTTGCCAAGGGGCAGCTCTGTTTGGCTGCTGTCTTCAACAGGTGTTTTCTCTTCTGGTGCTTCAGTATCCTGCTGGTCGATTTCCTCTATGATATCAATGCCATCCGACTGGACTTCTTCGGGAGCTTTAGCAAAGGTCGGCTTGTTGCTGTTAATTCCGGCAAACAACTCTTCAACTGCTTTGGAGAAATCACGGGCATCTTTGGGTATGGCGCGCAACTGGTTTGATGCATCCATCACCAGCGACCTGATTTTGCCTCGCAATTTTATCGGCAAATCTATTGCGCGGGTAAAACAGTGCATCAACTGGTCATCTTTCACATACATGAAATTACAGGTAATGTAACTCATGTCGGCGTATGCATGAAGCTCTTTACGGTGACGATCAACATTTATATTGAAAACAAAAGTCATTTTCAGCGGGTTATCGGGCTGGTCGTAGGTGGTCATTTCCATGCTGATAACCGGATAGCTGGAAGATGAGAACAGTTCCAGATTTAAGGTGGATTCAGCATAATAAACGCTAACCGGGTCATCAACCAGAGCGAACAGGACGGGCTCGTCAGATGCATCTATCGTGTGGAAGTAGTATCCTGTCTCAAAGAATTCCTGTAAAAACGGAGAGTTGATCTTTTCCATTTCAAATGGATATTCGTTTGGTTCGTCAACCACCTCTTCTATAACATCCAGATGCAATGACTCGCAGAAATTGCGAATGCTCTTTCTTGGGTCCAGTTTTCCTG
>Ga0070729_10006742_pt1 | contig 11235 bp, 7 predicted proteins | sample tdDd472_FD_66725 | JGI IMG/M metagenome (GOLD analysis project Ga0070729, IMG submission 66725) | Marine sediment microbial communities from the Atlantic coast under amendment with organic carbon and nitrate - tdDd47.2 | ecosystem: Environmental > Aquatic > Marine > Coastal > Sediment | place...
GCGAAATTCAGCGTTGCGCCGACAGTTTGTACGGTCAGGTATACCGAGTACTCGCGGGTCTTGCTGGCTGAGGCCTGATCACGAAAGGTCCATACCCTGTTCAACAGCCATGTTACGAAAACGGCCACGGCGAACGATGCTACACGGGCGCTGTAATGACCCCAGTCATAGCTGAAGATCAGCGTTGTCAGGATGGTCGCATCAACGACAAAGCCGACAGTGCCGACACAGGCAAACGCAAAAAAACCGGCAGGAAGTTTATTCAGCAACGTACGACCAACTTTGACCAGAGCAGACGTGATGACAGCAACATTCGCCTAAAACCCTACCGGATGGCAAGCCCGCGCAGCCTATTGTTTGCTTATGTAAGCTCCTGACTTGGCTTTTGCGATGTAAACTTGTATCAATACGCTAGTTTTCACGCTTGGTCCGGTTCAGCTGCGACCTCGACAGCCGGGACATCTGAATTGACTGCTACTTCTGCTTCAAGCCAAACCCAATCGTCTTATCCGGTTGATCCGTTGAAGTTGTATTGGCTGGTGGCGGGAGCGACAGGCCTGTGGCTTGCCTGGGAGTCGCTGTTCTTCGGTCTGGTCACTTACTCTTTCTACGCCGACTACTGGGAGCACACTGCGTTGCTGACCGAGTGGTTGCGCGATATTGGCAACCCGCAGAACCCGCACGTTGCCGACCCGTCGTCGAGCCCGCGGTACATGCCGCTATTCTTGGTGCTCACATTATTTGGTCAGACCTTGTCGCTCGACTCGGTGCAATTGATGGGCATCAGTTCGATCGTCAATTACATTCTGATTGTTATTGGCATTCGCCTGTTCTTTTTTGACTACTTCCGCGATTCGACATTTCGTCAGGCAGCACCGCTGATCGCTTTTGTTGTGTTGTTCTTCGGTTGGGGCGTCAGTTGGGTCTGGTCGAACCTCTATCAGTTGCGCAGCTTTTTCTACGTTGCGGGCTACCCGTCTTCATTCGTGTTCGGTCTGGGCCTGATCGGGTTCTGGTTGACCCTCCGTATTCTTCGCGAAGAAACCGGTGAGGTTGCCGGCGCGGTCGCCATGCTGCTGCTGGCTGCGCTGATGTTTCTTTCGCATCCGCTAACCGGTGCTTTTGCTATTGGTAGCAGTGGCCTGCTGGCGCTGGTCTGGCCGGGTGCGCAGTTGCGCCGGCGTTTGCTCGTCATGGCGGCGCTGTTGGCCGGAGCCTTGCTGGCTGAGCTGTGGCCCTGGTTCTCGGTTTGGGAAGTGGTTCTGGACCGTTCCGGCAATGACGAAACCAGCTGGATGCACACCGACGGTGAAAGCGGCGTGCTGGATCGGATTCGTTCCGGCGTCTGGCTACATATTTTCTACCGGCCGAAATTCGTCTTGTTGATTTTAGGTTTTGGTCTGCCTGCAGTATTCGCATGGCTGGCGATGACCAAATCAGCCGTCAGTGAACGGCGCCACTGGTTTATCGTGCTTGGCGGTCTGGCCATGCTGATACCGTATTTTGCGCATATCGTCGTATCCGTGCCGTTGGCGCATCGTTTTTTACTGTTCGCGATCTTCTATTTTCATATGGCGGCGGTGGCATTGCTGTTGAAACTGTTAGAGGTCCGTCAGGCTCAGTTGAACTCGGGTGGCTTGTCGCCGCTGGTCAGGTGGACGAGCGTTGCAGCCGGTATCTGGGTTATTGCGGCGGTGGTGTTCAACATCTCGCAGTTGGTCATGGAGTACAACGGCATGCACTTGCGGGTGAAGACGCTGACGTACACCAACAAGTTCGAGAACATACCGGAGGGGGGTAACGTTGTTGATTTGTATCAGGACCTGACTGCCGGTGTAGGGCCCTACGATGTCGTCATGGCGACCGGTGAAATAGCGTGGCCATTGCCGACGGTTACGGGCAAGGCGGTATCGATTTATCATCAGAACCCGCTGTTGCCCGATCAGTGGCAGCGTGCAGAAGCCGTGGCACGATTCTTTGCCGAGGGCGCCAGTGACTCTGAGCGAGCAGCGATACTTGCGCAATACGACGTGAAGTTTGTGCTGATCCGGGAGGATTCCACGGTGCCGGATATGCTTGAGTGGCTGCCATCAGTAGCCGAGGAAACTGCGCGGCGCGGCAGTTACCGGATGTACCGACTGAAGACAGCAGGCTCTTAAGAGTGACTAGTCGTCGCTGTGGCGTGCGGCGAGGTTGTTCGGCACGCTCAGGTATTGCAGCCGTTTTAATTCCTGCCGCCCGCGGGTAACCGTTTCCAGTATCAGGCCACAGGCCAGGCTCAAAAAGCTAAGCAGTGTCATGCCGGTTATCAATACGGCAGTAGGTATGCGCGGTACAAGCCCTGTATCCAGATAGGTCTGAATCAGCGGGACACTAAGAATCAGCGCTGCACCCAGCAGCACGGCAAACACAGTTGAGAAGAACTGCAGCGGCCGCTCATCCTTAATAAGGATTGCGATTTTCTTAAGTATCCGGAAGCCGTCGCCAAACGTACTCAGCTTGCTTTCCGAGCCTTCCGGGCGTTCGCCGTAGGCGGTATCAACCTCGGCAATAGGCATGCGCAGTTCCAGAGCATGCACTGTCAGTTCGGTTTCAATTTCAAAACCGCTGCTTAAGCTCGGGAATGATTTAACGAAGCGCCGCGAAAACACTTTGTAACCCGACAACATATCTTCAATGCCCGAGCCGAAAAATGTCGAGACCATTGTGGTTAGCAGTACGTTGCCGAACTTGTGGCCGGGTCGATAGGCAGCTTCAACTGATTCGTCAACCACGCGCTTGCCGTTGACCAGATCAAGATTCTCACTGACCAGTTTCTCGATGAGCCGGGGAGCCGCCGCGGCTTCATAGGTATCGTCACCATCCGCCATGATGTAGACATCGGCATCGATGTCGGCAAACATTCTGCGGACCACGTTGCCCTTACCCTGCAGGCGTTCGCTGCGAACAATGGCGCCGGCCAGCAATGCCGTTTCCACCGTGTTATCGCTGGAATTGTTGTCGTAGACGTAGATATCGGCGTCGGGTAGCGACTGCTGGAAAGCATGCACTACTTCGCCGATGGTGTTGGCCTCGTTGTAGCAAGGCAGCAGCACAGCTACTCTGATATCGCTGGATTGAAGGTTGTCGGTTTCGCTCACGGTCGTTACTTCTTGTAGATAGGTATGCCGGGATAAGTCGTACAGTGTATCTATTGGCTGCCGGATTGCGACTAACCCTGTCACATATCGTGTGTTTTGTTAAGTAGCCTGCCCTGTAAAGCTGCATTCGCAGCAGCACCCGCTATTTCTAGAGCAGTTCCAGTGCGTCACCGATGGCGCCGGTAAGCTGGCTAAGGTCTTCGCTGGAAATAATATACGGCGGCATTAGGTAAATGAGGCTGTTGAACGGCCTGACCCACACACCGTTCTCAACGAAGTGATCCTGCAGTTTGGCAACAGGAACCGGGCCGTCGGTTTCGACAACACCGATGCCGCCGAGTACGCGCACATTCGTCACGGCAGGGTGTTCCGACAATGGCATCAGCTCTGCCGCAAGTTGCGACTCGATCATGGTGACGCGCTGTTGCCAGGGGCTGTCGAGTAGCAGGCCGATGCTGGCATCGGCAATCGCAGCGGCCAGCGGGTTGCCCATAAACGTAGGCCCGTGCATCAGCACGCCGCCGTCGGCGGAGATGCCGTCGGCGACTTTGTCACTGGTTAGTGTTGCTGCCAGGCTCAGATAGCCGCCGGTCAGCGCCTTACCTACGCACAGAATGTCGGGTACGACATTGGCGTGCTCACAGGCAAACAAGGTGCCCGTCCGGCCGAAGCCTGTCGCGATCTCATCGGCAATCAGTAACACATCATAGTCTTTACAAAGTTGCGCGACGGCGCGCAGATAGTCTGCCGAGTAGAACCACATACCGCCGGCACCCTGCACGACAGGCTCGAGAATTACCGCTGCGATGTGCTGATGATTGGCTTCGAGCAGTTCGCGGAAACCATCGATATCGCCGTCAAGCAAGGCACTGCCGAACGGGGTGCGCGGTTTGGGCGCGAACAAGTGCTGCGGCAACACATGATTGAACAACGCATGCATGCCGTTAACCGGATCGGTTACTGCCATCGCACCGAAAGTATCGCCGTGGTAACCGCCGCGTATTGACAGCATGCGGGTTTTGTCCGGCTGCCCGGTTGCCTGCCAGTACTGCAGCGCCATTTTGATGGCGACTTCCACGCTGACCGAACCCGAGTCTGCAAAAAACACTTTGCTCAGGGATGCAGGCGTAATACTGAGCAAACGGTCCGCCAATGCCATTGCAGGCTCATGAGTCAGACCGCCGAACATGACATGCGACATACGGTCGATCTGCTGTTTGGCAGCTTCGTTCAACACCGGGTGGTTGTAGCCGTGAATGGCACACCACCATGACGCCATACCGTCGATCAGTTCCCGCCCGTCTTTCAGTTTGATCCGGACACCTTCGGCTGAATCGACTTCGAACGTAGGCAGCGGATCAGTCGTCGACGTATAGGGGTGCCAGATATGGTTGCGGTCGAATTCGTTCATAAAGGTTACAGCGCGTTTGTATCGAGTTCGGCAACGGCCGCGTCGATATCAACGGTTCCCATCCACGGCACAATGCCCAGCAAGGGTGCAGTGATGCGCTGCTTCAATGTAGCGATATTCGATTCGCGCGCGGGCATGTCCGGATCGATGCAGTTGCCAACCCAGCCCACAAGGTTCAGGCCGGCGGCTTCGATGGCGGCAGCCGACAGCAATGCGTGGTTGATGCAGCCCAGGCGCAAGCCGACGACCAGTATGACGCCGGTATTCAATGCGGTGGCCACATCGGCGAGCGTTTCGTTGTCGTTCAGCGGTACCAGCCAGCCGCCCGCACCTTCGATAAACGTAAACCCGGCGCCGGGCAGTTCGTCAACGTGGCGGACCAGCGTGTTCGCATCGAGCGTGACGCCTTCGTTGACTGCGGCAAGGTGCGGTGCCATGAAGTCCATCAGGGCGACAGGGTTAACCTGCCGGTATTCGAGGGGGAACGAACCTGCTGCCTGAATCTCGAGTGCATCATCATTGACCGGTTGCCCGTCGACTACCGCGCAGCCTGCGGCTACAGGCTTGCAGCCAATAGCTGTATGACCTGCAGCCTGTGCTGCCTTAATCAAAGCCACGGTAATGAGCGTTTTGCCTACCGCAGTATCAGTACCGGTTACAAAATATCGTTTGCTCATGCGCCGGCCTCGTTCAACGCGCGTTCGAGAGCGGCCAGCAGTGCAGTGACGTCATCTCCGGTGTGCTGAGCCGTGAGTGTCATGCGCAGGCGGGCGGTGCCGCGCGGCACTGTAGGTGGGCGAATCGCTGTAATCATAAATCCTGACAGTTCGAGTATCTCCGCGACTTTCAACGCGAGCTCCTCATCGCCGAGCAGCAGTGGCTGAACGGGTGTAACAGAGGGCAGGAGTTCCAGACCCTGCGCTTCGGCGCCATCGCGGAACTGCGCGATCAGATCGTTCAGATGTTCGCGTCGCCATGTTTCTTCCCGGACGATGGCGAGGCTGGCACTGGTGGCCGCGGCGATCGCTGCCGGCATCGCGGTTGTGTAGATGAACGTGCGGGCTTCCTGAATCAGGGTTTCAATGAGATCGTCGCTGCCGGCAACGAATGCGCCCTGCGTACCGAAGGCTTTGCCCAGAGTGCCCATAAGAATCTGCACGTCGTCTTCGTTGTACAACGCGGGGTCAACCGAACCGGTGCCGGTGGCACCAAGTACGCCGATGCCATGCGCATCGTCGACCATCAGCCACGCACGATGCTGCCGGGCGAGATCAGCCAGAATTGCTGTTTCACAACGGTCACCGTCCATGCTGAATACGCCGTCGGTGACGAGTAGCTTGCGGGCTTCAGAATTAGCGGCTTTGTCGAGCAAGTCGGCCAGATGCTGATAGTCCTTGTGGCGGAAGCGTTGCAAGGTGGCACGACTGAGCATTCCGCCATCCAGCAGTGAGGCATGGTTCAGTTTGTCTTCGAACACGAAGTCGCCCGCACCCGTCAGTCCGTTGATGACTCCGAGGTTTGCGGTGTAGCCACTTGAAAACAACAGTGCACGGGATCGACCGGTAAATGCGGCCAGTTCTTCTTCGAGCTGATGATGTGCATCGGTATGACCACACACTAGGTGCGAAGCGCCGCTGCCGACGCCCCAGAATTGTGCAGCTTCGCTCAAAGCCGCCGCGATTCTTTCGTCGCCTGCGAGACCGAGGTAATCGTTGCTGCAGAAGCTAACCAGTTCCTTATTGTTAACTCTGAGCAGGCGACCCTGTCTGCTGCCCACAACCCGCCGGCTCCGGTAGAGATGCTCGTCCCGGCGTTGTTGCAACTGCTTGGAAATGTCGTCGAATCCGGACACGCTTGCCTGACCTGTTGATTTTTCTTTGTTTTCGGTGCCGGGGTGCGGCGTTGGATGCTTATTATCAAGCCCGCCGCAGCTTGCCACAAGCCGCGAGTGTCCTTTCTGCAATCCGCGAATGACCATCTGGTAGTTCAACAGCGGTATCGCGGTGTATCTCAAGCCTAGCGGGCGGCACACTTCTGCGACTACAAAATCATAAAAAGTCCGGTTTTCCGGGCACTGATTTCCCCGCTTAAATCCCGATTTTCCGAGAGACAGCATGACTGACAAGTACCCAACCATCGAGCCGTATACCGGTGGTGCACTTCATATCGCCTGTAAAGCCGTTAATAGATGCCCTGATGCCGAAAGTGCGGCAAAAGTGCGGATGGAGAGCCTTGAGCGTATTTCTGCCTACGTCACGACGATGGTTAACTTCGTCAAATTCCATAACGGCAGTAATGTCCGCTTGCTGGTTCTGCCCGAATACTTCCTGACGGGCTTCCCGCTGGGCGAGGGTCATCATGAGTGGCAGGAAAAAGCCTGTCTGACGTATGACTGCGTCGAGTACGAAAAACTCGGCGAACTGGCGCAGAAGAACAACATTTATCTGGCGGGTAATGCCTACGAGATAGACCCGAACTTCCCGGAACACTACTTCCAGACCTGTTTCATCATTGGTCCGAACGGTGACGTGATCCTGCGTTATCGCCGTTTGTCTTCAAGCTTTGAAAGCACGCCGCATGACGTCTGGGACAAGTACCTCGATATCTACGGCCTCGAGGGCGTGTTCCCCGTTGCCAAAACAGAGATCGGCAACCTGGGCTGTATCGCCTCCGAAGAAATCATGTGGCCTGAACTGGTTCGCGCCAATGTGCTGCAGGGTGCTGAAGTATTGATTCACCCGACCAGTGAGCCGGGCAGCGTCGAAGACACCGATCGCGAGATCTGTCGTAAAGCACGCGCGATCGAAAACGCGATTTATATTATCTCGGCGAATACCTCATCGATCGACGATATCCCCATTCCGGCATACACCTGCAGCGCGATGTCGAAAGTTGTCGACTATCGCGCGAAAACGTTGGCTGCCGTCAGCCAGGCCGGTGAATCGATGCTGGCGCACTCTGTGATTCATATTGATGCCCTGCGCGAGCAGCGTCGCCGTGTCGGCATGGCCAATCTGCTGGCGCGCCAGCCCTGCGACATATATACGCAGGTCTATTCTGCGCATGAGCGTCGTGTCGGCAACGGCCTGATCGAGAACGGTGAGGCTAAGCCGCCTGCTGATCGCGACTGGTTCCGCCAGCGTCAGGAAGACATGCTGGAGCGGCTTACCAAGATGGGCGTGATTTAGCCCGATTCAACGCTTCGGATACTTGGCGCAGGTATACAGCCCGGCATGCAGCCCGGCATACAGTAAGACTGGAAACTTCGGTATAGTCTGGGGTCTGCATCAGGCTCTAGCGGAGAACACGTTTTATGCAAGGGATTACCACTAACCGGCGCAAGTTTCTGTTCGGTTCAGGGGCAGCTGCCCTGGGTCTCAAATACGGCGCGATGGGTGAAGCGTTGGCAGGTGCTCACGGGGGCTATCGCCGCTGGGAAGACCTGATGCGCAACAAGTGGACGTGGGACAGCGTTGTCCGCGGTTCCCGCGGAGTGAACTGTACCGGTCACTGCGCTTTCAACATTTATGTCCGTAAAGGCATCGTCTGGCGCGAAGAGCAGCAGGGCGAATACGGCCGCTCGGGCACCGATACTCCGGACTACGGGCCGCGTGGTTGTCAGAAAGGCCTGCGTCAGCACAAACACATGTACGGCAAACAGCGTGTGCTGTATCCGATGAAGCGCACCGGCGAACGCGGCGAAGGTGAGTGGGAGCGCATCAGCTGGGAGCAGGCGCTCGACGAAATCTGTAACAAGTTCGTCGACTACGCTATGGAAGACGGCCCCGAGTCGATCACGATGGCGATGGGCACGGCGATGATCCTGAAACGCACGGCCTTTACCGGTCTGTTCCGTTTTGCCAATCTTACCGGTCTCGTTATCCCTGAAACCTTTGCCGGTGTCGGCGATCTGCCGCTCGGCGCACAACAAACACTGGGTCATCCGCTGCCGGGTGACAACATGGCGGCTGTTTACAAGAGCAAGACCTGTCTGGTCTGGGCCTGCAACCCTGCTGCAACCCGTATTCCCGACGCCCACTTTTTCTGGGAAGCCAAATACAACGGCACCGAAGTCATTGTGATTTCGCCGGACTTCAACGCTTCTGCGATCCATGCATCGAAGTGGTTGAACGTGAAGCCGGGTACCGACTCGGCGCTGGCCATGGCCATGGTCAATGTAATTTTTGAAGGTGGTGCGATCGACGTTCCTTACGTTCAGGAACAGACCGACTTGCCGTTCCTTGTACGCACCGATAACAAGAAGTTTCTGCGTGCTGAAGATATGGGTGCCGGTGAGCACGGTTTTTATATCTGGGATCAGGCAACGGGTGCGGCGGCGATGGCACCGGCGACTGATGCCGAGTACAACGAGTTTTATGATCCGCAGTTCGTCCCGACAGAAGCTTCATTGAAACTGGGTGATCTCGACCCTGCACTCGAAGGCACGTGGACCGTTGAAACGGCGGAAGGCCCGGTCGAAGTTACTACCGTTTACGAGCTAGCCCGCAAGCATGCGGCTAGTTTCACGCCCGAAGCCGTTGCTGAAGAAACGGGCCTGAGCGCCGAGATCATCCGCGAAGTTGCCACTAAATTTGCTACCAACGGCCCCGGCATGATTTTCTCCGGTTACCGCGCGAACAAATGGCTGCACGGTGATCTGGTCAATCGTGCCTGGCTTCTGATGTGTGCCCTGACGGGTAACACCGGTCGCGAAGGCGGCGGTATGCAGACAACCAACCTGCCGAAAGCTGACGGCATGTTCAAGCTGGTGTTCGAAGGTGTCGGCCCGCGGATTCGTATCGCATCACTGGCCGTCTGGGATTACGCCCACGGTGATGGCAAGGCGCTCAACACCCAGAACTACGGCGCCGAAATGGCGCAGCATATCGACCGTCAGTATCAGGAAGCATTGTCGAACTACTGGGTGCCGAAACACGATCAGAAGCCTTGGCGCATGGCGATCATGGCCGGCCATAACCCGGTTAACTGGCGCGCATCGGGTCATCGCTTTAACGAAACCGTGCTGTCGAAAGTCGAGACGATGATTGCGATGACGCCGGACATGAGCGTGACGGCAATGTATTCCGATTACGTCCTGCCGGTTGCTCATATGTATGAGCGCCGTGATATGACGGCCGAAGGCCGCACGCCGTATATTCAGGTGCTCGATCAGGCAGTGCCGCCGCTCGGCGAATCGCTGGATGACTGGACCATCATGAAGAAGATGTGCCAGCGTATCAGTGAGATTGTCGTGGAGCGCGGAATTGCCGCTGTTCCCGACAACTACTACGGCACCGATATGCCGCGTGATTACAGCACGCTACCCGAGCAGTACACGCTGGGGGGTACGCTGAAAGAAGATAAGGATGTGGTTGAGTATCTTCTGAACAATTCATTCGGTATGCCGAAGATGACGTGGGAAGAGTTTTCAGGCCGGGGCTTTATCCGGCCGAACGACGCCGACGACACCCAGTTCGGCCCTGCGTCACCGTTCGATTACCGCACGCTGGCCAGTACCCGTGACAAGAAGCCGTACAAAACACTTACCGGGCGCCAGCAGTACTACCTCGATCAGGCGACTTTCATCTCGGAAGGTGAAGTGTTGCCAACCGCTAAGGCGCCGCTGGCAAACGAAGGTTTCGACCTGCGTCTGACGATGGGTCATGCCCGTCACGGTATTCACAGTCTGTGGCGTGACGACTCGCTGTTGGTAAGCCTGCAGCGTGGCGAACCGGACGTGTATATTAATCCCGACGATGCCAAAGCCCGCGGCGTTGAAGATGGCGATCACATTCGCATCTACAATGATTTCGGCTCATTTGTCGCAATGTCGCATGTCAGTTCAAGCATGCAGCCGGGCCAATTGTTTATGTACCATGGCTGGGACCCGATGATGTTCCGTAACCGGCAGAACTTTAATGCCGTTATACCGACCGGCGGCTTGCTGAAGCCCGTGCAGCTTGTTGGTGGATACGGACACCTCAGTTATTCGGCGCCGGATATTGTGCCGAACCAGACGCATCACGATTTCACCTGCGATTTCGAAAAAGCAGCAGTGGAATCACTGCATGCGACTGCTTAAGTTTTTAAAGAATTACGGTTAGCTCCCAACGTAGCAAAGGATAGAAAGATGACTCAACGACAGGTAGCGATGGTCATAGACCTGAACAAATGCATCGGCTGTCAGGCGTGTACAGCGGCGTGTAAATCGCTGTGGACCGATGAGCCTGGTCAGGAGTACATGTTGTGGAACAACGTGGAAACTAAGCCCGGCCCCGGTTACCCGCGTTACTGGGAAGAAGGCGGCGGTGGCTGGAATGAAGACGGCACTGCGCTGAAACCCGGTGTGTTACCGCAAAAAGACGATCACGGCGAAGAGATTCCGCTGAACTTTGAAGAGGTCTACTTCAAGGGCACGGAAGAGATCCTGAAGCAGGAGAAGCCGATGGGTAAGGGCGCCAACTGGGATGAAGATTCTTCCAGCGGTGACTACCCGAACAACTATCATTTCTATCTGCCGCGTTTGTGCAATCACTGCACCAAGCCTGCCTGTCTGGAAGCCTGCCCGGTACGCGCGATCTACAAGCGTGAGCAAGACGGTGTGGTGCTGGTCGATCAGGACAAGTGTCAGGGTTTCCGTGAATGCAACAAGGCCTGCCCGTACGACAAGGTTTACTTCAACTA
>Ga0070729_10006748_pt1 | contig 11228 bp, 12 predicted proteins | sample tdDd472_FD_66725 | JGI IMG/M metagenome (GOLD analysis project Ga0070729, IMG submission 66725) | Marine sediment microbial communities from the Atlantic coast under amendment with organic carbon and nitrate - tdDd47.2 | ecosystem: Environmental > Aquatic > Marine > Coastal > Sediment | place...
GTGTCGTGGGTGCCGGCTTTGGTCGGTGCGCCATAACCAATGGTGGTTTTGCACGCAATCAACGACGGTTTATCAGACTTACGGGCCTTTTCGATGGCGGCTTCGATGGCGGCTGGGTCATGGCCGTCGATCTGCTGCGTATCCCATTGGGATGCTTCGAAACGTGCACACTGGTCGTCGGACAACGTCAGGTTGGTGTTGCCGTCGATGCAGATTTCATTGTCATCCCACATCACGATCAGCTTGTTCAGTTTCAAGTGACCCGCCATGGAAATGGCTTCTTGGGAAATGCCTTCCATCAAGCAACCGTCGCCCGCAATGGTGTAGGTGTAATGATCAGAAATATCATCGCCATACCGCGTGGCTTGCATTTTTTCAGCCAACGCCATACCGACAGCCGTGGTGATGCCCTGGCCAAGCGGTCCGGTAGTGGTTTCAATGCCATCCACGTGGCCGTATTCCGGGTGACCGGCGGTCTTGGACCCCATCTGGCGGAAATTGCGCAGATCGTCCATGGTGATATCGTCCACACCCGACAGATACAGCAATGCATACATCAGCATAGAACCGTGGCCCGCCGACAAAACGAAGCGATCCCGATCGGCCCATTTGGTGGCTTTCGGATCAAACTTCATAAATTTGGTGTAAAGCACCGTGGCGACATCGGCCATGCCCATGGGCATGCCGGGGTGGCCCGATTTGGCGGCCTGCACCGCGTCAACAGCGAGGAAACGGATGGCGTTGGCCATTTCGTTATGAGTTGCGGTCATTGGATTTCACTCCTCCCGAGTTAGGTCTTTTTTTGTGTCAAATTGCGTGGTGGCCAAGGGCGGCCTTGACCATGTGATAGGTGATTAACAATTCAGAAAGCGCCAGCGGATGGCTGAGCGCGGTATGATTTTCAGCATCGCGGAACTGACCCACATTTTCGCGCAGGTGTTGGGCTTCGGGGATCAAATTCCACAAAAGGTCTTCGACCGCTTTGGCCCGTTTATCAGAAATGTCGCCATGAATGTCCAAGACATCGACCGGCTTGCCGTCAATGTCGCGCGCCAATTCCAAACGAAACCCCTTCTTCGCTGCGTCCAGCACCGGTGTCAAATCCGGGTGCGGCAACGTCGGGCGCAAAGTGTGGCGCACGTTCAGGTGCGCGCCGGTTTCCGCATGATTGGTTTCCGGCGGATAGAACGACACCACCATATCGGCAAAGGTGCGTTGCGGTTGGATGAAGTTCACGCTGTCATCGATGCGCTTTTCAAGAATTTCTTCAACCCGCTGTTCGGAATAACCGCGCACGGTGGTATCGCGCTGCATCTTCCATTTGATGCGCAGGTCTTCATCGGGTTCCAAAAACATTTTCACGTCATAACAATCGCGCATGGCGCGGGTGGAATAGCCCATCAAACCTTCCAAAATGACGTATTCCTTAGGCTCCACGTACTGGCATTGACTGAACGTGCCGTGGACATGATCGTAGGTGGGTTTGAGGATCGACTGGCCTTCACGCAACAACTGGATGTGTTGTTCCAAAATGTCGATGTGATTGGCTTCGGGGTTGAGTGCGGTGATGCCCTGTTTGGCGCGTTCATCACGATCAAACTTGTGATAATCATCGGTGCAAATGCTGACCACGCGTTCAGCACCAAGAATTTCGGCAATGCCTTCGGCGATGGTGCTTTTACCCGATGCGCTGTCACCGACAACGCCAAGAATGATGGGGCGCGTAATTCGTTTAAACGGCATCTGAATGATATCCCTCTGACATTGCGTTACGCACGCTCATCGACAGTGTGCCAAGTGCTGAGCAATTGGCGGCGACCGCCTTGCCCGGCAGACCCTTGGCCCGAAATCAACAAAGACTGTGTGCGTTCCGAACCGTTTTCGTGTTCAACCCCTTCAAACAGCAATCCCGTGGTGATACCCGTGGCAGTGAAGTGAACATTGTCCGATGTCACCAAATCGTTCACCGGCACCCAGGTGTTGGTGTCCATGCCCGCCTTGGCGACGGCGGCCTTTTCCGTGGTCAACTGCGGATCAATCCGCATCAAAAACTCACCACCCAACGCCCGGATTGCAACGGCTGACAACATACCCTCACGGGTGCCGCCCGTTCCCATCAACGCATCAATTCCAGAATTGGGCATCGATGCCATCAGTGCACCGGCCACATCCCCCGCCGGGTACAACGCAACCCGCGCGCCTGCATTGTGGATTTGGTTCACCAATTCCCGATGGCGGGGTTTTTCCAGCACAAACACGGTGAGGTCCGAAACCGGTTTGTCCAACACCGACGACAATTGGCCAAGCTTCACTTGCGTCGGCGCAGAAGGGTCGATCTTGCCGCGCGCCTGGGCAGAGGCCGCGAATTTTTCCATGTAAAACGCTGGCCCCGGATCAAACAGGGCACCTTCCGGCGCCAGCGCCATCACCGCCATAGCGTTGGTCATACCGCGCGCCAGGTATGAAGTCCCCTCAATAGGGTCGACCACAATATCGAAACGGGTGTCGTTTTTTGCACCACCGTTCAACACCAATCCCGTGGGCAGACCGGTATCGTCTTCGTCATCGCATGCCTCACCGATGATCAAACGACCGTTGATGGACAGCTTGTTCAGTTCAGAACGCATGGCTTCGATCGCAGTACGGCTGGACCGTCCCCGATCACCGCGTCCGATCAAACCGGTCGCCGCACGCGCAGCCGCTTCCGTCGCACGGCAAAGCGCGTAGACAAACAACTGATCATCACAGCCTGAAACGGCTAGAGGCATGGCATATCCTGATCTGAATTGAATTCCCGCGCACAAACAGACTCTCGAACCCACCCCCATAGGCCCAAAACCAAGTCCCCCAAGGGCAGCGGTCACAACAGCGTCTCTGTCACCGCTCAATCTCCGTACCCCGATCCAACCATGAAGAGGATCGCTTCCGAAGGCCCTTGGTCTCTCAGGGAACGACGCCTCCCCACGCATTCACCAAGATGGACTGGTCCTTTTGCCAAGGCCCCACCCTATGAGAAGCCTTGAACGGTGCCTATCAAACCCTTTGGCAGGATTGAATCAAACACCCGGGTGGGGGGCCGCCCCGTTTCTTTTGGGTGGCTCAGTACCCACCCCTTTGAGTGGGCACATAAAAGAATTTCATAAAAAAGGTTGTAACCTATTGATTTCACTGTATTTTTAAACATTCCCACTGGCATTGAGATAACAGGCCACGGCCTGGGCACGATTTTTAACATCCAACTTTCCGTAAAGGTTTTTGAGATGAAACTTCACGGTGTTGAGTGAAATGGTCAAATCACCCGCAATTTGCTGATTGGTCCGTCCCCGCGCCAGTGACGCCAGCAATTCTTGCTCACGCGCGGTCAAACCTGAAAACGGGTCAGACCCCGAACGCGACAAGTCCATAAACGGAAACACCATGCGCCCTTCGGACACCGCCAACACGGTTTCCGCCAGAACGGTCGGCGCATCACATTTGGAACAGAACCCCGCCCCCCCGAAACGCATGACTTGGCGGGGGATGTCCGGCGCAGAATTCCCTGTAAAAACAATGATTCGCGGCGGTTCTTCGTTCTTTTGCAATTCTTGCAGAACGCCCTGACCATTGAGGTACGGCATATTCCAGCCGATGATGCCAACGTCGAAATTGAAACGGTTCACGGCTTCGATAAAGCGTTCGCCATCCGCCGCTGTTGCGACCAAATTAAATCGGTCATCCTGGTCAAAGATCTGCACCAGACCAGCCAAAATCAACGGAGACTTATCCGCAACCACGACATCGATCGGGTCACGTTTGTCTTGATGTGTATCGTTCACGGTTCGCTCCTCATCAACTCAAGAAGCATGCCGTTCTGCCCCCCCTACACTCCCCAGGGCACGCCCAAACGGGTAGGTTTCAAAAGATGTAACAGCTTTCTCCCCCTATTGTAAAGAGAGATACCTACCCATTGCCCAAATCACCTTCTATCTATTTGAAAAAATGAATAATTTTTTTGACCCTACACACCCAAAGAGCCACCCTTTCGAGTAATATGGCCAGACAACGCCCACCATTTACCCCTGTATGAGCCACCCCACCCTTTGGTTTGCAAGAGAATCAAGTGACCGTATTCAAACAGGGTAGGATTGTACACACTCACAAGGCGAAAAGCCGTTTCCCATTTTTACCCCTTCAAACACAATGAAACCGCCTGGACCGCAATGGCCCAGGCGGTTTCATCGGCACCCCCAAACTGCAGGTCACTTGCGTTGAGGCAAGGTCTGCAGCTTCGCCAAAACATCCTTGATGGTCGTCGGCGTCATGGTCGCCTGCCACGCCGGCATTTGATCGCCGGGGTGACCATGCAACATTTTGTGCAACGCCTGCCAAGGCCGTTCTATAGCCACACGCCCCATGGGCGGCATGGTGCGGATGGCCTTGCCTTCGTCACCGTGACATGTGGCACATAACGTCAAATAGTATTGGGTGCTGTGCGTCGCATCGCCACGCGCTTTTTGGCTGCGGGCATCGATGTATTCGTTCATTTCCACCTGACCCTGGCTGACGAACACCGCCAAATCGTACAGGTCCGCATAGTGCAGTTTGTGTTCCAGGTCGTGGATGTCATCCTGAAGGACTTTAATGATGGCCCCAGGGTGTGCGCCGACCATGTTGCGAACACCGCGAATGTTATGGGCCCCCTTATAGTCCCAACCATGGCATTCAACGCACCGCCATGTGCTGGACCCCGATTCGACCTTTTGGTCTTTGGGGAAAGCTGAGTGCGTATCCTTGGGGAAATGGCCGCCGATTTCTTCGGCCCAATTGTCATACAGCTTTCCACCCCGCGCGATGGAAAACAGCGGATCACGCGACGGCAGGTTTTGCACAAACGCCAACGTTGAAAGCGTGGTACGCACATCAAAGGCGCGCAAGGCCGGCATATCGTCACCTGGATGACCGTTGAGCATCTTGTGCATCGCCTGCCACGGATTGGCACGCGCAGCATCCCCCAAGGGCGGGATGGTGTTCATCATACGCCCGTCGGAACCATGACAATTGACACAAATGGTCGAAAAATATGCCGATGTGGCCTGCGGTTCCTTAATCGCACGTCCCGTGGCACGGTCAATGACCCGGTCCATCGGTACCAGACCTTTGGCCACAAAATTAGCAATATCCGTCATCGCCCGATCATCGAAGATATCGTCATAACCGTGCTGTTTGTCTTTGAGCACCTTGATCACATCTGCGGCGTTGGAACCGATCATGCCCGCAACGCCTTTGATACCGGTGTAGTCGTCGCCGGTGTTGAACGCGCCTTTATCACCCAAGTAGTCCCAACCATGGCACGTAACACAACGCCATGTTTGCCACGGGGTATCGAAATATTTGCCCTCTTCCGGATACGTGGGTTGAACGAATTTGGGTTTTTTCATCGCCAATTCGCGCATCCAGTTGTCATACATCCGCCCCCCCGCGGCGACGGATGCGATCAATTCTTGGTCTGCTTGTGAAACTTCGGGGGCATCCGCAGCGTTTGACGGCTGCGTTCCGTTTATCCCCACGGCCATAACGACGGCACAGAAAACCGCCCAACGGGAACTGAAAACTCGATTTAGAAATGCCATGCGCATTGCTTGTGCCTCTTATCGAAAACGTTTTAACGCCAGATCGGTGCGAATTGCCCCCACGCACGTGGAAGGCCGGACATCCGCATCAGAAATCTGCACCCTTGGGCATTTCATGAACCACACCTTTGTGACATTGAATGCAGTGGCCGCCCTCTTTTTGGGCTTCTTGGTGCTTACGGCGGGCGCGGCGGCCCTGTTCGTCGATCAGCATCGTGTCGAAATCATGACAGTTGCGACATTCTCGGGATTCACGGGCTTCCATTTTGGCCCACACGCGTTTGGCCATATCCAAGCGATGTTCTTCGAACTTTTCTTTGGTGTCGATGGTGCCAAGGATTTCATGCAACACGTCCTTATAAGCCAACACCTTGGCGATCAACTTGTCCGGATACTCTTTGGGGACATGGCAATCGGGACAGCCGGCTTGTACGCCGACGGTGTTTTTGAAATGAAAACTCTTTTTGTATTCCTCATAAGGAAATGTCATCGAGTGACATGAAACACAGAATTCCTGCGTGTTGGTCATAGCCACACCAGTGGTGAAAACGACCAGAAAAATGGCCGTGCCCAAAACACCGCCAAGTACGCCGGCCCACAACACGATCGGCCTTTTCAGCCACTTCAGTAGTGCACGAATTGCTTTCACTTTCCCAAGCTCCCTGGGTTGCCTGGCGATGATCCCGCCCCCCGACGGTACGCCATGTTTTTATGCTGCAATTTGCAGTGTTTTTTTGCCGGTTTTGCCTTCTTTCCGGCATTTGACAGTCAAAGGTCCCCGCCCCCAGGATGGGAACGGGGACCTTCGCATATCAGTTCAAAGACGTAGGGCGCATTCGCCCTGTTCCGGGATATTTAGCCCCAGGTATCTTTGCAGATGTTGTTGTACCAGCTGTAGGCGAACTCAACCTCGCGACGGCGCATTTCTGCACTTGCGTCACCCGGGGTCAAACCGCCCGCACCCTTCACACCGGCAATGATGTCTTTCTCGGCGTTGTAGCGATAAACCGCTGCAACCGAGAAACCATAATCCTTGCCTGCGATGGAGTAGCAGGTGTTGACGTAAGACGGCGTACCGACCGGCTTGCCCGCCAGCGTGTTGATGATGGCCATCGCACACACTTTACCTTGCGAGTTCGCAGAATAGCCGGACTTCGGCATTTTGGTCGCCACGGAGGCATCGCCAAGCACGTGAATGCCCTTGTGCACCTTCGATTCAAACGTCGTTTTGTCAACGTCGCACCAGCCCTTGGCGTTGGTCAGGCCTGCCGTCGATGCAATTTTGCCGGCCACCTGCGGCGGGATGTAGTTGATGACATCCGCCTTGACGGTTTCAAAGTCAGTTTTCACCGTCATGGTCGACGCGTCGATGGATTCAATGGAACCCGCTTTGGCGGCGGATACCCAATCGATGATCGATTTGTCGGTGCCGTAACCATAGAGGTTCTTCCATGCGCCCGTGAACAGGCCTTGCTTGGAGAACTTATCCTTACGGTCAATGACGATGACCTTGGACTTCGGCTTGTGGTGCATCAAATATTCAGCAATCAAGCTGGTCCGCTCATACGGCCCAGGAGGACAGCGGAACGGGTTCGGCGGGGCCACGATACACACGGTACCACCGTCCGGCATGGCTTCCAGTTGCTTGCGCAGAAGTCCAGTTTGCGGACCGGCTTTCCAAGCATGCGGAATTTTATCGAACATGGCGTCGGAAACGCCTGCGAAGTTGTCGAGCTTAAAGCTGATGCCCGGTGCCACCACGCAGTGGTCGTAACCAAACTTGGAACCACCCTTGGTCATCACGGTTTTCTTCGCCGCGTCGATACCGGTCACGGAATCTTTGACCACCTTGATGCCCATTTTTGTCAGGCCATCGAAGCTTTGTTCGATTTCGCTCAGCTTACGGTCACCACCGATCACTTCGTTCGACATGAAACACGTGTGATAGCTGGCGTTCGGTTCAATGACGGTGACGTCAATGCCCGGATTGCCCAGTTTCAGATACCGCGCAGTGGTCGCACCGGCAACACCGCCGCCAACAACCACAACTTTGCCAGCAGCAGCCGCATTGGCCAAGCTTGGAACCGCGAGGGTGGCACCCGTCGCCAACGCGACGCCGCCAGTCGTTTTCAGAAAATTACGACGATTCATCTTACTCATTTTCCATTCCCCCCTTACTTACGGCTAGCATAGAACTGCAGAACAGCTTCAACGCCGTCCTTGCCATGCTTTTCTTTCAGTTCGGCGAGGGTGCGTTTCTTTTTACGCTTTTCCTTGTCCGACATGTTTGGATTGGCGTCGATGCTGCGCATACCGGATTCGAAATCCATCATGTTGTTGCGCAAATATGGAAGCATCTGGCCAGCAAGAACCGGGTAATCTTCCGCGGAATAGCCATCTTTTTCATGGCAGCTTTCGCACAAGTCTTTCACCAACGCTTTGCCCTTGTCCGCAGCAGCGGCATCGGTTGATTGCATGGCGACACGACCAAACGGTTTGGCGGCGAAGAATCCAGCAATCTTGTCGATTTCGGCATCGGTGTAGCCCTTGGAAATACGCGCCATGATAGTTGACGGACGGTTTTTACCGTCGCGATACGCCTTCATGGATTCCACCAAATAGAATTTATTCATGCCCGCGATCGTCGGGGCTGCTGGGCCGTAGCTGACGCCATCAGGGCCATGGCAACCGTTACATGTATTGGCCAGCATGCTGGCTTCTGCGTCGCTTGCTTGCGCACTGGAGACCCCGATCAGGCCAAACAATGCACCGGCAGCGAGCGTATAGGTCAATGATTTACGCACAATGCGTCCTCCCACTCATTTGTTTTTAGAACGCATTAATTAACACACTAAAACAGGAGGGCGAAAGTGAAAAAATTAAAGTATTTCAACGTCTTTTACATCATGAGATAGCGTAATATACATGCCGAATTTCTAATTTAGGGGGAAACAAATTATAATTACACATATATTAAGCGTTTCTTATGTTGCACCACACCATCCTCACCAACACAAGGCACTAGTCCATTAGTATGACATTATATTAGCCACTTATTGTGCACTGCCAGATGCTGAATCGGGCGTCAAATGTCTTGCATTTGCCCGCCACTTCACCGAAAGTTTTGCAACTTTATCTCGCCTAAGTTGGAAAACCACTCCCGCATACGGGATACAAATATTACTGGAAAGTCATTATCATGCGTTTGCTTCTGGCCATCTTGATTCCTTGGTTGCAGTTTTTCACCATTGGTCGTCCGATTGCGGGCATCATCTGCCTCATTTTACAACTTACGCTGATTGGTTGGATTCCAGCAGCCATTTGGTCTGTTTATGCTTTGAGCCAATACAAAACCGACAAAAAAATCGAAGACGCCATGGGGAAATAAATTCCATTTTATAAATGTACCTCCTCCACATCCACATCACGTCCTTTTTTCCCAAGCATTCTGGATTGAACCATGGCTGCCACACCCCGTATTCCCATCATTAAATTGTTGATCTGGTGTTTGATCATCGGCTTGCTGTTGGCGATGTTCAACGCCAGCCCCGAAAGCGTTTACGCCTGGGCCGGGGAAACCGGCAAAGCCGTGTTCCAATGGATGTGGGATTTCGGCCAAAGCATCGGCCCCTATATGCTTATGGGGGCCATGTTGGTGTTGCCGATTTGGGGCATCACGTATTTGTGGAAATGGTTTAAGACACGATAGCAAGAAATTGATTTAATTCAATTATGATGCCATCAAATTTTGTGGTCGCCGCCACATACTGAATTGTTCGCGAATATGCTGTGCCAGTTCCGCAGCGATTTCGTTGACGCCGCTGGCTGAGGTATAAAGGTTGATGTAAAACACCGGCAATTCCGGCAGCCCAGCTTCCTTACCAAGCACCTCGACATACTCAGGCACCGTTGATTCCAAAATGGCCGTGATGCCCAAATCAGCACTCAACATCGCATATGATGCATCCATGTTGCGGGTCACGTTGATGCGCCATTCCAAACCAGCGGCTTCCATGGCGCGCAGCATCGGCATGCGAAACATACAATTTTCATTCACCACCACCAACGGCACCGGATCTTGTTGATGGGCCGTACCAGTGCGGCCGCCAACCCAAACCAATTCGTTATGAATGAGGCGTTCCGCCCCCTTTGGAGTGTGGTTTTCGGTGGTCAGCGTTAGATCGATATCCCCTTTGGACAGAGCCGTCTTCAAATCTTCACTGGTGGCAATTTCAAGCTCAACGTTCACCTTAGGGTGCGCACTGGCAAAGCTTTTCAGGACCGGACCGATAAAGGGATGAATGATGTCATACGGAATGCCCAAGCGTACCACACCGGTGAATTCGGGCGCCGTCATCAAACTGAACACTTCATCATTCAGGGCGATCAGCTTCTGCGCGGGCAACAACAAACGTTCCCCTTCGATCGTGGCATCCAACCCCTGCCCAGCCCTGTCGAACAACTTCGTATCCAACAGGTCTTCCAGACGCTTGATGCGCTGGCTCACCGCACCCTGGGTCACGTTCAAACGATGGGCGGCCACCGTCATGGATCCACTTTCTGCCACGGCGACAAACGCGCGCAGCAACGCAATATCGATATCGCGTGTGATGTCACGGGTAAAAAGAGGTTGGTCATTAGCACTCATAATAGGAACGATTATAAACATTCGTTTTACTAATAACAAGCCTCGCCGCATATTCTCCCTATGACGTAATCAACAGACCGCAACCCCAGGAAGGGAGTTCGAGACCATGACCAACCACACTCTAAATGCCTGCTGCTATTCCGACGTCGGCGAAAAGTCTGCCCGCGCCCTGAAAGCTTCGCACGTGAAGAGCCTGGGGTTCATGGCAAATCGTGCGTCCTTCATCGAATGGTGTCGGCACGCCCAAGCCGTTTACCGCCAACGCCGCGAACTGCTGCAACTGACCAACCATCAGCTTGAAGACATTGGCTTGACCCGCCAACAAGTGCGCAACGAAGCCAATCGTCCGTTTTGGGATTTTCCGTAAGGTTTCCCTGCTTTCCCCAAGCGCCTTTCCTCCGAAGGGCGCACAAAAAAAGCCGCCGGGTGTCGTACCCTGGCGGCTTTTTATCATGGGGGAACCGTACCCTAAATTTCACCACATGCAGCAAATGCAATCGCAGCTTCAATGGCGCGCCTTGCCTGAGGGCTGTTTTTCCAGCACGAACTCCCGACCAAGGCCGCGGCTTCCTGGCAAATGACCTCGGCATCTTGCTTGGCTAAAGATTCCAGATCATGAATGCCCATTTGTTCGAGCCGATCAACGACGGTGGGCCCGACCCCTTTGACGCGGAGAAGCGCGGCTCGCTCTTGATGAGAAAATGGCATGAATACGCTCCTTTCAAAAAACATATGGTCGATCTGAACCAAAAACAAAAAGCCGCCGGACATTTTGGTGTCCAGCGGCTTTCCATTTCAAACGATTTGTCTTAACCGCGTGCAATCAACATTTCACGCAAAATCGGGGTCAAGATCAGCTCCATCGCAAAGCCCATTTTACCGCCCGGCACCACGATGGTGTTGCGGCGCGACATGAACGAATGCGGGATCATCTGCAACAGATACGGATAGTCCACCCCGCCCGGAATATC
>Ga0070729_10006749_pt1 | contig 11228 bp, 10 predicted proteins | sample tdDd472_FD_66725 | JGI IMG/M metagenome (GOLD analysis project Ga0070729, IMG submission 66725) | Marine sediment microbial communities from the Atlantic coast under amendment with organic carbon and nitrate - tdDd47.2 | ecosystem: Environmental > Aquatic > Marine > Coastal > Sediment | place...
TAAGAATGGAGTTAGATTTTAGCTTTCCTACTGGTATTACGATGGAAGTAGCGGATTTATCAGTAATAGAAAAAACAGAGGGAATAGAGTTGCTTAAGGTTTACCCGATCGATACCATCCCCGCTGAAAGTGGTACCTTGCTCCACCAAACCCTTTTGATTACCTCTTTTGATTCGGGACAATACATGATCCCACAAATTCCCGTACGCTTTCTTCGTGGAGAACAACCACAAACAGCCACTACCAATTCCCTTTTATTGATTGTTAATCCATACCCGATTAGCCAGGATACGGTGCAATTACAGCCAATAAAAGGAATAGTAAGTGAGGCCAAAACGATTGAGGATTATTTACCCATCATTATCGGAATTGCTTCCGTAGGGCTCATCGGGTTGCTCATCTACTTCATCTATAAACGCCAGCAACGTAAAGAAATACCGGAAGCGGTAGTCATCAAACGACCTCCATTTGAAGTCGCTATTGAAAAAATCGGCCAACTGCGGGAAGCCAAGCTATGGCAGCAAAATAAAATTAAGGAATACCAAAGTGAATTAACTTTTATCCTTAGAGAATACTTAGAAGAACGATTTCATATCAAAGCACTGGAATCTACTTCTGATGAGATTATAACTGATTTGAAACAACTAGACATTGAGGACAATTGGCAGGAAGAATTGAGTAAGATATTACATACCGCCGATTTGGTGAAATTTGCCAAGGCGATTCCTCCGGTAGAAATACATGCAGCGGGATTGGAACAACTCGAAACATTCGTTAGAGCCACCAAACCAAAACCGAAGCCCGTCGAAGAAGAAAAGGAACCAGAAGATACCGAGGACAGTACAGCACCTGAGGAAAAAGACAAACTTGACAATACGGCAGAAGCCTTAGAATAAGTAGTATGTTTGGATTATTGGAAAACATAACATTCGTTAGCCCCATTTTCTTTGCCTTGCTGTTGCTATTGCCAGCCATTGGTTGGTGGTACTTTCGCAACTACCGGCAACGTTATGCCCCGATGCGCATGTCGACATTGGAGGGCCTCGACAATATCCAATCGATACGTGGCCGCCTAAGGTCGCTCTTGCCCATTTTGCGGATATTATCTTTTATCGCCTTGGTCATCGCCTTGGCTCGCCCCCAGAAAGTACTCAAGGAAGAGGAAATCATAGCCGAGGGAATTGATATTAGTTTGGCTATGGATTTATCCAGTAGTATGCTAGCCCAAGACTTTCAACCCAACCGGTTGGAGGTGAGTAAACGAGTAGCGGCCGATTTTGTTCGACAGCGCCAATATGACCGTATTGGTTTAGTTGTATTCGCGGGGGAGGCCTTTACACAATGTCCGCTGACGACCGATCACCTGGTACTGAATGAGTTTCTAAGCAAGCTAGAATGTGGGATACTAGAAGACGGAACGGCTATCGGAATGGGATTGGCCACCGCTGTCAATCGGCTAAAAGAGAGCGAAACGCAAAGCAAGGTGGTCATTTTATTGACCGATGGGGTGAACAATACGGGCTATCAATCACCTATGCTCGCCGCTAAAATTGCTAAAGAATATGGCATCAAGGTCTATACCATCGGAGTAGGGAGCATCGGCGAGACCAGGGCTCCTGTCAGCAGGAGAAGTGATGGAAAGTATGTGCTCGGATTGGTACGCGTTGAAATCGATGAAGCACTATTACGGCAAATTGCTGAAATGACCGGCGGTAAATACTATCGAGCAGTGGATGAGCAAAGTCTGGAGCAGATTTACGCTTCGATCGATCAATTAGAAAAAACAAAAATTGAAGTTACCAGCTTTAAGCGATATAGCGAGGAATACCATCATTTTGCCCTTTGGGGCATCATTTTCTTGCTTTTTGAAGTTATTCTAAGGTATACTATACTTCGAGCGATACCTTAAGCATCTAGTAAGATTAGCTAATTATGTTTCGATTTGAACATAGCATTTACCTATATGGACTAGCATTCATTCCGATCCTAGTCCTCTTCTTCGTGGCCACTTGGTACTACCGAAAACGGGCACTCAACCGTTTTGGTAATCCAGACCTGATACAGCAATTGATGCCCGAATGGTCGCGGTATAAGCATACTGTCAAATTCATCTTACTCCTAGGAGCCCTAAGCTTGCTCATTATTGGCTGGGCCAATCCACAGTGGGGTAGTAAGATGGAGAAAGTGAAACGAAAAGGAATTGATGTTTTTATTGCGCTTGATGTATCGCGTAGCATGCTAGCTCAGGATATTTCGCCTAGTCGACTAGATCGCTCTAAACGATTTGCTCAAAATTTGGTGGGCCAACTCAAGGGAGAAAATCTAGGGCTTATCCTATTTGCTTGCAACGCTTACCTACAAGTGCCACTTACGACAGACTATGCTTTTGCTCATATGTTTGTCACCACTGCCAACCCTGGCATGGCTCCCTCACAAGGAACAGCCATAGGAGAGGCCATCGCACTGGCCGAGCAGTCTTTCCCTGAGGAGAATCAAAAACATAAAGCCTTAATCATTATATCTGACGGAGAGGATCACGATGGAGAGGCGACCGCCAACGCAGCCCGAGCTAAAGAAAATGGTTTACTCACTTTTACCATCGGAGTAGGAGATGCCCAAGGTAGTTTTATTCCCGTCAATCAAGGAGGGCGACAAGATTACTTACGTGACAAGACCGGCAACCCTGTCAAGTCACAACTCAATGAGGAAATGTTGCAGCAGGTAGCTTCGGCTGGAGGAGGAGACTACTTCAACCTATTGGCGGGCTCCGATGAAGTGATGAAGGCTTTGAAAACACGAATTGACGCCATCGAAAAACGCGAATTAGAAATGCGTTCTTTTACAGAATATGAGAGTTATTTCCAATACTTCATTGGTTTAGGAATATTACTCTTAATTGCAGAATTTGTATTGTCTTATCGCAAAAACCGTTACTTGGGAGACAAGGATTTATTTAGCGCTTGAATTGGAAGAACCGCGAATAGAAATTAGACTTGCCACTAGCCGGCCATCCCTGGCGGCAAGTCCATTATTCAGAAATAAATACCTATGCGAGCTTTAACTTTTATCATCATCTGTTTAGGTCTTAGTCATTTTGCCCAGGCACAATCACAGCATCGTCTCCTGCGCAGTGGAGATAAAAGTTATAAAGAAGAAAATTTCAATAAAGCTGAAGAGGATTATCGAAAAGCTTTAGAGAAAAAGCCTTCTTCAAAAGGAAGCTATAACCTCGGCAATTCGATTTATAAGCAAAAGGATCGTTTTGATAGAGCTGGAGAATACTACCTAGATGCAGCAGAAAAGGCTTCTGATCCCGTACTCAAATCCAATGCCTATCACAACCTGGGTAATGCTTATTTCAACCAACAGAAGTACAAGGAGAGTATCGAAGCCTATAAGAATTCGCTACGACTCCAACCCAAAGATATGCAGACGAAGCACAATTTATCCCAGGCTCAAATGATGCTCCGTCAACAACAGCAACAGCAACAGCAGCAGCAACAGGATAGTGATGAGCAGAATGAGGATCAACAAGAAAACCAGGAAGAGCAACAACAACAGCAGCAGCAGGAACAACAGGATCAAGAGCAACAGCAAGACCAGTCGCAGCAAGACCAGCAAGATAGTCAACCCCAGGATGCAGAAGAAGTGCCTGATCTGACTCGTGAAGAGGCAGAACGCTTATTGAAGATAATGGAAAACGAGGAGCAGAAAACCTTGGAAAAGATGCGTCGCAGACAAGCTAAAGGTTGTAAGTCCGAAAAGGAATGGTAATTTTTTTACATCGGGATACAAACTTTTTAGCGTGACATGGGTCTTTGTATTAAGCGCAGTTAGTGCTTTATCTAAAATCAAGTCGACATGAAAAAATCAATATTTCTCTTTTTTACGCTTTTTTTGAGCTATCAAATGGGCTTGGCACAAGAGAATGCACGATTCTCGGTCAAAGTAAGTATGGATTCTATCCTGTATGGCAATTATTTTCAGGTTATTTTCACACTAGAAAATGCTAAAGGAGAAGGGTTTCAAGCTCCTGCCTTTCAGGATTTCCATGTAAAAAGTGGCCCTAATATGTCCTCCAGTTTTAGTATGATTAATGGCGAAGTAACGCAAAGTGCTTCCTATACCTACTATTTGGAACCCAAGGACATCGGAAATTACTATATTCAACCCGCCAGTATAGCGGTAGGAGAAGCGCTGTTGGAGACCGATCCATTAGAGATTTTAGTCGTCCCTAATCCAGAAGGCATCAAACAGGCACAACCTAGGGAAGAAAGTATGAGTAACTTCTTCCGAGGTTTTGGTGGAGAGCGAATGCCTAGCATGCAAGATTTTCAGTTCGAATTTAGCGATCCTAATAGCATAAGTCCTGCGCCGGAATCGCTAGATCCGTCTCAAAAACAAAAGCAAGAAAAGGCCAAGAAGAAGAAAAAGAAAAGAAAGATTTATAAAATATAAGCGGCAGGAAGCCTCAAGCTAGCATGAGTCAAAAGCTAAGTAGAACTAATTCACAAGTACCCAGGATTTTGAGGTCGATTCCTCAAAATAGATGCTTCATCCCTGGACGGATGTTGAGTCTCTGTCTTTTTTTCTTCCTATTAGGACTACCACTCACCCAAGCGCAACGCTTCGAAGCTTATGCTGATGCCAAACAAGTTTTATTAAAAAGCTATTTCGACGTCACCTTCACGGTCTATAATGCAGATGGCAAAAATTTTCGCCCACCGCCATTTAGCCAGTTTACCGTGATATCAGGCCCATCTCGCTCCGTCAGCACGACTATTATCAATGGGCAAATGTCTAAAGAAATAGGAATCACCTATACTTTACAGCCGAAGCGAACGGGTAACTTCACGATAGGGGAGGCACAAATTACCGTCGGAAAAAAGGTCTTATCCACCAAGCCACTCACCATAAAAGTAGTAGAAGGAAGTCAATCCAATGGCAGCCAAGAGGAAGTTTATATAAAGGCATTACCCAGCACTACAGATGTGTGGGTGGGGCAGCAGGTTATCTTGGATTATAAGCTCTTCACTGCCGTTCAGATAGAAACCCATAATGTTATTTCAGAATCCGATTATCAGGGGTTCTATGCCCAGGATATTAGAAGATACGATAGCAGAGTCGTCAGGGAAGTTATCGACGGTGCTCAGTATGCCACCAAAGTATTTAAGCGACTTGCTCTATTTCCACAACAAACCGGCACACTGGAGATCGCGCCGCTAAATGTTCAATTAGGGGCAGTAGTAGATGGTAATAACCAGCGCCGTAGCTTTTTCTTTAGCCGGCAAATCAGACGGATTCCCGCCAGCACAGCGCCCGTTACGATCAATGTAAAAACCTTACCACCTAATGCGCCTAGCTCATTCACCGGGGCAGTGGGTAGCTTTGAAGTAAAAACCGCTATCAATCGAAATACAATAACGACCGATGACGCTTTGTCCGTTTTAATTAATATCCGGGGCAATGGTGATATCAAACGAATTCAAGCACCCGAGTTGATTGCCTCGGAGGAATTCGAGGTATATGACCCTAAGGTAATCAAGGAAAATAGTTTCGAAAATATTGGCGAGTTATATGGTGAAAAGCAAATAGAATACCTGCTTGTCCCCAAAAAGGCAGGTCAATATCAGATTACGCCTGAGTTTAGTTATTTTGATCCCGACAGCGCCAAGTATATCATTTTTAATGCCAATACCTTCGACATTACCGTCAACCAAGGGAGCCAACAAAATACCGTCAAAGCACCACTTGTTGAGCCAGAAACAGTAAAAGACATCGATTATATTAAGACTAAGCCAGGTCTTAAGCGATCCGATAAGTATTTCTTTGGAACCACCCTATTCTGGATATTTTCGCTACTGCCTTTTGTTTTCCTAGGTGGAGCTTTTACTTATAAGCAACTCAAAGCTAAAAACGACTCAATTGATCCTGCCATTATTCGCAAGCGTCGTGCCCGCAAAGCCGCACAAAAAAGATTGGAAACGGCACAGACGCATCTCACTGCCCAAAAGAGTCGAGCCTTTTACGATGAGATCTCCAAAGCTATGCTTGGGTATGTATGTGATAAATTGCAAATTCCAAGATCAGAGTTGACCAAAGACAATGTTCGAGAAAGACTACAAGCACTCGAAGTGGCTGAGTCAGAAATCGAACGCTTTATGAAGACGATAAAGACCTGTGAGATGGCCCTATTTGCTGGTATGGATAATACGGCCGCTATGCAGGAAACTTATGATGAGACCCTAGACCTTCTAGCTACCGTCGAAGCTTCTTCCTAATCTTCACTTCTTCACCTTTTCACGTCCTCACTTCTTCACCTTTTCACATCCTCCCCTCCCACATTCCCATTGGCCGATAGTAAAATGGCGACAGGTCGGGTACTATCAAACTGAGCAAAAATTATCATCATGATGACGGTCATCGGTACACATAAGACCATCCCTGGCACCCCCCATAAAGTGCCCCATAAAGAAAGGGAAAGTATAACCACCAGAGAGCTGATGTTCAAGGAACTCCCCATTAGACGAGGCTCGATAAAATTGCCAACAATCAACTGAATAGTTCCCACACCAATGAGGACAATCAAAAAAGGAGTTAAAGTATCAAATTGTAACAAAGACATTAAAGCAGGGAATGCCGTGGCAATTAACGATCCTACACTGGGGATATAATTCAGTAAAAAGATAATGAATGCCCAGAAAATTGCAAAATCCAATCCTATCAAGGCCATAATGGTATAGCTCAAAACGGCAGTCAAAACACTAACCGCCGTTTTTACTGAAATATAACTACTAATAGCTTTGTTGATGCCTCTCAATATATGCTGCACTCGTTCATATCTTTCCTCTTCCGCAAATAGGGCCTGTAATTTGAGAGGAAAACTTACCTGTTCCAAAAACAAGAATACAACGTAAATAAGAATGAGGAAGATATTGCCAGCTATCCCCGAAAAGGTATTGAGTATGCTCGATACGATATTTGTAAACTCAAAACCCTCTAGCAAAGAAGATACATTAGGGATCTTTTCTAAGCCAAAAGACTGTTGAATCTGTTCCATTAATCCCTGTACATTGGCTTCATAAACGGGTAATGCATTGACCATTGCTTGGGCATTATTGGCGATCATTTCTCCCACAAAAACAAGAAATAGCACAATCACCAGCATTGAAAGCGTAGCACTCAACCAAGAGGGACAGTACTTCTCAATCCAGCTGAACCCGCCGATCCAATTATTCAAGCCCACAATCACATACCAAATGACCAAGGCAATCACAAAAGGGATGAGTAAACTTTTAGCTACCACTAAAAAACCCACCACTAGGGTCGTGATCAACATCCAGGCAGCAACATTTATAATTTTCATCCTTATTTTTCTTTTTATACAAGGTATTAAGAACAGGCTTAAAATTCACTCTTTGCTTCACAAATATTCACTTCAGGCTTCTAGTTGAGGGTTTTATATTTACTTGACGAACTATGCAAAGTCTAGACTGACCTGCCCTGCTTCTGATTAAAAAATGCCCTAACCGCTTGAAGTAATAATTATTATTATAAACCTTTTACCTTCAAGAATCCTTCTATTAAAAACAACATGTTGATGAGTATCAGACTTTGGATCACTTTACTGATTAATGTACTAATCATCTTGATTGTATCTATCCTGTCCTTGTTCTTTTATCAACAATTTCAACAAACCCTCGACCAACGCGTCCTCCTCCAACTTACTTCCATTAAGCGGCTCAAACGAATACAAATCGAAAAATACCTACAAACGGAATGGCAAAATTTTCAAAGAAATGCAGACACCCTAACTAAGATCAGTCCGGAGCCACTCATTCATTATACATCCGAAGCGAGCCGTCTACACATGGATATGGATTGCCTCAACGATCAACTGCTAAGGGGGACAATGGAAAGTGGGATTTATGACCTCTCCCATTGTAGTGCTGACGGAGCAGCCAAGTTAGGGCTCATCCAATTAACTAATGCTGGTAATTTTCGACTTAAAATCCTGGGAATGGAGAAAATCCAGGAAATACTGTTGGAGCGTACCGGAATGGGCGAAAGTGGAGAAACCTACCTGGTAGCCGAAAACCTGGAATTACGTTCTCAATCCAGGTTTTTCCCAAAGACACCACCTAGCCACATTACGGCTGACACCTGGGGCGTACAACAGGCTTTAGCTGGCCAAGATGGTACCGGCATCTGCAAGGATTACCGAGGAATAGAAGTATATAGTGCCTTTCACAAAATAGTTATTGGCCATATCAATTGGGTGATTCTGTCTGAAATGGATGTGGCTGAAGTCAGTAAACCGCTGCTGCAGCTCCAGAAAAAACTATTGATCATTGTACTGGTTATGATCTTCATCGCCTTACTCCTTTCATTATTCATTACTCGTTTTTTAGCTGCCCCCTTGTTGAAAATGCAAGATTTCCTCAATAGAATGTCAAAGGGAAGTTATAATATGAATATTGAGGCCGCTCATCCAACTGCCAGTGAAATCAAAGAAATGTTTCTTGCGTTGGAACGCCTGAAAAGCTCCATTAGTCAGGCTATCGAATTTTCTTCAGACATTGGCGATATGAAGCTTAGCACCCAGTATGTACCTACCAGTAAACATGATGTCCTGGGAAAATCACTTATCCGAATGCAAGAAAAATTAATTGAATATGAAGCGGTAGCTAAGCAAAATAGTCTCTTGGCCAAACAGTCATTGATTAGCGGTCAGGAAAATGAACGAAAGAGACTTTCTCGAGAATTACACGATGGGCTAGGCCCTTTACTCACTACCCTTAAACTCAGCATCCAGGCGGCTAGTTTGGCAAAGGAAGAAAAAAGTAAGTTGGCTAGCATCGTAGATAAGACGATCAACGAAATTCGAAGGATGACCTATGATTTAATGCCTCCTGCTCTCGTAGATTTTGGCGTAGGAAAGGCCCTCATGAACTTTGTTGACTTGATCAGTAAATCCACTGGAATAACGATCCTTTACGAAGATGGCACCCTTGATACAGAAGATCGGTTTAGCCTGGAAATAGATATATGTATCTTTCGTGTCTGTCAAGAATTAATCCATAACGCTATCAAACATTCGGGGGCAGATAGAATTACTGTTTCACTGACTGAATTTAGTGATCGATTAAGCTTTTTTTACACCGATAATGGTAATGGCTTTGATCCCGAAATAATTTATCCTGGCTCCGGCCTTAGAAACATCAAAGAACGAATTGATGTTTTAAATGGCTATTTATTAATTACATCCGACTCAACAGGTACTAAAGTCGAAGTAGAAATCCCGATTACTCATGGATAAAATAAAAATTGCGATTGTAGATGATCACCAACTTTTTAGAGATGGCATCTATTCCTTGTTGTCACTGAACGAGCACTTTATCGTAATCCTCAGTGCTAATAATGGACGTTCGTTTTTTGAGCAACTAACAAAAGAAAACTTACCAGATGTGGTGCTTTTGGATTTGACGATGCCTGAAATGGATGGCTTTGAAGTATTAAAAAAACTTAGAAAGGATCATAAAACGATCAAGACCATCGCTCTATCTATGCACGATGATGGTAATTATATCATGAAATGTGCGCGCAGCGGCGCCTATGGATATCTGTTGAAAAACACGGATCCGGATGAGCTAGTGGCGGCTATAAATCAGGTATATGCGGGAAAAAAGTACTTCAACAAAGCTATCTCTGATCGAATGATCAATATCATGGCGATTGAAGGTTCCACGACCAAAAAACTATCCGCCAGAGAGACCGAAATTCTCCATTTGATTGCAAAAGGGCATACGACCAAAGAAATAGCTAGCCAATTGTATATCAGTACCCGAACCGTAGAAACACATCGCGTAAATATGATGAAAAAACTATCCGTTAAAAATGTGGCTGAACTCATAAAAAAAGCAACACAATTGAACATCCTTTAATCTACGTATTTATACGGATAGTGCTACTCGTATAAATACGGTATTAGAAATTACCATTTTTCTTAGATTTACGATTTGGCAATTTGCTTGTTTATTTATATAGAAGATTTTTTCAAATACACAGCAAAACCAGTGACCTATGAAAAATGTCATAATAGCATTAGCCTTCCTCTTTGCAGCATCGATTAGCCACGCACAAACTCAGAAGGGTCTGCAAGGTCCGGCCGCAAAAAACTATAAACCTTGGAAAGAAAAGACCAAAGCAATAACTCCAGCAATAGTCATTACTGACCATTCAAAACGTTTGCAAGGACCAGCAGCAAAAAACCATAAGCCTTGGATGGATAATAACGATAAGAAGTATATTTTGGTACAAACTACAGATAGGAATTTACGCCTAAAAGGACCAGCAGCAAAAAACCACAAACCTTGGATGCCAATTCCTAAAAAGACTGATCCCGTAGTCCACAACTCAAATAAGGTCGACCAATCCACAACACCTCATATTAAAAATAAAGCGTCAGTGATTAAGTAATAGGGTAGTAACTGGTAGTGCCTAATGATCTGTTTACGCGAGGAAGCCTCTCACTATATTTACTTGCTCTTGAAAGGCCGTCGCTAAATTAGGCACTACAATCCCTTCTTCTGCTTGGAAACTGGCCATGAAAGAAGGTAGAGAGAACTGAGCGACTACTTCGCCTCCCATATACCCCGCTTTTTTGGCGGCTACTTCTAATACCCCCATCCCTCCTCGTTTCCCGGGTGAGGTACTCAACAAAAACATAGGTTTTCCAGCCCATATTTTCTGGCCAATCCTAGAGGTCCAATCCAGCAAATTTTTAAATGCCGCGGTATAACTTCCATTATGTTCCGCAAAAGAGATGATGATCAAATCGCTTGCTGCAATTAAAGCTTGAAAAGAATGAGCTTGATCAGGAATGCCATTTTCACGCTCCCTGTCAATGCTGTATATTGGCATTTCAAAATCATTCAAATCCAGAACATTTATTTCAGATCCTGCAAACTGCTCCGCTGCATAGGTGGCTAATTGCTTATTGATCGATTGACGGCTATTGCTAGCTCCAAAGGCGAGTACTTTTAACATAATCCCTGTTTTGTAATTAATCCTTACAAAAGAACACTTTTTTCAAATAGCACTCAACATTTAGTAATGGACAAAGAATAAGTTCCGCATTTTGAGATAGAGATTTTGGTGATAGACAAGGCATTTTTTGAAGATTAGCGATTGCTTTTGCCTGTGGCAAAAAGAGTAGTTTACCGCTA
>Ga0070729_10006755_pt1 | contig 11224 bp, 11 predicted proteins | sample tdDd472_FD_66725 | JGI IMG/M metagenome (GOLD analysis project Ga0070729, IMG submission 66725) | Marine sediment microbial communities from the Atlantic coast under amendment with organic carbon and nitrate - tdDd47.2 | ecosystem: Environmental > Aquatic > Marine > Coastal > Sediment | place...
CCCTTCGTTTCAATATTTTTTCTCGGTACCATCTCTTAAAATCATTAAGTTTTTTTCTTCACCTGTAATATATTTCATTATTGCTAATATCTCACTTTTGAAGTCAATCTGAGACTCCATTTCAATAGGGTCTAGAGTTGTATAACTAACTGTAATTCCATGAATTTTGTACTTATCCGTTGGCGTGATCAGAAATCCTTCTTCAAAGTCTTTTCTCCATTCATTATTGCCCGGAGGAGATTGTGATAGATCGCTATTTTCAAGTTCAAATAGAGACTTACAAAAATTCAATTTGTCGTCTTTTAAAAAGATTTCATTTGTAGGTCCTGAAATGCAAATTTGACAACCTTTATTTAAATTGGGCTTATTTTTTTTGAACCATCCTGTATCCCATACAGGATTTAAACTAGTAATGTGTGGTGGAATCTGAAATTTTATCTGGAGGTTGATGACTTGTATCATCCCTTCAAAATCTTCATGGCGAACCTTACGAATTTGAACTAAGGTTATATTGCCTTCCTTCGCAGATCGTACTGCACCTTCTTGAAATCCCACTTTTGTAGCTAATATTCCCTTTTGAATGCCTAAGCTTTTTAATTTTGTTCTAAATGATTCGACAACATCAATGGAAATTGTTGATTCATAATTTTTACACTCAATTGCGACTTTGAATTTTTCTGATGCTATTTTAAATTCCCAATAAACATCAATTTGTCTTGTTGATCCATTACGGTCCACAATTTTTTTGTTTTGTTCTACATAAATCTTTTTATATGCTTCATCATCTTCAACTGATAAAATAGCTCTATATACGTTTGCTACATATTGTTCATAATTGGTGCCTTTCCTGACTGTATTCATTGGATTACCTCATTTTTTTTATTTGATATTGTATGTTTTTTTTCTCCTGTTGTCGCCCCTTGCGCGAAGCGCACATAAAAAGTTTAGGAAGGGAGAAAGGGATGGGGGTCTGGGGGAAGGGGAAGAGGGGAAGCCCTTTCCAAAGGGTTCCCCTCTTCCCCTTCCCCAGCCGCCGGAGGCATCCAAAGAAGAAACCCGCCCCGGTCCGTGAGGACCGAGGCGGGTTATTTAATTGGCTATGCGTATGTACTAGTTTAGTACATGCCGCCCATGCCGCCCATTCCGGGCATTCCGCCGCCCATTCCACCGGGCATACCGGCGGGCATTCCGCCAGCGCCTGCGGGTTCGGGCTTGTCTGCGATAGCGCACTCGGTGGTGAGCAGCAGACCAGCGACGGACGCGGCGTTCTGGAGAGCGGTGCGGGTGACCTTTTTAGGATCGATGACACCGGCCTTGATGAGATCTTCGTACTTGTCGGTAGCGGCGTTGTAGCCCATGCCACCTTTGCCTTCCTTGATCTTCTCGACGACGATGGAGCCTTCGAGACCGGCGTTACCGGCGATCTGGCGAAGGGGCTCTTCGACAGCACGGCAGATGATGTTGATACCGGCCTGTTCGTCGTCGTCAGCTGCCTTGACTTTGAGGGCAGCAGCGCCGGAACGAGCGAGGACAACACCGCCGCCGGGGACGATGCCTTCTTCGACGGCAGCGCGTGTGGCGTTGAGTGCATCTTCGACGCGGGCTTTCTTTTCTTTCATCTCGGTCTCAGTTGCGGCGCCGACGTTGATGATTGCGACACCACCGACGATCTTGGCGAGACGCTCCTGGAGCTTTTCGCGATCGTAGTCGGAGGAGGAATCAGCGATTTCAGCGCGGATCTGAGAGATGCGGGACTTGATTTCGTCGGCTTTGCCAGCGCCGTCAACGATGACGGTGTTTTCCTTGTCGATGACAACGCGCTTGCAGGAACCGAGGTCAGTGACGGTGAGGTTTTCGATCTTGATGCCGAGATCCTCGGAAACGACCTGGCCACCGGTGAGGGTAGCGATATCTTTGAGCATGGCCTTGCGACGTTCACCGAAGCCGGGGGCTTTGATGGCGACGACGTTCAGGGTACCACGCAGCTTGTTGACCACGAGGGTAGCCAGAGCTTCGCCTTCGATGTCTTCGGCGATGATCATGAGCGGCTTGGACATCTTGGCGCACTGTTCGAGTACGGGCAGGAGTTCCTTCATGTTGGAGATCTTCTTCTCATTGATGAGAATGAGGGGCTCTTCCATTTCGCAGGTCATGCGCTCTGTGTTGGTAACGAAGTAGGGGGAGAGGTAGCCGCGATCGAACTGCATGCCTTCGACGACGTCGAGGGTGGTGTCCAGACCTTTGGCTTCTTCTACGGTGATAACGCCTTCCTTGCCGACCTTGTTCATGGCCTCGGCAATGATGTTACCGATGGTGGCGTCATTGTTGGCGGAGATGGTACCAACCTGGGCGATTTCTTTCTGATCACGGGTCGGCTTGGCGACTTTTTCGAGATCAGCGACGATGGCTTCGACAGCCTTGTCGATACCGCGCTTGATGGACATGGGGGAGCGACCGGCGGCAACGAGCTTCACACCTTCGGTGAAGACAGCCTGAGCCAGAACGGTAGCAGTGGTGGTGCCGTCACCGGCAACGTCGGAAGTCTTGGAGGCAACTTCCTTGACCATCTGTGCGCCCATGTTCTCGAACTTGTCTTCCAGCTCGATTTCCTTGGCAACGGACACGCCGTCCTTGGTGATGACGGGGGAGCCGAAGGACTTCTCAATCACAACGTTACGGCCCTTGGGTCCGAGGGTGACCTTGACGGCGTCAGCCAGCTTGTCCACACCCGCTTTCAGTTTTTCACGGGCCTTGGCATCGAAAAGTATTTCTTTCGCCATGGTGTATACTCCTTAGAAGAAATGTTTGTGTATGAATTCGGTGAATGAAACGACTAGTCGACGATAGCGAGGATGTCTTCCTCACGCATGACCAGATGTTCCACGCCTTCGATATTGATTTCCATTCCGGCGTATTTGGCAAACAGCACGGAATCGCCGACCTTAACGGTCATGGCAATGCGTTCACCGGCGTCGTTCAGCTTGCCGGGACCGGCAGCGGTGATTTCACCCTTCATGGGCTTTTCCTTGGCAGAATCCGGGATGTAGATGCCACCCGCGGTTTTTTCTTCCATTTCCAGACGCTTGACCAAGACGCGGTCGTTCAGCGGTTTCAGTTCCATCCTTTATTACCTCCAAAGGGAATAATTTGATTTTTTGTGGGACGGCATGTGCTACCAGACGGCCCATTATGCTGCGTGAAAGATAAACACCGCGTTCAAAGTGTCAAGCTGGATAGGTAAAAAAAAACCAGTCCATGAAGAGTGGAAAATATGTCTCATGTACCATTTTTTAGCCATACTGGATAACTCGTTGATTTTATATGTACATCATAGCTAATAACAGTTATTAGTAGTTATAGGACCAGTACTTGCAATATTGAGGGTGTACCGCAAACGGAGGTCATCAATATGTCGAGCGCAGATCAATCCGGTTACCTGGCATCATTTCATGAAGATCACGGCACGGAGCCAGTGCTGCATGCCATTGATTACGAAGACGTGGCCCTGACCCGCGAAGGCGCCCGAATGGTGCAGGTCGGTGCGCAGGCCGTCATGCGGCAGTATATGCCGGGCGTGGATTTTGAGAAGTTGACGCAGGCACAGGCTGTGGCCCTGTTTGTGGACAAACTGTTTTGGGAGGAACATTCCGGTGGGCTGATCATGTGTACGGATGTGGCGGACAAGAGCGTATGCTTGCCCATTCCGCGCAAACTTTGGACCATTCGGCGTGATCAAGACGGAACGCTTCAATGATCTGAAAGTGAAACAATTGTCATGAATGAACCCCGAACACTCAGGTGCTCGGGGTTTTTCCTTGGGATGTGGGGCAGGTGTCACCAGACCGCCGAAAGAGCGTCACCAAAGTGTGGTGTTTTGTCATGAAGGCGGTGCGAAATCGAATGAGTTTCGCCATATGGTTCGGCAACCAGTCACCCAAGGAGGAATGAATGGAAGATCGTATTGCCGGTCCGATTTTCAATCTTGATTCGCCTTTTGCCGACCCTATCCGTCACACCCTGTTTTCAATGGTCAAGAAGCCGCTGTCCAAGGTGCTTCGTCTTGATACGCTTAATTCGATGTATTCGACGCTTCAGGAGAAGGGGGGCGACGGCCCGTTTGTGGAGCAGACATTGGATATGCTCGGGGTCAAGTTTTCCGTGGACGGTCAACCCGTGAACCGTGTGCCAAAGACCGGGCCGTTGGTGGCCGTGTGCAACCATCCCTTCGGCGTACTGGAGGGCCTTCTGCTCATCCGGGTTTTGCGTGAGGTGCGGTCAGATATCAAGATCATGGCGAATTTCATGCTCGGAATGATTCCCGAGATGGACGACCTGATTATCGAGGTTGATCCATTTGGGAGTTTGGGTTCCACCAAGAAAAATATAGCCGGACTCAAGGCGTGTATGCGCTGGCTCAAGAACGGTGGCATGCTCGTTGTCTTCCCGGCGGGTGAAGTGTCGAGCCTCAAGGTCAAAAAGGGCATGGTGGCCGACCCCAAGTGGAGCCCCATGATCGGCAGGATCATTCGCAAGACCGGAGCCTGTGCGCTGCCGGTCTTTTTTGATGGCCGTAATTCCGGGTTGTTTCAGACGCTCGGTTTGATACACCCCCGTTTACGTACGATGCTCCTGCCGCATGAAAATCTGCGGCACGCTTCGAAAGACGTTATCCGCATGGGGCTTGGCTCGACCATCGCCAGTGACAAGATGCGTGAGTTCGACAGTGATCAGGAGTTGGTGGATTACCTGCGGTTTCGTACGTATCTGCTGCGCAAGGACAAGAAACCGCGATTTCATTTCAAGCCGCGTGAGGTTCCCCGGAAGTTGGACCCCATCGCCAACTCGCGGGGCAAGCATATTCTGGCGAGCGAAGTCGCCAGCCTGTCGGATGAAAATATCCTCATAGAGAATTCCGAGTTCGTGGTGTTTCATGCTCATGCCGAGCACATCCCCCGGATACTCCGCGAGATTGGTATTCGGCGCGAAGAGACCTTTCGCCAAGTGGGTGAAGGCACGGGCAAAGCCATGGATATCGACGAATTCGACGACACGTATCGTCACCTCGTGCTGTGGAATCGTAGTGATCGAGAGGTCGCTGGCGCGTATCGTTTCGGTCTGACTGACGAGATCCTTGAGAAGCAGGGCAGCAAGGGGCTGTATACTTCGACCTTGTTCAAATATCAGGAGCGCTTTTTGCGCGAGCTTGGCCCCGCGCTTGAAATGGGGCGTTCATTCATCACGCCAAAGTATCAGAAAAGCTACCAGCCATTACTGTTGTTATGGAAAGGCGTGGCCGAATTTGTGGTGCGCAATCCCAAGTACACCCGTCTGTTTGGGTGCGTGTCCATATCCAGCGAGTATTCCGGCGTGTCCCGCGAGTTGATTGTGGGGTTCATGGAGCGGCATTCATCCTTGCCGGAGTTGGCGCAGATGGCCCTTCCCAAGCGGCCCCCCAAAGTCAGGAAACTCAAGAAGATGGATTTTTCGCTGCCAGACAACATGTTCGACGACCCGGAGGACGTTGCGGATTGCGTGCGCGACGTAGAAGATGGGCGGTCCATCCCGGTCCTGCTCAAGCAGTACCTCAAGCTGGGCGGAAAGATCATCGGCTTCAACGTGGACCCGGATTTCGGCAACTGTCTGGACGGGTTGATTTTGGTGGATCTTATGAAATCCGACCCCAAGGTGTTGGGGAGGTTCATGGGCAAGGCCGGTGTTCAACAGTTCCTTGCAGCCAATCAGGGTGCGGATATTTTGCCTCTTCAGAACACCAACGAGGCGGCTTGATAACCGGAGTATAATTCACAGTTGGCATCGGGCCGGGAACGGTATAAAGTCCGCCCATGCAGCGATATATTCAATTTATTCTTCTTGTTTTGGTCCTTTCTGTTCCTGTCTTTGCCTATGGTGAAGAACGGAGTGGATGCGCGCCCGAATATCGGGCCTTGTATGACACCGCCGTGGTTGAATTGGCCGGCACGGGTGATCTGGACATCGTGGTCGTGACCGACCCGTTGTGCTGGCATTGCCGTCTGGGGCACAAGCTTCTTGGCGAATACCCGGATCAGTACCGTACTCTCCGGTTGTCCTTTTACCCGCGTTTGAGTTTTATCGGTTCCGACATGGCCGCCTGGGTGTTGGAAGATGCAGCCGGAACAGACAGGATCAAGGCTTTTGTGGATTACGCGTACTCTGATCTCAAGATGCCTAAGACCGATGATTTGCTGCAGGCACGTATGCTCGTGCTCATGCAGTTCACCGAGGCTTTTCCGGATTTGTTGAAAGATACAACCCTGCCTGAATTGGCTGTCCGTTTGCAAAAAGAACATGAGCCGCACATCATGAAGACTACAGACCTTGCCAAGGTGGCAGACCTGCCCGGCACCCCGGTCCTCATAGCTGGAGACACGGTTCTCGTTGGCTACGGCCCTGGCCCATGGTTGGATGCACTTAAAGCCAAGAAGATTTGCAAGTAATAATGCAGCCTTTTAATGCTGAATAAATAAATCCCCAACAGTCTGTTGCTGTTGGGGATTTTTTATTTGCATGAAAAGTCAATGTATTGCGTACATAGGACCTTTTTTCGCCGGATGGAGAGCTGGTGTTATGCAGTGGCCGGACGAACTTTGCCTCGAATTGCGGCGACGAGCATATAAACCACAGGTGTATCGAGTGCTGCAATCATCAACTTCACCAACCATTGTCCGATAATGACTTCTCCCAGAGGAAGGATGCCGTAAAAGGCGACGGTGACGAAAATGGTCGAATCAATGAGCTGGGAGGACATGGTGGAGAGATTGTTGCGAAGCCACAGGAGGCGTCCGTTCATGCGGCGTTTAAGCAGATGGAAGAGCCAGATGTCATGCTTTTGGCTCACGACATATGCCAGAAGCGAAGCAACAACGATACGTGGCGTGTTGCCAATGACCCCGGCGAACTCTTCCTGATTCTGCCAGAAAGGTGCTGCGGGCCAGTAGACGGCCAGCCATGCGATTCCCGTGATGAAAATGAGGGTAATGAATCCGCAGGTCACGGCTTCGTTTGCCAGTTCCTCGCCCCACACTTCGCTGATGACATCGGAAACGGCAAAGGTGATGGAATACGCCAGCACTCCGGCGGGTACGGCAAGGCCAAAAATAGTGATGATTTTGCTGGAGATGATCGCAGCGACAACCAGCCCGCCGATAAACAGGCTAATGAGCAAGACATACGCCTTGCGTTCGAAAGTTTCCATTTCTTCTCCCTTGGATTGAACTGTCCAAAAGTATTGGTATGAACCTGCCGCTTGGGGGAAAAACTGTCCCCGGCGGCGCCTCTGTTACGCAGCACTTGCCATTGGGTCCGGTAAAAGTCAAAATATCCCCCCAAGAGCCTCGACGGACAAAGGAGAAAATCATGTCAAAAAGCCAAGATAAAACCAGTCACCTGCAAACCCTCGGTGAGGGCGGGCAGACCAAATACCAGATGGATTCGCCGAATCCCGGTATCCTTGAAGCATTCCCGAACAATTATCCCGGTCGGCCATATGTGGTGTCCATTTCCTTCCCGGAATATACATCACTTTGCCCCATGACAGGTCAGCCCGATTTCGGAACCATTGTCATGGAATATATTCCAGACCAGAAAATCGTCGAATCAAAAAGTTTCAAACTCTATATGTTTGCCTACCGCAACCATCAATCCTTCATGGAAACATTGACCAACAAGATGCTCGACGACTTCGTGGAAGTTCTCGATCCTCTCTGGTGCCGGGTCAAAGGACTCTTTGCCCCCCGAGGCGCCACGGATCTGCATGTTTTTGCGGAACACTACAAAGCGGATTCCCCTCAAGCCGAACAAGTAAAAGAGCTTGTGTCGGAGTGGAAAAAGGAAGTCGGCAAACACACTGCCTAGAAATAAAGCCCCAAATTTGGGGCTTTTCTTTTTGTGATTGTTGGGAGGAGGTGATGGGGGCTGGAACGTCTATTAAGGTAGCACGAATTAGGAAGTGTCCCTATAATTCACCGTATTTTCGACTCGAAAGCGTTACGTGAAGATGATATAGCTTTTTTCAAACAAGGAGATGCTTGTGGATACGGGAAAAAGTTCACGCCTCAAGTTGTTAAAAGATAAAGCAAAAAGAGATATAATTGACCCTTTTGAAAAGCACAATTGGCAATGTAAAATCAGTGGCGTCTTCGAACGTGGTGAATATCTGATTGTTCAGTTGAGCAAAGGGGACGTGCCTTTTTCATTAGGATTTTTATACTCGTGTGCAACAGACAACGCAGTGTACAAAAAACTCGATAAGAGCGTTGACCTGATTGTCTTGAACGGTGGCTTTTACCATCTGGAATCTTATGCTTACGGGATATCGACTAAAGTCATAGAGTTAGGTTCCTTGCAAAAATATATTATACAATGGAACGCAGCAGCTTCTGACGGGAAAATCTCTTTGGGTGGGCAAGAGCCGCCAAAGGCCAAGCCGAAAGAATTTAGCGGGCGAATACAATCCGAGAATCCGATTCATCAAATCTGGAGCAGAATACGGCAGTTTAGGACCAGAGGACTTGCGGAAAAGCTCATTCTTCAACGTTGTGAGCGTTCAAATGTTCAGCTGGGCGCACAGGTCGTTAAAGAAAAAGCTGCTGGACTCGCCTTTTGTGTGCAGAACGGGTGTGATTACTTTGAAACGGCAAGTAAACAAAAACTTAATCAGCGGATTGTGAGTCTCTACTATGGGGCGATGGCGTTCGCATCCGCCGAAATGGCTGCCTCCGCCAGTGGGCCGAATTCCCTGAAAAGGATCGAAAAGATAACCAAGCAGGGGCATGGGCTGTACACATATGACTCGCGTACGGACAACGCTTTTGAAGACTTTTTGATCGGGATTCAGGCAAACGGCTTCTTCAGCTATTGGGTGAAATTTCTGGGGTGTGACATTTCAGAATTTCCAAATGGCAAGCCCAAAAAGAATGAGCTTGATGTACAGGGCGACCATGTGACAACCCTTGTTGATTTATTTTCACATATCCCTGAATTGGAAGACCTTTTCAGAATGGTCACGGATCGGCCAACGCACTGGCTTAATTTCAATTACAAGATAGAATGGAACGGCAGATTCGGTGAAAGGCAAAAAGACGCAAGTTATGTTAAAATAACAGATACTTCCTGTACGCAGACTGTAGAAGATATTGCAAATCTCGATTTGCCAATCGAGCAGATAGAGTACGCGACATCTGACTGGCCAGGGGGGCATTTCAAAGTACTGGTAAATCACCCGAATCATGAACACTGGTACGGAGCTTTGAGACAGCATAGCAGCCCGTTCACATCTTCTAGCTACATCATTCCAGTATTTGGTTCTGTTGGCGAATATAGATGCATTGCGGTTGTCATTTTGTATGCACTTTCAATTCTAGTTCGATATAGACCAAGCATCTGGCGAGAGGTTGTATCGGGCAAATATGAAAATTATCTGGCCTTAACTGATGAGTTTATCTCTGTGTATGAGAGGATGGGCCCACAACTGTTCCTCGAGGCATTGCTTGATACACAAGTGAGGGGGGTACAATCCGGGTCGATGTTTGCGGCTTCGTAAATCTCTCGACTGCATCCGTCATCGCCTAAAAGAATTCAACACAGGCTACTATCGACTCATAAAGAACTAAAAGGGCTTCTTCTTTTCCTACAACTTATTAAGAATCTCATAGCCTTTTACGGGAGGTCTTCTCATGGGAGTCATCAGCGATATATCTGTCATCTGCGCATCCACTGTTACCATCATTGGTATCGTGGATTGGCGTCGTACTCTTTTCGCAAAGAAGAGGGCCGACCTTGCCGAAGAGGTCTTGGCTTCATTTTACGAGATTGAAGAGAGTATCAAGTATGCCAGAAATGGTTTCTCTTTTGGGCATGAAGGCCTGACAAGACCGGGTAGAGAGGACGAGTCGGATGATGATGTGCGAAGGTTAAGGGACAGCTACTTTGTCCCACTTGAGAGGCTGGATAAAAAGCAAGAATTAGTTAGCCGAATCTATGCGTTAAAATACAGGTACCAAGTTTTGTTTGAAGCTGAAGACAAGCCTTTTAGAATTCTCAACAGTATCTTTGGTGACTTCAACATTGCTGTGCGAAAGCTAATACGTGAATCAGAAAGGCCCCCCGAAAGAATGCCCCAGCAACAAGCCGAAGCGCATGACAGACGTTGCGAAGAGGGCGAGGACGTCATTTGGGAAGCCAATGCCGAAGTCGCAGGGCGGCCCGACCCTATCCAACCGAAGGTAGATGAAATGATCTCAATGGTTGAAGAAGTCTGTAGGCCATACATAGCATCCACACTACCGATTTGGATGCGCTGGTGGAGATGGTGCAAAGATCAACTATCCAGATTAATGGAAAGATAATTATGTCCACGATCAACAATTTCGCCGAATCGCTACTCTTTATTGAAACGCTAATGACTTTGTCTGGGGTGATCTGCCCTCGGAATTAGGGGGACACCATACCGATCTCTCATCCGTTAATTCTGAAAACACCTCCCTCCCCCCCCCAAATTTAATCGACACAAACCAAACATCCGCACAAAAAAGGCCTTCCAAGAAGGCCCTTTTTAGTATCTGTTTACGAATTGAAAGCTGTTTCACAACCCCTTCTTCTTTTCAATCCACTTGTCCACATGCGGCGGGTCATAGGTGGCGAACTGATCCAGCAGAGTCGCCGGATCGGACGCGCTCATGACCATCTTGCGGTGTTCAGGGATCACAAATCCCTCATTTACCATGCGGTTCATGTGGTCGGTCATGCAGCTGTAATAGCCTGGTTGGTTCCAGATCAATTGCTTGAGGGGCTATCTTTCTTTTGTCTGTGCTGGGTAAAGCTAAAAGAAATCAATTCCAAATGTAGCTATCAAAAAAAATGGCTCCGAGTTCGTCGGAGCCATTTTTACAACATGCATGGGAAACGCCTTGGCTGAAAACAGCAGGGCGTTTTTATTACAAAGGTGAAGAAGTGTTTAGTCTTCGCGGCTCGTGATTTCCAGCAGGTGGTAACCGAACTGTGTTTTTACCGGGCCATGAACTTCGCCGACGGCTTCGTTGAACACCACGGTGTCAAATTCCGGGACCATGGCACCGGGGCCGAATTCACCCAGATCGCCGCCCTGCTGTCCGGAAGGGCAGCTGGAGTGTTGTTTTGCCATTTCACCAAAATCTGCGCCGTCCTGAATTTGTTTTTTCAGGTCCAG
>Ga0070729_10006756_pt1 | contig 11223 bp, 9 predicted proteins | sample tdDd472_FD_66725 | JGI IMG/M metagenome (GOLD analysis project Ga0070729, IMG submission 66725) | Marine sediment microbial communities from the Atlantic coast under amendment with organic carbon and nitrate - tdDd47.2 | ecosystem: Environmental > Aquatic > Marine > Coastal > Sediment | place...
TGGTGGAAACCTTACCCGATGGTGATCTCAAAATTTGTTTTTCGGGACTGACGGGTGGATATTCCGCAACAGGTGTTCTCAAGCTCGATACAGTGACGTTTATGCAACCCGAAATTGAAATTCCATTGGTGTTTAGATGCTGGGAAATGTGGTTACAGGAGGCAGGGATTTGTCAGTCGATTGCAGATGTGGATTTCATCGAAGTTCATGCCTTTGGATGCCAACCAAAATCACCAAATCCGCTCGTTGACCCTGTGGGATTTAGAGCAGAGCAAGAACGATTACGGCGCGACTATGCCCAAGCCTATCGCAAATTTTTTAAAGAACAATGTCCAGATAATGGCGTACCTGCTCGGTTTACCGTGCATGTCGTTGATGTACCTGATGAAGCCGCATCTTATGAATTTTATGCTACAGCCCTTTATCAAAAATCATTACAAAAATAGAAAGTTTTGTTTATGACATCATATGATTTATTACTCAAAGGGGGACATGTCATTGACCCCAAGAATAACATTGACGACGTGATGGATGTTGCCGTTCAAGATGATCGTATTGCGAAAGTTGCAAAAGACATCCCTTCCGCAGAAGCCCAAAAAGTCATTGATGCGACAGGGTTACTTGTCACACCGGGTCTGATTGACATCCATGTTCATGTTCATCACACTCGCGAACCAATTGGTCTTCCAGAAGGACTAAGTGTAGTTGCTGATCATCATATGTTCCGATCTGGTGTCACAACAGTCGTTGATACGGGTACAGCTGGTGCAAAGCACTTCTTGCACTTCAAAAAGACGGTAATTGATGTTGCCCAAACCCGTATCTTTGCGTATATCAACATCGTCAATTCGGGCATGATTGGCGATTGGGAGCAAGACATTAAGGAAATGGATCCCGAACTCGCCGCATCGATTGTGCTGGCATATCCTGATATTTGCGTGGGAATTAAGACGGCACATTATTGGACACATGAACCCTATGATGATGCACATCCACCGTGGGCGGCAGTTGATCTCGCCTTAGAAGCATCCGATATTTGCAAAAAGCCCTTGATGGTCGATTTTTGGCATCGTCCAAACCGTACCTATCAGGAATTATTAGAAAAGATGCAACCGGGTGACATCCATACCCATATGTACGCCCAACAATTCCCCGTCTTGGATGAAAATAAGCGTCCAAATGATTTTCTATTTGAAGCACGGGAACGCGGAGTCATCTTTGATGTAGGACATGGCGCGGGGAGTTTCTGGTTTCGGAATGGTATCCCAGCGATGCAAGGCGGATGGGGACCAGATTCGATCAGTACTGATTTGCACATTGGCAATATTAATGGTGTGGTTTTGGATATGATCACCACGATGTCCAAATTTTTGTGCATGGGGATGCCATTACAAGAAGTCATCTATCGTTCCACCGTCACCCCTGCCGAAGAAATTGGTCATCCAGAACTCGGTACACTCACCGAAGGTGCAGAAGCCGATATTGCCCTCATTCAATTACATGAAGGACAATTTGGATATGTTGATTGTGGCAAAGCTAAAATTATAGGCAATCAAAAATTAACGTGTACGATGACTATTCGAGCAGGGAAAATCGTGTTTGATCGAGAAGGCTTGTCGATGCCATTGTGGGAAGATGCCCCTGAAGCTTATTGGACACTACCACGACCACAACCTGAGAGTTAAGAAAGGTACATCATGACAAATTACGAGTCTCTTGGTATCCGCCCCATCATCAATGCTAGTGCCACACTAACAAAACTCGGTGGTTCACTGATGCCACCCGAAGTCGTACAGGCGATGCACGATGCGGCGCAATGTTTTGTCGATTTACCAGAATTACATATACGAGTAGGGGATAGAATCGCTGAATTAACACACAATGAAGCAGCTTATATCAGTTCAGGAGCGGCGGCGGGATTGGTCTTAGCAACAGCTGTTTGTGTAACCGATTGCGATCTTGATTTGATTAATGTATTTCCACATATCGAACATCTAAAAAATGAAGTTATCATTCAGCACAACCATCGTAATGGCTATGATTATGCAGTCCAACAAGTGGGTATCAAAGTGATTGAAGTTGGCGATAAAAGCGGTGCAACCAGTGATGATTTACGCCGTACAATTACACCCAAAACTGCCGCTATATTCTGGTTTCAGGGTACTATGGCAAGCGATGTTGATATTCCGTTACCCGAAATCGTCGCCATCGCTAATGAGCATCAAATTCCTGTTGTCGTAGATGGGGCGGCACAAGTCCCACCTGTCGAGAACTTATGGAAGTTTACCGAAATGGGTGTGTCGATGGTTATATTTAGTGGTGGAAAAGATTTACGCGGTCCACAATCCAGTGGATTGGTACTTGGCAAACGACGCTACATCGAAGCCATGCGCCACCACGGTAGCCCCAATCAAGGCATTGCAAGACCAATGAAAGTCGGCAAAGAAGAAATGATGGGATTATTGGCGGCGGTTGAACGCTATCTCACATTCGATCATGAGTCACGTGCACAATATTGTGAAACGACTGTATCTGATTGGTGTGAAGCCTTTAGTACGATTGAAGGCATAAAAGTAGAACGCGATTTCCCAAATGAAGCAGGACAACCACTTGCTTGGTGTTTGGTTACGCTGGATGCAGAGAAATGTGGTATCACCCGAGATGCCCTTGTTCAAGCATTATTTGACGGCACACCATCAATTGCTGTTGCATTAGGCGGTGATGATAATCAGTTACACCTCAATCCGATGACTCTCGAACTCGGTCAAGAAAAGATTGTCGAAGATCGCTTTATAGAAGTTTTGGAACAAGCCTCCTTATAAAACGCAATCCCTCTCCACTATCATAAGGATGCTGGAGAGGGAAATTTTTTAATAAATAATATGTCCTTTATTAGAGAATAGCTAAGATTTTCCTACAAATTCGCACCTTTTTAAAAATGCTAGTGTTGTATAACATGGATAATTTGTGAAAAATTTCGCATTTCTATTGCCATTAATATGCAGTATATTGTGATATGGCTAAATGATGCGTATACTACCTAGCTTAAAATGATAAAGTTGGATGAGGCTTTCTATGTTTATTGAAGATCCAAAATTTGGTAACATTGTTGATTTTGATGCACTCCGTCAACAAATGCACCGTGTATATGACTCCCTACTACCTGACTTCGACATGCTTTCGTCGATGCGTGTGGGTACAGAAATGTTTAAAGACGAGCCCAATCAGATGATTGCGGCTGGTGCCAGTATGCTTGCGTGGATGACTATCGTCGCAGCTGGTGAAATCGAAATTGCTGAAAAGCTTAAAGACAAGATTTTCACACTTGGATGGACGGAAGAAACAATCGGTTCTGATCTACTGAGTGCCACTACAGTTGCTACCCCTGTGTCCGATGATCCTGACTGTAAAGATTATCACGTCACAGGACGCAAGTGGTTGATTAACAACTCGTTCCATGCAGACTATCATACGGTAGTAGCTAAGATTGACCCGCATTCTAGTGGTCCGCGTTCCTTATCTATTTTCCTTGTACCCCGTAGTAGTTGTAAAAATTGGGAACGGCTAGAAACCCATGTTCTCAAGAAGATGGTTCTCACAACATTTGAAATTGATGGTCCCGGCATTCTTTTGGGTAAAGCAGGTCATGGGTTACAGATTTTGCAAAAGATGGCGATGCCGAGCAAATATCAATGCTCATATGTGGGTGTAAGCATGATTGACGAAGCACTCCCTGCTAGTATTGCTCATCTATCATCAAAGCGGATTTTCGGCAACAATCCGATTAATTTCAGTAATGTATTGCGCCAAATGTACAATTTGGTCTTGCAAGGTGCTGTCTTACACTTCATCTACTATCGCGCCCATGCGTTTAGTGCTGGCTCCTTTCTACAATTCCACGGCGTAATGCTCAAATCATGGTTATTATTACGCACAAATGAATTACTCGGTAAAAATCTATTGATTGCCGGTTCAAAGGGTTTCCTTGCAGAATCCGTTATTGGACGTGACGCGATTGATTCATTTGTTTTACCCGTGTTTGATGGTCACTATACAATCAATACATTAATGACCGCAAAACACATGAAACGCTACCTTGAAGCAACAGAGCGCGCTAGTGTTGATGAACGAATTGAGACGCTTCGCCGTGAATTATATAAACCGCAGTTGGCGAATCAAATCGATGCCAATTCACGTAAGCTCCGTAATCCTGAATTCTTTGATTATGCACAATACATTGAAGATCTTGACTTGCCGATTGATATTGATGCCCGCGGGATTGTCGATGCAATGTTATCATTATCAAGCGAGCTCAGTACTCTTGATTTGATGAATGACCCCGAACACAAATATAAACTTGGAACGATGGTACACTGGATGGAAGCATTGCTAGCCGCTTGTGAATTATGGAAAGTGACCGAAGAAGATGAATATCTGAATGCGGTTATCCTCCAATATAATGCACTAGTCAATGAATTCAATCAAATCATTAGCGAAAGTGCGTTACAGACAAACTTCCTGCAATTGATGCGCCAACGCCCAATTGGTGAATTTGATGATCCTGCCGAGTTCCTATTGTACCTGCACGATTTGGAAACAATGACACAAAAATTCCGTGATCCAATTGTAACGGAATAATCAACAAAAAGAGTGACTAAACACAGGGTGGGCAATGCTGTCTGCCCTGTTTCAATTATTGAAGCAATTAAATTACTTTTTTCTTCCCAAAATATTATTTGAGGATTAGTTGTTAAATTTAAAAAGGATACTCCTTATGAGTATGAAAATCGTACAAGACGAAACATTTGGTGAAATTATTGATTACGACATCCTCCGTGATGGCATGTGGGATGTGGTTGACAATGTGTTCCCAACATTCAATTTGCTTGGCTCGATGAAAAAAGCAACAGAGCTATTCGAGAATAACCCCAATTATATGACGGCCTGTGCGGCAAGTGGTCTGGCATATATGATGCTGGTTGCAGCAGAGGAAGATGAACTTGCGGCAGAACTAAAGGGGAAGATTTTCACCCTCGGTTGGACAGAAGAACATACTGGCACCGATTTACTCAGTGTGACGACACAAGCTACACCGATGTCCGATGATCCCAATGAAAAGAATTTTCATATCAAAGGGCAAAAGTGGTTGATTAATAATTCGCATCATGCTGATTATCATTCGGTTATTGCAAAGGTTGACCCTGATGCCTCTGGTCCACGGTCGCTTTCGATCTTCGCCGTTCCTCACAGTAGCACAAAAAATTGGGAGCGGCTCGATACGCACGTTCTAAGTAATATGGTGCTGACAAAATACGAGATTGATGGTCCAGGAAAACTTATCGGCAAAGTCGGACATGGGTTACAAATTTTGCTCCGTATGGCGCTACCTAGTAAGTATCATTGCACCTATATGGGCGTTGCTATGCTAGAAGATTCCCTACCAGCTTCTATTCATCACCTGTCAACAAAGAATATCTTCGGTAATAACCCGATGAACTTTAGCAATGTGTTCCGTCAAATGTACAACCTAGTACAACAATCTGCATTGGTAAATTTCACGTTTTATCGTGCGTTGGCATATAGCGATAGCCCCTTCTTACAATTTCATGGCATTATGCTGAAGTCGTGGTTATTGCTCAAGTGCAATGAAATCTTATCACAGAATTTGCTAGTGACTGGCTCGAAGGGGTTCTTAAAAGAATCCAATATCGGTGGGAATGCCATTGACTCTTTTGTGTATCCCGTATTTGATGGGCATTATACATTAAATACCTTGATGACTTACAAACACACACGACGCTATCTGGATGCTACCGATCAAGGTGACATCGAAACACGTCTACAAACCTTACGCGATAACGCTTATGTCGCTATGGAAGGCTCGCAAATTCTGAATGATAGTCGTGAGATGCGCCAACCCCCATTTTTTGATTATGTTGATTATATTAAACGCTGTGAGTTGCCATTCGCGCTCGATGCACAATGTTTAGTAGATAGTACAGATGCGATTTTAGCGCAGATCGAAGCAAGAGAAGCCACTAACGAACCGGAATTCCGATATAAAGTTGGGATGATTGTCCATAATTTAGAAGCATTATTATCGGCAATTGAACTGTGGAAAGTCACAGAAAATGATAACTACCTGAACGCAATTATTATGCAGTTCAATGACACAGGCAAACTCATCAATAGCATTATCAGCGAAGGTTATTTTGACATCGACTTCATCGAGCCAATGCGTCAATTGCCATTGCCAGAAATTGAGAATCCAACCCAATTCTTGCTTGATTTGCTCAATGTCGAAGGACAAATTCGAGGGTAATCATTTGTTATAGAGTGGGGATGGGAATAGATACCCCCCATCCCTTTCTACTGGCTTTTTAGAGATCATCAACTTTGCGAGGCGGCGGTTCTGCATGGTCATCTACATCAATAGAGTGATGAGCATTAATATTTGCACCGTGTAATTCTTCTTGGAGTAACGCCAGCATCCGTGTCCTCAACTCCGCACCCTTACCAAATTTAGCCTTCGCAAGAACAGTTAATTCGGCTTCTGCACCCAATTCTCCTGATTGACTAATTACTTGCCACGGGTGGATGAGATTCGGTAACCTCGTCATGGCTTCTTCAGCAAGAGTTTCTAGTTTATCTAACGTATCTGCCAATTCCACCGCAGGTACTTTGATCGTTACACTGGTAGGCGAAAACTCACCCCGGCTAAAATTCCGTACCAGTCGTATATCCCCATTTGGCATCGTAAACAGTTCACCTTCCATGCCCCGTATCTGAGTGATCCGTAGATTTACCTTCTCGACCACCCCTTCAACCCTTTGCGGGGCAGTAGGAATCTCGATTTTATCGCCAACATCATAAATATCTTCAAAGAAGAAGCTAAGACCTGTCAAATAGTCGCTAATAAACGGACGCGCACCCAACCCAAACGCCGCACTAAATAAACCCACAATCCATATCATGGTATCGATGCTGACAAAGAGCGTAAATGTCGCTAAGATGGCAATCAAAAATGCACCAATGCTAATGACATTCGATAGCAAGGATTGAAGGGTTTTCTGGCGTTCAACTCGACGCGGATTATTACGCATCGTCAAGTCTCCGAGCGGTTTAGCCCGAAGCGCAACTGTCCCAGCCGAGCGATGCACAAAATATGCAATTGCAAAAAATACAATCATTGGTGCGATATAATTGGTGAGTATGGTCTGAATTGTTGTCATAATCTATGTTTTTCTATTTCAGTATTTATCACATTCTGCCTGAGTTTATAAACCTATGACAGTGCTATTTTTACGACGATAGCTTTGGCATCATATCATCATATGCACGAACGATGAAAAAACACGCATCATATGTGAAAACAATCGTTCCTTTGCAAGCAGATTTGCATTACCATCATCCTACATGAGTAAGCGACAGAAAGGCATGATAGACATGTTCAATAAACTTGGATTGGGGTTTCGTTTGCGGTGTCCCCATTGCGGAGAAGGTCATATCAGTAACGGGTTATTCGGTATACGAGATGTATGCGAGATCTGCCATGTCCGTTATGAACGTAAATCTGGTGAATCGGCTGGCGCAAGTATAATCTGGGTGGGAATTCTCCCCATACTTTCGTTGATTTTCTACTTTGTATTGTATGCCACGAACAAAAATCTCTCCTTAGAACTCCAATTGGGAGTGACGATGGGATTTACGGTAATTATCGGGTTACTTGGGTATCGTCATGCAAAAGGACTATGGATTGCAGTTGTAGAACTCAGCGATGGACTCAAAACTGATGCCGAGTTTGAGCAAGCAACATCATGAGTGACCTGATTAATTTGCTGTCGGATCTCATAAAGATCAATTCAGTGAATCCTGATCTTGTGCCAAATGGTGCGGGAGAAGCGGAAATTGCGCGATATATTGCCGATTGGGGTACAGCAGTTGGCTTAGACGTTATCGTACAAGAAGTAGCTGAAGGTCGTCCAAATGTGATTTTGATCGCACGTGGATCAGGCGGTGGCAAGTCACTGATGCTCAATGCACATACCGATATTGTTGGGGTATCAGAGATGGATGCCCCATTTACGCCTGTTATTCAAGATGGATTACTCTTTGGACGTGGTGCGTATGACATGAAGGGTAGTTTGGCGGCATGTATGATGGCGGTCAAACAAGCGTCACAAATGGATTTAGCAGGAGATGTCATCTTAAGCGCAGTTGTCGATGAAGAATTCGCAAGTATCGGCACACAGGCAATACTCAAAGAATGGGAACGCTGGTCAGCTGATGCTGTGATTGTCACTGAGCCAACAGAGTTAGACATCAGCATCGCACACAAAGGGTTTGTTTGGCTGGAAGTTGATGTATTTGGCAAAGCCGCACATGGCTCGCGTCCAACTCTGGGAATTGATGCTATCGCCAAAATGGGCAAAGTCCTCATCAAAATTGATGAACTTGATCAAACCTTACGCGCGAATCCAAGCCATCGTTTATTACAAAGTGGTTCACTCCATGCATCAACGATTACAGGTGGTGAAGATATTTCGATGTATCCTGCCCATTGTAAGCTAGTTATAGAACGCCGAACCATCTCCGGTGAAACACCCGATTCGGTACAAGATGAGATTCAAGCTATACTCGATGACATCGCAGAAACTGACCCTAACTTCAAAGCATCGGTTAATGTCACACTGTCACGGAGTCCGTTTGGTGTTGATACCGATGAGCCAATTGTGCAACTCCTGCAAGAAAAGGCAGAAGGCAACCTCAAGCGAGATGTCCCATTAATAGGTACAACTTTTTGGATGGATGCCGCTTTATTTTCCGAACATGGCATCCCAACAGTTGTGCTTGGTCCACATGGTGAAGGTGCACATGCCAAAGTTGAATGGGTCGATTTAGCGTCGGTACAGCAATGTGTCGATATTTATACCGCTGTGATTGCTGAGTTCTGCAAAAACGCATTCTAAAAATAGTAAACGCACATCAAAATGGTTACAATCATCATAAATTATTTTATTTCAATAGATAGAAGGTGAACTCATGGTACAAGTTCCAGATTTTAAACGCGCTTCACAGGCAACAATTGACGCATTAAAAGCCATCGGTACGGCAACAATTGCAGGCGCATTGAGCAAAGAAGGCATTCGTAACCCACATATGATCGGACTAACACCCTTTACTGCTGGTAAAACCGTAGCGGGACAAGCTGTTACGCTCCAATTTATGCCAAAGCGAGAAGATGTCCATTGGGGTGATGAATATTCTCATTCACCTGACCGAGAACTTCATCGTATTGCCATTATGCAAGCCAAACCCGGTGATGTTGTCGTGGTTGATGCACGGGGCAGTATGGGGAGTGGTGTATTTGGTGAGATGATGTTGACCTCATTTAAAGCACATGGTGGTGAGGGCATCGTCATTGACGGTTGTATCCGTGATTATCCTGAAGTTCAAAAAGTTGATCTTGGATTATGGTTACGTGGGGTTACGCCGAATTATCATACGCAGACTGATATTTTCCCTCATGCCGTGAATGTTCCGATTGCCTGTGCAGGGGTTTTTGTTGTGCCCGGTGATATTATCGTCGCTGATGATGATGGTGCAGTTGTTGTGCCGTTTGCGATGGCAGATGATATTTCGGTCAAGGCATCACAGAAAGCCGAATGGGAAGTCTTTTCACGGATGAAGCTCGGCGAAGGTGGCGCACTCGACAAATATTATCCACTGACGGATGAAGCCCGTATCGAATACGAGGCATGGCTAAAAGACCAATAGATTTCGGTCATACAGCAAGAAACACATCAAGAAATTTGGGGTGATTGTAGTCAACGATGATTTGTGTATCTGTGTTATCATCGAGCCTTGCACCCCAAGCATTTCCTTCCCTAAATAGAGAGACTTCACACCATTCAGCAATATCAGGATTAATAGCACAACACGCTGCCAAAGGGTCGTGCAACATTTTCCCATTGGGGTTGATGTTGAAGTATGTCTCCATACCTTGCCAAATTAGATCGAGAGCTTGGCTTTGAGAACGTTTTGAATTGACTAAATTATGCAAGTCACGATCATATAAGACACGATGGCAAACGTTTTTTGACACAAAATATTTACCGTATGAGGGATGATAATCAAGGATTTTCTTAGTTGCTTTTGAATCACCTAATAGATTGTGACTCGGAACTGCAACCTCCCCTTTGAATTTTTCCAATTGGAGTTCATCAGGCACAACACCGTGCCCTGCAAATCCGCCTTGTACAACAATTTTACCAATTATCAGATCTCGATTTTGTTCATCAGCATATCTTGATGCCGTGCGAAAATTAGTCAATGGCGCACCCATCAATAACGTAGTTTCGACATCACACATATCCAAAAGTAGTTGTCCTGCGGATTGGGCATCTTCGGACGATTCAGCAAAACTATAAGCTTCGTAATGCCAATTAGAAATTCGTGATTTTGGGGTTTTAAGATTATGAGCACCAATAGGTATATCAAGCTCAAACCATGTATTGACGGTACGTCGAATAAATCCAATCTGTTCTGGAGACCCCGGAAATACAGTAACTGCCTTTAGATTAACTTCAGGATGCCCCAATAACATCAACAATGTAATGAAGTCATCAGGGTCATCGGTCTCCATATCGAAGATAATATCGATCATTCTAAAAACTCACTTGAAGATAATAGGCTTCAAAATATTTGTTTTTAATAACAAAGCCCAACACTTTATTTTGCAGACGTTGGGCTTAATTTTTTCGATCTTACAGAAAATTAGTCGTCTAGCGTACCATCATCTAAACCAGTTGGTACAGCCAATGGAATATCAAGTGTGCTATTGATGTCTACATGTTGACCTTGTGCGGCGGCTTCTTCAAGTGCTTGCATAATATCCAACACATGGAATGCCAACGCACCACTTGCGCGATGTGGACGACCTGATTGAATCGCGTACGCCATATCCGCTACGCCTGCTCCACGTCCAATATTGGTGGTGTGTGACAGTTGAACATCACGCCATGCCCCATCATCGCTATGCAATGCTTGGACAACGCCATCAAACCGATTCGGATCAGGAACACTTAGCGATCCATTTTCACCATGAATTTCGATGCGTGGGAGATGTGAACCCCATACATCAAAGCTGGTGATAACGGTTGCAATTGCGCCGTTTTCAAATTCGAGTGTACCTGCAATATGGGTATTTACTTCAACAGGTAA
>Ga0070729_10006757_pt1 | contig 11222 bp, 6 predicted proteins | sample tdDd472_FD_66725 | JGI IMG/M metagenome (GOLD analysis project Ga0070729, IMG submission 66725) | Marine sediment microbial communities from the Atlantic coast under amendment with organic carbon and nitrate - tdDd47.2 | ecosystem: Environmental > Aquatic > Marine > Coastal > Sediment | place...
TCTGGCAATGGCTACACGTTGACGCTGGCCACCCGAGAGCTCCGACGGCTTGTGGTCCATTCGATCCCCGAGCCCAACACGTTCAAGCATTTGTCTGGCTCGTCCGGCCGCTTCTTCCTTGCCAACATGGGTGTAGGTAAGAGGCATCATCACATTGCGCAACGCATTCATGCGCGGCAAGAGATGGAATGTCTGAAACACAAAGCCGATTTTCTGATTTCGGATCGCGGCAAGTTCCGGATCAGGCAGCTCACTTATGTCTACGCCATCCAGGGCATAACTACCTCTACACGGCCGATCAAGGCAACCGAGTATGTACATGAGCGTACTCTTGCCAGATCCTGAAGGCCCCATGATGGACACAAACTCATTGCGCTCCAGGTCCAGATCAACCCCGTCCAGCGCTTTGACGGTTTGTTCCCCCATTTCATAATGTTTAACAAGGCCGCGTGCATTCAGCAATCAATTGACTCCAAACAATTTGATGCCTGAAACTGTAGTAAAAAAAAGGTCAGGATTCAACCTTTTTCCACCTCAAACCATTCTTTTTGTGGCTCTTGGCACGCCGCTTTGAGGCGTTATTCTAGGAGTGTACACAAATTGAGACAAACCGATCATTGACTCTTTTTTGTGTTTTTCCCTACAATGGGGCCAGGAGAATCAACATGGGGCATCTAAAACACCTTAAAGCCGAACACGAACACCTGGTCGATCGATTAAACCTCGGGACTGTTGGCCTGCCCGAGCCAGAGAGCGAGCACGCTCGCAAGGGATGGCAGGAACTCATCGCGATACTATTCACGCCAGAACAGGCGGAGCTCGCTGTTCACCTCCCGGTGATTCCTGCGGGTCTTTCCACCATCGCCAAGCGGGCAGGCCTCAGTGAATCGGACTGTGAAGCCCGATTAGAGGCGATGGCCAACAAAGGCCTGGTCATGGATTTGGTTCATCCGAAGTCGGGTAAGACCAAATACTTATTGGCGCCCCCTGTGATCGGCTTCTTTGAGTTTTCATTAATGCGTGCCTCCGACGATTTGGCGAATCACCTACCCCAGCAGGAAGTTTCTGAAGCGATGGAAGCATATATCCATGGCGACCCAACCTTTGCCCGCGAAGCATTCGGAAAGACCACCATGCTCGGACGCGCTTTACTGGATGAGCACTATATGCAGGAAGAAGATCTGCCAGATGTGTTGGACTGGGAACGTTGCAATTCCATAATTGAGGAAGCCGAATCTCTGGCCGTGTCGTTTTGTTATTGTCGCCACAAGAAAGAACATCTTGGGACTGCCTGCGATGCACCCATGGAGGTTTGCCTTTCTATGAATGGTGGTGCCGACTTTGTTTTGAGGCGAAAGTTTGGGCGCCCCATAGACAAGCAAGAAGCGCTCAACATCATTGCAACGAGCCGCCAAAAAGGCCTCGTCCAAATCGCAGACAACGTCCAGGATCGTCCCAGTTATATCTGCAATTGTTGCGGCTGTTGCTGTGGGCAACTATCGGCCATCAATGAGTATGGACTCAACGCCGTAACCCCCAGCGGGTTCCAGCCTACAATCCAAATGGATCACTGCAAGGGTTGTTCACGATGTGCACGTGCCTGCCCAATCGGGGCCATTGAAATGACACCTCGCAGGGAACAAGGGCAGCGAAAGAACCGAATGATTCCTGAACTTAACACCCATCGCTGTATTGGCTGTGGGCTCTGTGCCCAGGCCTGCAAACCTCAGAAAGGACTGCAGGCCCTGAACATGGCTCGCCTCTCCTCACCGCCACAAATACCTCGAAACAGCGTCGAAAAGGCATTACGCCAAGCACTGGAACGAGGGCGTTTACCGCATCTCCTCATCGATCAGGGTAAAGGAAGAGGTTTCAGGTTCCTCAACAAAGCCCTTCAGATTTTGACGGCCCTGCCGCCGGTTGAAAAGGCACTAGCCAACCAACAACTACAATCAAGGTTCGTCAACTATTTTCTCCAAAGAAAAGTCAAAGGATTCCGCCCGAAAGGCGGGTCTACGAGCGCGGAGCATTAGCAGAATGAATGTTATTGCACAACTTCGCTGGCATTGTTGAAAGGAGTTGGATCCTAGATTTTCTTCTCTGATATAATGAGATGAAGATTTTCTAGCGACCTTTTGGAGTGTGGATTCAAGAGATTACATTTCGGTAAGCTTTGGAATGAATCCCAAAGGCCATGTGTTAAGAACGTGTCTGAACAACCACGGGAGGGGACAATGAAAAGGATACTTGGCTGCTTGGCCATAGGTTTTCTGATTTTAGGATGCGCAACACCAACAAAAAAGACTCAAGAACTGGAAGACCGAATCAGTGAACTGGAACGACTGCTTGAGACATTGGAATCTAACAAACTATCACCCGAGGAGCGCAATGCGCGGGTAGAAACTCAGGTGTCGAAGCTGGTTGAAGATCTTCAGGCGCTGAATGAGAGCATTGAGCCCCTCGCTAAATCTGGCCTCAAGAATCAGCCAATGATTACGGTTCCGGAAAAATTAGAGCTGATTAGCCCCAGTGGAACTAAAGGGCATAAGGGATTCTCAGGATATCGTAAATCCGATGGTGCAAAGATCCAAAAAAAGCTCGAAGGACCTTTGACGGGACCGGAAAAAGGCAATGCATCTCGATTCCTCGGAAAAGCACTTCCCCAATCGCGCTTCATTGGCCCCAACGGAGCCGTTTTTGATCTTAATGACTACAAAGGAAAAAAGAACGTCCTTTTGGTGTTCATGCGCGGATTCGCCGGTCAGGTTTGTATCGCTTGTTCAGCCCAGACCGCAGTACTGGCCAGAACGATGGATCAATTCCAGAAACGCGATACCCAGATTATTGTGGTGTATCCTGGACCCCCCTCATCGGTTACTGCCTTCCTGCAGGCCGTTAAGGACCTCGAAGTTAGCTTCAATTTGCCATTCCCCGTCCTGCTGGATATCAATCTGAGTGCTGTGAAAAAGTACCAAATTGAAGGGAAACTGGCTAAACCGACTGCGCTTGTTATCGACAAAAAGGGTCTGGTGCAGTACGCTTATTCGGGAAAGAAATACGATGATCGACCACCCATTAACACGTTGCTTCAGGCCATCGACCACCTACCTTAACGGGAAAGCCAAATGCCAAACTCAAAAAAACGGGTCACCATTCCAGGTGTTGAACTTGAAAAACTGATTGGAAAAGGCGGCATGGGCAGGGTTTACCTCGGAACCCAAACCTATCTTGGCCGCAAAGTGGCAGTCAAAATAATTGCCCCTGATCCAAAATCGCCCAATAAGGACCTTGACCAACGCTTTCGGCGAGAGGCCAAAATCATGGCCGGTTTCTCCCAGCCCAATATCGTAAGTTGTTACGACGGGGGAACCACTGAAAACGGCTTATTTTTTATCATCATGGAGTTCATCGATGGCCCCGACCTCGGCCGGCTCATCGTTGAGAAGGGCCCCCTGAGTGAGGCAGTCTCTTTGGGTATCATTCGCGATTTGGCCCAGGCCCTTGGTCATGCTCTTGAAAAGGGCATCATCCACAGGGATGTCAAAGCGGAAAACATTCTCCTCAAACATGTCGAACAATCCGGGAGTATGACAGGACCACCTACCAAGCCAGACTTTCCTTTTCAAATTAAGCTGGCAGACCTCGGTCTGGCCCGCTTTCAGGAACAATCGGACCCTCGGGACCAACTGACCCAACAAGGCGTTATTTTTGGAACACCCCAAATTATGGCTCCAGAACAGTTCCAGGACAATCAGGCGATTGATTTCAAAGTAGACCTCTACGCACTTGGCTGCCTGCTATATCGCTGTTTGTACGGTAGACCACCCTTTGACAGCGGAAGTTTTTCGGCGATTGTTGCCAAAAAAGTACTTGGGGAGTTGCCCGATCTCCAAGAAGAACAACGCAAGTTTCAACCTGAAACCCTGGCGCTTATCAAGCACCTGATGGCATTTAAACCGGAAGAACGGCCTGCAAGTTATCAGGAAGTCATCGAAATCTGTGATCGGCTCCTGCACAGCGTCTCCCGGGCGCAGCCCCAGCCACGCAGGACTACCGGAATGATTCCTCTCCACGGACAAACTGAAACCATCGCGCTTGACACGCGTCCGCCAGGCAATGCACGGCCTGGAAAGCTCTTTCGCAATGTGATCCTGCCAGTCACATTCCTAATGGTCCTGGTTGCAGGCATTTGGGGCTGGAATCTCTACCGCACGAAAGATCTCCCAGCCCACTCAGCATCCACAGCAGAAGAACAGTCGCAGACTTCACCAGAACCAGGACCCGTTGAACTTTTCCCTCTCGTGGATGTCACTGAACCCCTTTTTCATGACGACTTCTTCACGCGTCTGGATGGATGGAATAAAACGGGCAGTTGGGGTCCAGAAGAGGACGGCCCCGGTGTGATTGCAATTGCCGGTGAATCATCGGCTTTGCTGATTCGTCCAGATTCCCCTGACTATGGTGCCTGGACAGGAACGATTTTGTTTCAATCAACCTTTGAAGTCGGCGTAGGACTGCAAATCGGTGAAGAATCAACCATTCTTTTACGAATCCAAAACCTTGGATCCCAATTACTCTGTACCATCTCCCAGCTGACGACTTCCGAGGATGGCATCGCCGCACTGACGCCTACGGATGTTGAACCAGTGACCATGCCATTCGAAGACACGCACCAGCCCATTTCATTTCGAGTTGAACGCAACGCCGACTTCATCGCTTTCCAAGTTGATGGAATGGACGCCGGAAAATGGCAAACAGAGAATCCTGCTCAAGCATTCATCCTTCTTGCTCAGCGTGGAGTGGCCATTTTTAGGGATGTAGCTCTACAGAACACCCGAACCGAAACGCTTTAGCGCGACCTGAACGTGGCAGGGTTACGCATCTAATTGCGAATATCGAAACCATTTGTCTGTAGAAAACGACGGACCGAAGGGATGAAATCTGGGTCCAGACTGGAATCTGAATGCCCCGAATTTGGGGCCAGGAACATGGCGGTGGGTACATGCTTGAACGCATCGCGCAGGCGTGGTGCAAAGGAAACAGGGAAACGACGATCGCGAGCCCCGTGGATGATCATCACCGGACACGATATATTCTTTGCCAGGTTGGCCGGAGCAATTGCTTGCCAGGAGATACCAAAATATAGCTTCGCAAAAAAGACGATAGCTGGGCCAAAGAGGTAGCCGAAAAGGGGGTGGAACCAACGGTAGAGAGATAACCGGGCTTCGCGAACATCCGGGAAACTTCCCTCAAGGAACAAAGCCTTAATCCAAGTCGGATGGCGTGAAGCTGCAATCGCCGAACCGCCACTACCAGCCGAATGACCATAGAGCAGGACTGGCTCTTTTTCAGCACCCGCCCATCTTAGGACACTCTCGATGTCTTCTCCAAATCCGACGGCATTCATCATGAGTTTTTTTGTTGAAGAGCCGTGGTCACGGGCGCTATGAAGGATTGTTGAAAAGCCCATTTCTGCGAATGCTCTGGCCCGTCCCACCATTCTTCCTCGATTACGGCCCCATCCGTGAGCAAGAACCACTGTCCCGCGAGAGGCTTCTCCAGGTTCAAGATCGGGCGTCACGCGCCACACCTCCAGCATGCCGCCACCGACCGTAGGAATGCGATGGTCCTCAATATTCCCCCAATCTGGCACATCGGCAATCGGATTGCGCGGCAACCGATGCACAAGAAATGTAAAAATAAGCGCTAACTTGATATAAATCAAAACGACTATAAGAAAAAAAAGAAACATCTGCCCTACTCCAACGATCTGGCCCTGGCGAATAGAAGGTCCGGCCCAGTGGCCGTTCACCTGGTCTTCGCGTTCTTGTTCGAAGAGAATATAATAGGCTGAAACATTGTGAAAGGATATCAAACATGAACAGGATCCGCATAAAAGTAAAAAATATGACGTGTCATCACTGTGTCAAAACCGTTGAAAATGCAATTATGGCTCTTGATGGGGTTGTTACCGTGGGAGTGGAGCTTCAAACGGGCGATGTAACCGTCGAAGGGCCTGTAAGCTATACCGCTGTAAAAGAATCCATCGAAGATGCAGGCTTCGATATAGCGTAACGCACCTTCACCTCGTATCCCAAGTTTGGAAAAACTAGGGCTTAAATGAACGGTTGAGTTGATGACATATTTTTTTTAATAATCCTGAACCTTTTTGAAAGAATGCGCGTAAGAGAATAGCTGAAGAGCTTGGTATTGCTCAGCTCAGCTCGAAAAAAAGATTTTCAAAGCAGAACCAGCATAAATATTGGGTTTGACCTTACTTTTTTGGTCAAAATTCAAATTTTTGGATTTCTATCTTCAATTTAGGGTGCTTTTTACAATAACATTGCCTTGCCGTACATTTATCGCCTTTATTTTGTTTCAAATAGAAAATCTATCTAAATTTCTTTACCCCAACTTTACTTGAGCCTTGATTCAATGGTTATAATGACGGAGTCATGTTCATTCCTACAACAGAAAGATGTTTTCTGATTGGATTGAACATCTATTTATTCATACATTCAGACTGGGTGTTCAAAGATACAAACAGGCTGAACTTAGGGTAAATATCATACTTTGTGTTAGAGGCATTCATCTCCATCTTTAATGAAATCAAGAGGAACACGGCTCTAACCGAGTACGAAAAATTTTGGAGGTAAGTATTCATGAAACGACTTATACTCGCTGTAGGTTTTACCTGCTTGACCGGTTTGCTGATGGCAAGCACCACAGGTGGTCTTATTGGTAAAGTCTCTGCTACTGACGGTCAAGGCCTTCCTGGCGTTACCGTAACGGCAACGTCACCCGCACTGATGGGCCAAAAAACTGCTATTTCAGATGTAGATGGCAACTTCCGTCTGCTTCTTCTTCCTCCTGGAACCTATGAGCTCAAGTTCTATATGAGCGGTTTCCAGACCATTACCCGCAAAGACGTCGTCGTTAAGCTGGGTCACAACTACACCGTCAACCAGACCTTGAAGCCTGACAAACTGGAAGAGACTATTGTTGTTGTTGCAGAGCAGCAGTTAATCGATAGCACCTCGACCACTACAGGTGAAAACTGGTCCACTGATTATGTTGCTAGCATTCCCACCGAGCGTAACATCGGTTCGATCCTGGCGATCACTCCTGGTGTTACCCGCGCTGAAGGTCCTTCTGGCGGTATGGTTATCGCTGGTGCTTCCGGTACGGAATCTTCTTACATCATCGACGGTATGAACACCACTGACATTGAACTGGGTACCCAAGGTAAGCAGATGAACTTCGACTTCATTGAAGAAATCCAGATCAAAACCGGTGGATACGAAGCTGAATATGGCCGCGCCACAGGTGGCGTTGTCAACATGATCACCAAGAGCGGTGGTAATGAATTCAGCGGTAGTGTTTTCTACTACATGAAAGACAGTAGCATGGCTTCTGACGGTGAAGAACCCTGGTTCGGCACCAACTATCTCGGCCGTGACGAATTTGACTTTGGTGTCACTCTTGGTGGCCCAATCATCAAAGATAAACTCTGGTTCTTCGTTGCTTATAACCCCACAACCACGGAAGACTTCCGCCAGAACAACGATTCTGTTATCAACCTGAGAAATGGCCAACAAGCCCGTATTGATAAGCAAGAACGCGACTACTGGTCTGCTAAGTTGACCTACAATATCAACGAAAACAACACGTTGGTATTCTCCACATTTGCCGATCCTCAGGATCGCGCACAGCAGCTTTCTGGTGAAACTACTCGTGACCGCAACATCGAGACAGGCGGGACCGACTGGATCCTCAAGTATGATTCCATCGTCAACGAAAGTTTTGTTGTTGCCGCCCAGTATGGTGTGCACAACGAAAGCGCTAAGTATAGCTCTATCGATGGCAACGACCTTGGTCAAATTTGGGATCGATACAACGACGCTGACTACGGTCGCCGCGGCGGTATCGGTTGGGGCGAAAACACTGAGCGTGATCGTGCAACCTTCCGCTTGAGTGGTGAATATTTCCTCGGAAACCATGCGATTAAAGCGGGTTACGACCATGAAACCAACACCTTTAACTCACAGACTCGTTACTCCGGTGGCGTTGTATATCGTTACCAGGACTTGGGCGATGATATTTATGTCCGTCGGAGAACCTATGCCTACGAAGATCCCAATGGCGAAATGGTTGCCTTTGACTACGACGGCGCTCGTTACCGTCAGGTCACTGATGGTTGGTTGGGCCGCGACACTGAAACGGTTAACCAAGCCTTCTTCATCCAGGACAAGTGGGACATCACTGATAATTTCATGCTTTCATTTGGTATTCGTATGGAAAATCAGGAAATCAACGGAAACCACCCCATCAATGGTGGTGCTTTCACCGCACTCGACATCTCTGACATGACCGCACCTCGTGTAGGTATGACCTGGGATATGTTCGGCGATGGCAAATCCAAGCTCTATGCTCACTATGGAACCTTCTACTCATCCATTCCTTTGGACATCAACAACCGTGCATTCGCCGAAGAAATCCTGTTCTTCGACTACTGGATTGTTCCCAAAGCTGCCGGTGAAACCGATTTCTTCGATTTCAACCCTGACAATTATGATTGGAACTACTACTACGACTCTGCGAACCCGAACCTGCCCAGCTATGGCACGTTCGCTTCTGGAGCCGGTGGTCCTGCTCCTGTTGCAGAAGACCTCAAAGCTATGTCTCAAGACGAAATCATTCTGGGTTATGACTACCTCCTGACAGACCTCTACTCTGTTGGTATCAAGTACACCCAACGTACGTTGAATGAAATTCTCGAAGACATCTCCTTCGACGAAGGTCACTCTTACATCATCGCCAACCCAGGCGAAGATCTGGCGTTTGTTTCCTCAACAGCACTCGAGTTCTACGATGCTCTCGGTGGCTACCACGAGTATGCTGCTGGTGATCACGTTGATCTGACTGCTGCCCAGGTTGGTTTTGCCAAGCCTGAGCGTGACTACACTGCCTATGAATTGACCTTCAAGCGTAAGTTTGCCAACAACTGGACCGCAAACCTCAGCATCATCCAGTCTGATCTGGTTGGTAACTACATCGGTGGTGAACTGCCTTTCTACGGCCAGACTGACCCCGGCCTGACCGCTGCTTATGACCTTCCTTCTTCTCTGGTTAACACCCAGGGTGCACCTCTGCCTTTCGATCGCCCGCTTCAGATTAAATCTGACGGTATGTACAGCTTCAATTGGGGCGGTACAATCGGTTGGCAGTACAGCTTCATGGAAGGTACTCCTGTTGGTCTGTACGGTGAACCCGATGGCAGCAGCTACGATCCCAACACAGGTGAAGACCTGGGTGGCACTGGTTTCTACGGTGAATTCCGTCTCGGACCTAACGGTCTCGCCGGCCGCACCGATGACATCAGCTCACTCGACCTGAACTTCTCCTACACCTACGACCTCAAGGGCCGTGGTGCGATCACCGCTTATGCTTATCTCTTCAACGTATTTGATGAGCAAGGCGCTCTCGAAGTGAACCAGCGCTGGACCTTCGATACGCCTTCTGCGGAATACCTGCTCGCAAACCACAACGGTTCTTTCCGCGACTACATCGCGTGGATCGATGGTCAGTTCAACTCAGTCGACGAACTCCGTAGCCACATGGCTGACGCCGGCATGGAAGTTAACGAAGATTGGGGTAAAGACGAAGTATTCCAGACTCCTCAGTACTGGCGCTTCGGTATCAAGTGGGCTTTCTAATCTAAGACAGTCAACTTGCCAAAACAAGAAGGGGAAGCTTCGGCTTCCCCTTTTTTTATGATCTTTTTTGTAGATGAGTTTTCAAACGAGATTAATAGATAAGACATGGATTGCTTCGTGAAGAAAAGCAAACGTCCCTAGAAACAACATTACCTTAAATCAAACATGCGAGAGACTAAAAAAACGTCTCTTTGATCAGTAAGGAAAATAAAACCAATCACCCTCAATACAGGCCGGGCCTGAAGTCCCGACCTGCTTGTAATGTGTAAGAATTATTTCATCCTGGAGCCTTTATCCTCGGTTGCAAAGATCCAGCCTACTACTTTGCCAGGTAAGATTTGGTGTTCGTTATGCCAGAAACGTTCGTTGCGCAGATAGCGGCTGGACGTATCTCCCTGCATGTGATTCTTGAGATCTTCGTGTATGGAACGGAAACGCTCGATCCAGGTCTCACAGTTTTCGGGACGCAGATCTACCCATCCGTCATAAATCCACTGTTCAAGTCGCTGCTCCGTTACCTCAACGTCTTCGGCTTCACTGGGAATAATCACCTTGGTGCCTCGAATCAATTTGCCATCAGGCAGTAGAACGGGGAAACCGACCGAGATCATTTCACTCACCAACTCGGGACGTTCTTCGATAAGCCGCGTCAAGGCTTCAGAAATCGCACTGGCAGACTGTTTACGCACCGTGTGCATATCACCGTAGGCCAATCTGAGAAGATGGGCTTCAAAAAGCAGCTTACTGAGACGTGGTGGTCCTAGCATTTCATAAGCAACACTGTACTTATCGTGCTTTTGCTCCAGTTCCACCATTTTCTCAAGGGCCCAATGGCGCATGAGTCCCGCTCGGTAGGATGGCCCAATTGTGGCGTTATCCAATGCATTAACAACGTCCATACCTGTATTGCCACCTTCAATTTCAAAAACAAGGTGCTTGGCAATTTCTTCAGGGGTCACAAATTCCATTTGTTCGCCAGTCGTCAGTGCCGAAAATTCTTCCAGGCTGAAAATGCCATTCTCACCCGTATCGATGTAGATATTTTCCAGGTCCTGAGCCGTAATTTCAGCAATATCAGGTTGGAACGTCGAGAAGGTTGCACCGATGTCCTTGGCGGAACCCCGCTCCATTTTTATGGGTTCGCCTTTTTTCTTAATGGTGCCGTGGGCGATTTTCTTCCAACCGATTGCCGCTGCGGGCTTCAGTTCCTTGGTTATCGGCGCGTCTGGTGTGCGGGCCATCAAAAATAGCAGCATGGAATGGGCACCGCCGAGTGCACTCTTTGAGAGCAGTACACGACTTGGTTTTTCTTCACTGTGGGTATAGGGAATATTAAGGCCCATGCCGCCGGTACCGGTTGTGCCTACTTTGACATAGAATCGAGTTCCACAATCTTTCATTCCACGGTACAGGATCTGAATATGGCGAATCAAGCGCGGCACATAGATCGAGTCCATTAAGTTTTCAACGGCTTCCTGGCTTAGTCCAGCACCTTTTAATTGTTCG
>Ga0070729_10006759_pt1 | contig 11219 bp, 8 predicted proteins | sample tdDd472_FD_66725 | JGI IMG/M metagenome (GOLD analysis project Ga0070729, IMG submission 66725) | Marine sediment microbial communities from the Atlantic coast under amendment with organic carbon and nitrate - tdDd47.2 | ecosystem: Environmental > Aquatic > Marine > Coastal > Sediment | place...
GTAACGATAATATGAAAGGGAGCACCTCCTAAACCCTTGGCATATTTTAACATGATTCGCTTCTTATCCTCAGGAATATAGCTAGCTTTTGGGATGTAATCCTTTGAAAAATCATAAAATTCCCTGCAGATGCTTTTTCTAGGCTCGCCTTTGATGACAATAAATTCCCAGGGCTGACTATTTCCATTTGATGGAGCCATATTACCAGCTTGAAGTACTTTTTGAATTAATTCGACATCTGGTTCTGTTGATTTGTATTTTCTAATGGTTCTTCTGTTTTGGATGACATTTAGAATTTCACTCATATCGTTTTACTTATTGAATGTCTTTTAATTTTAAATAGTTTAGAACAGATAGGATTAGGAAAAATATGGGGTCAGACCATCCAAACCCCGTGAAAACATGATTTACACATGCAAACAAGGTGATAATTAGGCCTAGAACATTAGTCCATAGCAGACCTTTAAATAGCTTCTGAGCAAAAATACTTTTGTTCTCTATATCACGAAATAGAAAACCAATAATGGCAATTCCACCCAAGAAGATACTATTGTGTTGTGATAAGAAAACAGCATACTGGTCGTTTAACTGGACGCCATAATTTGGCCATAATAAAGTGGGACAGAAGAAGAGTCCAATTCCAAAAATGGCATAAATACTACTGTGTATTAATAAAAAGTAACGGTTGCTGATCTTTTTCATTTTGACTAAAATTTTAAATTCTGTGACAAAGTTAAAGTCAAATAGTATACTTTTGCCATGTATTTCCCTTTGGAAACTAGTTGCCTTATGGAAACTATTATAAAAGAATTGCAAGATGGAAAAGAAAAATGATTCAATATTATCAGAAGAATGTCAAGTGCAGATTAGAGCACTTACGGATACTATGGAGCTCTTGTCAGGTAAATGGAAATTGATAATACTGGGAACCTTATTGCGTAATGGAACCATGCGATTTATGGAATTGAAGCGTACTTTGAGTGGCATCGCACCTAAAAAATTATCGAAAGATTTACAGGATTTGGAATTAAATCAACTGGTTAAAAGAGAAGTGATGAATACAAAACCTATTACAGTAGAGTATTCTATAACTGAGCATGGAAGAACTTTGGATAATTTAATCGGGGAGGTCATTGATTGGGGAATGATTCATCGCAAAGAGATCATTAGGCCTAAGGCTGCGTCTATCGTTGACTAGAAAGTAATAGTTAACTCCCAACTGCTTGTAAGTCGATTGGGAGTTTGTGAGTCAGTTTCTTATGTATAGAAGAGAATTCAATTCCGTTTTGTTCTTTCTGAAGCTTCCTTATTGAATACACAAGGATCTATACTACTGTATGTGCTTAGTTGCCTAATATCTAATACTTCTTAAGCCTTTAATAATAGTTCATTTGAATATAGAAACGTGGTAATAAGGCATGTACGAATCATCTTTAATTAATTTTGGTTTATCATCTATTGCTCCGAATAGGACCTCATTAGAAATTATTCTTCATCCTTATTCTCTAATATGTCGTATTTGGCCTTTCGTTCAGCCCATCGCTCACGGGCATATTCCTGCATATCCGCGTACTGATCTCTCTCATCAACGATTTCAAGCCCCAGAAGACTTTCAATAATATCCTCCATGGTTACGATGCCATCCATGCCGCCATATTCATCTACAATAAGGGCAATATGTTCCTTTTTTTCCAGTAAAATTTCCCAAAGCTTAAAGGTTGTTTGAAATTCGTGTGCAATGACAATGTCTCGTCTAATATCACGAAGCTTAAGGTTTTTCTCTTTTTTAGCGAGTTTTTCAAGTACCGTTTGGCGAAAAATATACCCCGTAATATTTTCAACTTCTTTTGAATAAACCGGAATACGAGAGTAGTATAAAAATTCCTTTTTCATAAGAAATTCTTCCAGCGACATCTTTTCGTCTGCAACTCTTACAACAACCCTGGGAGTCATAATTTCAGACACTTTAACCGTTCTTAATCGAATCAAATTTTGAATGACTTTATTTTCACTATCCTTAAAGACACCTTCTTCGGTTCCAATATTTGCCATGGCAGATATTTCCTCACGACTGACAGAAATATCCTTAGAATCCTTTGAAAATAGCTTGGTAATATAACCTGACATGATCACCAGTGGATAACTTATAATGACCATAAAATTCATAATAAGACCTGAAGATAGAGCTAAACGTCTCCAATAGGTCGCACCTATCGTTTTGGGAATAATTTCGGAAAAGACTAAAATGAGTAAGGTGAGCACCGCCGATATAATGCCAAAATACACTTCGCCAAAAATCTTTGTCGCCTCAGCACCAACACCTGCCGCTCCAATGGTATGTGCGATGGTGTTCAAGGAAAGAATGGCCGCTAGGGGCCTCTCAACTTGATTTTTAAGCTTAATAAATGTTCTGGAAGATTTGTGTCCTTCTTTTTCCTTTACCAACAGAAAGGATAAAGGGGTTGAAAGAAGAACAGATTCCATAATGGAACACAAAAAAGAAATGACAAGAGCTAAGAAGAGATAGAATAATAGAAGCAGCATTATTGTTGTATTAATCGAAAAGATAAAGTTTTGTATGATAGCGCACGAGGCGACAAGTTGCCATAAAGATAACTAAGAAAATAATTATTTTATTCAAAAACGAGTGTAAAAAAATCCCCTAGGCAATTAAGCCAAGGGGATTTCCTATATCTGAATTGAAATACTACTTATACATTTCCTCGCGAAGTGCTTTAATCTTTTCGCTAGTTACATATTCGTCGTAATCCATTAATTTGTCAATAGTTCCATTAGGAGTTAACTCAATAATTCGAGTACTTACCGTTTGAATGAATTCGTGGTCATGAGACGACATCATAATTGTACCCGCATAGTTGATCAATGCATTGTTGAATGACTGAATTGATTCAAGGTCCAAGTGGTTAGTTGGTGTATCCAATACCAAAAGATTGGCATTTTTAAGCATCATTCTTGATACCATACAACGAACTTTTTCACCTCCTGAAAGCACATTAGATTTCTTAAAGATATCCTCACCAGAGAACAACATCTTACCTAGGTAACCTCTTAAGAAAATTTCAGAAGTATCTGGAGAGTATTGAGCTAGCCAATCTTTAAGTGTAATCTCTTCTTGAAAGAAAGAGTTGTGATCAACAGGTAAATAGGCTGGTGTAATTGTGACACCCCACTCGAATGAACCTGAATCTGCTTTGTCTTCATTATTGATAATATCAAACAATGAAGTCATGGCACGAGGATCACGAGATAGGAAAATAACTTTTTCACCTTTCTCAATCGTGAATTCAACATTTTTAAATAGAACATCGCCTTCAATTTGCTTGCTTAGGCCCATACAAGAGAAGATCTTATCTCCAGCTTCACGTTCCTGCGGAAAGATAATACCTGGGTAACGACGTGTTGATGGTTGAATATCTTCAATATTCAATTTGTCAATCATCTTCTTACGAGATGTTGTTTGCTTAGATTTAGCAACATTGGCAGAAAAACGCGCAATAAACTCTTGAAGCTCTTTTTTCTTCTCTTCAGCCTTTTTATTCTGATTTGCTTGCTGACGTGCAGCTAACTGAGATGACTCATACCAGAAAGTATAGTTACCAGAGAACATTTTTACTTTACCGAAGTCAATATCAACGATATCAGTACAAACTGAATCTAAGAAGTGACGGTCGTGAGATACAACGATTACGGTATTGTTGAAATTAGCCAGGTAGTTTTCCAACCACATCACTGTTTCAAGGTCCAAGTCATTAGTAGGCTCATCAAGAAGCAAGTTGTCAGGATTTCCAAAAAGAGCCTGAGCCAAAAGCACACGAACTTTTTCCTTACCACTCAATTCAGACATCATTTTGTAATGAAGTGCTTCCTTGATACCCAAACCACTTAAAAGTTCAGCGGCATCACTTTCTGCGTTCCATCCGCCCATTTCAGCAAATTCTTCTTCAAGTTCAGATGCTTTAATACCATCTGCCTCAGAAAAATCTGGTTTTGCGTACAAGTCATTCTTTTCTTGCATAATTGCCCACAACTCATTGTGTCCAGCAACAACAGAATCAAGTACAGTAAATTCATCGAATCCGTAGTGATCCTGCTTTAATACAGCCAGACGTTCGCCCGGTTCCATGGCAATACGGCCAGTAGTCGAGTCTAAGTCACCTGAAAGAAGTTTTAAGAAAGTTGATTTGCCGGCGCCGTTAGCACCAATGATACCGTAACAATTACCTGGAGTAAACTTTAAGTTAACATCCTGAAAAAGTGTACGTTTACCAAACTGAATGGATAGATTTGAAACTGAAATCATTTAAACGAAAATATTTTATTTGGGCCATGTTGTCTCCTAATAGCAGGAGAATGGCAATTAAAAACATATGTATCAATACGCTATGATAAAAAAGCATAATACATAGAAATCAGTGTTTCTTATTTAAAATCATGCTTTTACAAGTAGATTTATACTTTGAAAATTCACTAATTATCGGTTTGCAAAATTAATAATAATACCTTAGAATACAGCACATCTAAAAAAAGAATTTTGATATGCGTATTAGAGATAAAAAAAGGTATTTTAATTGGACTTGAAACTGACTTGTTTTTAATGGACTAAGTCAATTATAAGTATATGTTCAAAGTAAGATGTCATCTTTTTATTTAAAATAGATTATATTTGTTGGTCAAATTTTGAGAAATCAATAGACTTTGCGGATCTTTAGGTTTGAATAAAAACTTAGTGATCAACATATAAAATTGTAATTATTTTTAATTATTGAGAAAGGATTCATCATGTTTATGATGCTTATTTTACCAAAGACTGGAATCTTATCCTAAAATTGGTAATTGACTTTCTCAGATCTAAAATATTCTAAAATGAAATTATTAGAAGGAAAAACAGCGATTATTACCGGAGCTTCTCGCGGTATTGGTAAAGCAGTAGCAATCGAATTTGCTAAGCAAGGTGCTAATGTAGCATTCACCGATCTATTTTATAATGAAGCAGCTCAGGAAACTGAAAAAGAAATCGCTTCATACGGTGTTAAAGCTAAAGGATACGCTTCAGATGCAAGTAATTTTGCTGACACTGATAAAGTTGTAGCAGAAATCGTTAAAGAATTCGGTGCTATAGATATTTTGGTTAACAATGCAGGTATCACTAAGGATACTTTGTTGATGAGAATGACTGAAGAGCAGTGGGATATGGTTATCAATGTGAACTTGAAATCTGTATTCAACTTTACGAAAGCGGTTCAACGTACTATGTTGAAGCAACGTAGCGGATCTATCATCAATATGAGTTCAGTAGTAGGTGTTAGTGGAAATGCTGGTCAGTCTAACTACTCAGCTTCTAAAGCTGGTATCATTGGTTTTACTAAGTCGGTAGCTAAGGAACTTGGTTCTCGTGGAATCCGTTCTAACGCAATTGCTCCAGGTTTCATCATCACTGAAATGACAGGACAACTTCCTGAGGATGTGGTAAAAGAGTGGGCTGGTAAAATTCCTTTGAAAAGAGGTGGTACACCTGAAGAAATTGCAAAAACTTGCGTTTATTTAGGGTCAGATCTTTCTGCTTACGTAACAGGACAGACTATTCACGTTTGTGGTGGAATGAACATGTAATCTTAGGATTGACAAGATATTAGAAAGGATTGTCGTTTGACAATCCTTTTTTTTATGAGAATGCACTTTCAATAAATATAAAATCAATCGAATGAAAAGCTATATCTACGAATTAAAACTAAAGGTTCGCGATTACGAATGTGATTTGCAAGGTGTTGTGAATAATTCAGTTTATCAGAACTATCTGGAACATGCTCGTCATGAATTCCTTGAATCAGCAGGTAATAATTTCAAAGCTTTACACGAAGAAGGTTTGGATGCTATGGTTGCTCGCGTTGAAATTGACTTTAAAACGTCACTAAGTTCGGGTGATGAGTTTGTTGTGAAATTAAATATTGACAGAGATGGTCCGAAACTAATTTTCCACGAAGATATTTATCGTTTATCTGACAATAAACTTTGTGCAAAAGGTAAGGTATTCACCATTTGTCTTAAGAATGGCAGATTGACTAAGGGCGAAATTTTTGATGAAATTTTTGCCGATCACCTCAACTAAAGAACTGTTACTTCTTTTGCATAAAGGCATAATAAGCTCTGTGATTACCATTCTTCCCCGGGATGGTCATATTTTTCAAATCCAGAATATGAAATAAGGGAGAGAAAAGTCTTCGGATTTCACGGGTGTTTGAAAAATAGAGCACTGATCCTGTGAGTGTTTCCCGATATTTCCCTTTGCCTTCAAAATAAGTATCTTCTTCGTTAAAGGCAATAGAGAGGTAATAGGCATTGGTATTTAGAAGCTTGGTCACATTATTGACATACTTTTTTCTTTGTTCAGGATAGACATGATGCAATAAGCCATAATCAAACGCAAAGTCAAAATTTGAGAGATTCGCACTAAAATCTTTCGTAAAGTCTGCGATTAAAAACTCAATGAATAAATTCTCCGCATTGGCAAGTTTTTGAGCTTTTTCAATGGCTACTCTTGAAAAATCAACTCCCGTCATTTCAAAACCCATTCTCGATAATTCTCTACTGTAATTGCCCAGTCCACAACCAATATCAATAGCTTTACAAGGCTTTATTGTTTTGTTACTTATGAGCTTGTGAATAGCAATTGGCAATTCCAACGAATTCCAAGCTATAGTATCCGGCGATTGCTCACTATATATTTGATTGAAATGTTTTTTTGATTGATTCATTTTACAAGAATATAATGGTCTGCTTTGTACTGTTTAGTTGACTTCTTTTATAAAAATACAAACAAGGGAAGGTCTTTTAGTTAGCATATATTATTTATATTTGTTCGGTTTCTCGATTCTTATTTAGACTCGATAAGAATTGACGACTTATTATCATACCTTAAAAATATTTTAGAAGAAAAATCGATGAAAAAATCAATCATAAATTCAGAATTGTCCTATTTCAGGAAGTGGACAAGACAATCATATTCAATCTTTAAAAGTTTAAGCAAGGAATGTGTCATTTCTTCGTTGATTGTGACTTATTTTTTGGTGGCTACACCTCAAAACTCTTTTGCTCAGGCGGATACTGTGCTAGTGAATAACAATCGAAAGCTAGATGAAGTCGTCGTCAGTGCTCAGCGAGCCTCAGTGACCTACTCTCAGATGGCCAGGGTGGTCACAATAATGGATAAAAAAGCCATTGAGTCTGCTCCAGTTCAATCTTTGCAGGATTTATTGGAATATGTTTTAAACGTGGATGTTCGTCAACGTGGTAATCATGGAGTACAAGCCGATGTGAGTATTAGAGGTGGTAGTTTTGATCAAACGATGATTTTGCTCAATGGGGTGAATATCACTGATCCGCAAACCGGTCACCTGAGTTTAAACCTACCAGTTGATATTGAAAGTATTGAGCGGGTTGAGGTTCTACAAGGCCCTGGTGCTCGAGTTTATGGACCGAATGCTTTTAGTGGAGCCATCAATTTTATTACAGGAACTGAAGATAAAAACAAGCTTAAAGCAAATATTTCAGCGGGTGAAAATGGTTTCTATTCCGGATCAGCAAATACTACCCTTATAAGTGGGAAATTAAAATCGTATATAGCTCTGGCTCATAAGTCCAGCGATGGCTATATTGAAAATACTGATTTTAAAAATTCAAATGTTTTTTATCAGGGAAAACTCTCAACAGAAGTCGGACTTTTAGATCTGCAGTTGGGGTATAATGAAAAAGCTTACGGTGCCAACTCATTCTACACGGCATCTTTTCCAAATCAATTCGAAGAAAATAAAACATCCTTTGCAAGTTTGCGATTGACGACCAATGGCAAAGTAAAAATGACACCCAATATTTATTGGAGACGCAGTCAGGATCGTTTTGAGTTATTCCGTGATAATCCAGCTTCATGGTACACAAACCATAATTATCATTTGACCGATGTTTATGGCACAAGCATGAATTTTGCTTTTTCATCCAGATTAGGAAAAACGGCAGCAGGAGTTGAGTTTAGATCAGAAAATGTATGGAGTAATGTACTTGGTGAAATGATGGAAGAACCCATGAAAGTGCCTGGTGAATCAGGAGCATTTTTCACTAAAAATCATACGCGTACCAACTTAAGTTATTTTTTAGAGCACAATATTTTTCTGAATCGATTTACTTTTACTGCTGGTGTTTTGGCTAATTGGAATTCGGATTTAGATAGAAGTTTCAGCTTCTATCCAGGTATGGATGTCAGCTATCAGATTTCTGAAAACAGCAAGCTATATGCTTCTGTGAATAAGTCATTGCGTATGCCAACTTTTACCGATTTGTATTATGTGGGACCAACCAATATTGGAAACACAGACTTGGATCCTGAAGAAGCAACCACATACGAAACAGGTTTAAAATTTAATAAGGCCTGGCTGAAAGCACATGCGGGCATCTTCAGAAGAGAAGGACGAAATATGATTGATTGGGTTAAGGCCAATTCAGAAGATAAATGGCAAGCTCAGAATATTACAGACCTAGACACTTGGGGAATCGAATTTTCTTCCAATATCAATATGCAATATCTTGTTGATGAAGATTTCTTTATTAAAAATATTTCAATCAAATATGCTTACTTGGAAGTGGATAAGTCATCCAGTGAATTTATTTCCCGATATGTTCTTGATCAATTAAAACATAAACTAAACATCTCTGTAAATCATAAGATTTACAAATCATTGGGAGCTTCATGGCAAGTCGGATGGCAGGATAGAAATGGATCTTATACCTGGTATAATAAAAAGGATTTAAGTCAATTCGAAGAAAGATCATATCGTCCGTTCTGGTTAGTTGATACAAAAGTATATTGGCAAAAACCAACTTACACCATTTATCTAGAAGCAAGCAATTTATTGGATCATGATTATTACGATATGGGAAATATTACACAACCCGGCCGATGGTTTCGTGCAGGTGTGAAGCTTAATCTCGATTTATAAGTCACCTTTCAATATAAAATACATTAAAAGTCACCTTAGGGTGACTTTTTTTTATTTTGCTCATTTCCAAATCTTTGTTTATCTTGAATTCAGAAAACCACCACCTTAGCTGTTAAAACCATCATGAGGGCACTATTCATATTTATATGAATAATTTGAACCAATACATAGCCCATGTTTGATCTTGATAAATGGCAAGAAATCTACGAAACGATTCGAAAGAATAAACTTCGCACGATACTGACTGGCTTCAGTGTATCCTGGGGAATTTTTATGCTCATCATTTTACTAGGTTCTGGTAATGGACTCCAAAATGGTGTCGTCAACCAATTTAAGGCAGATGCTGAAAATAGCCTTTGGCTGTATAGTGGACAAACCAGTATGGCCTTCAGTGGTATGCAACCCGGTAGACGAATTCAATTTACCAATGAAGATTATTCCCGCACCAAACAATCTGGTTTGGATGTTGATAAGATTAGTTCCCGCTTTACCATTAGAGGAAATAACCTGATCACCTACAAAACTGAATTCGTCAATTATTCTATTGTTGCCGTTCATCCCGATACTGAAACTCTGGAGAATACCACCAGTTTGAAAGGTCGATTCCTCAATGAAATTGATGTCAAGCAGTACAGAAAAGTTGTTTCTATTTCTACCGTCGTGGAAGATGCTCTGTTTGAAAAAGAGGAGCCTGTTGGGAAATATGTCAAAATCAACAATATTCCATTTCAGGTCATCGGCACATTTACCGATCATTCCGAAAGAGATCTTCAGCGTGTCTATATTCCCATTTCTACAGCCCAACGTGTTTTTGATGGGGCCAACCGAATATCGAACATGTCCTTTACGACTCAGACCCATAATATTGAGGAGTTGAAGCATATGGAAAAGCAATTGATCAACACCTTTGCCGCTCGCCATAAATTCGATCCCAAAGATAAACGTGCCATGTTCATCAATAATAATATGGAAAATTATCAGCGAACCATGGCATTATTTGCCGGTATACGCCTGTTCGTTTGGATTATTGGACTGGGGACAATTATCGCAGGAATTGTGGGGGTCAGTAATATCATGATTATTGTCGTAAGAGAACGTACTCGGGAAATTGGTATCCGGAAAGCTCTGGGAGCAACACCGCTGTCTATCATTTCATTGGTCTTGACCGAATCTATACTGATCACTTCCGTAGCAGGTTATGTTGGTTTGGCAATGGGCGTCATTCTTTTGGAGCTCTTAGCGCCCCATACCCAAATTGAATTTTTCATGAACCCATCCGTGGATCTTCGAGTTGCTTTTAGTGCAACCGTTTTATTGGTTCTCTCAGGCGCCATTGCTGGATTTTTTCCTGCGAGAAAAGCAGCCTCCATTCTACCAATTGAAGCCCTGGCTGACGAATAGCTTATTTAAGAATTAGATAAACTCAATACTCATAAATACAATCACGATGTTTGATAAAGATAGGTGGACCGAAGTTTATATGGCACTTAAAAGCAATAAGATGCGGACATTTCTGACGGCTTTTGGTGTCTTTTGGGGAATTTTCATGCTCATCATTATGCTGGGCTCAGGTAAAGGACTTGAGAATGGGGTCTATTATGGGATGGGCGATTTTGCTACCAATTCAGTCTTTGTGTGGGCACAACCCACCACTAAAGCCTATAAAGGGTTTAAGCAGGGGAGACGCTATCATTTCGATAACTCGGACACCAGGGCTATATTAGACAATATTCCAGAAATAAAGCTGTTGGCGCCAAGAATACAGGCCAGAGGTGGGGATGGTAACAATAATGTCGTAAGAGGGCTTAAAACAGGTGCTTTTAGTATTTTGGGTGACGTTCCTGATGTGAATAAAATTGATCCTGTGAATATGTATTCAGGACGTTTTTTAAATGAGATCGATCTTCTTAAAAATAGAAAAGTGGCCGTAATCGGTAAACGCGTGAATGAGGTCCTCTTTGAATATGATGATGCGGTTGGCGAGTATATTAAAATCAATGGCATTTTCTTTCAGGTGATTGGTGTCTTCCACTCTATGCATTCGCAAGGTTGGGGCGAGTGGCAGGATCAATGTGTCTTTATTCCTTTTACTACCCTGCAAAAAACGTATAATTATGGCACACGAGTGGGACACTATTCCATTACATCAAAAGATAATTACACAGCCAGTTATGTGGAAGATAAGGTTAAGGCTTTATTGAAAAGACGACA
>Ga0070729_10006761_pt1 | contig 11213 bp, 7 predicted proteins | sample tdDd472_FD_66725 | JGI IMG/M metagenome (GOLD analysis project Ga0070729, IMG submission 66725) | Marine sediment microbial communities from the Atlantic coast under amendment with organic carbon and nitrate - tdDd47.2 | ecosystem: Environmental > Aquatic > Marine > Coastal > Sediment | place...
CACAATGTTGAGCAAACCATTTCGATTCAGGATGTTGATTATTATATGTTGAATGGTGTACCAAACACTGCTTTTACCGAGGCTTTGGCTTTTATTTTCCAGGCACGTGACTTAATGTTATTGGGAATGAAAGACAATAATCCAGAAAAAGAATATCTGAAAACTTTAGATAATTTCTGGTCGATGTACGAAATAATGGGTGTTTCGATGGTTGATATGAAAGTTTGGAAATGGTTATACGCAAATCCAGAGGCTAATGAAGCTCAGTTAAAAGATGCTGTAATTAATATCGCCAAAGAAGTTTGGAATAAATACTATGCTGATGTATTCGGTATTAAAGACGAGCCTATTCTTGCAATTTATTCACATATGGTAGCTTCTCCATTATACTTATCTGCATACCCATACGGTCATTTGGTTGACTTCCAGGTTGAGCAGCACTTAAAAGGAAAAGATTTTTCTGATGAAGTAGACCGTATATGGAAACAAGGACGTTTAACACCAAATGTTTGGATGAACAGAGCCGTAGGAAACAGTGTTTCGAATGATCCTGTTTTAACTTCTACTACAAAAGCTTTAAAACACATGGCAAAATAGTCGATAGATAATAGTTAATAGAACAATGATAAAATAATAGAAAAGTGGTCGGTTTATACCGGTCACTTTTTTTATTTTTACAGCATGAATCCAAAAGCAATTATTGAAAAATACTATTACGGACACGAAAAGGCTATGCAGATTTTAATTGAGCATAGTGAAGCTGTTGCAAAAAAAGCGTTACAAATAGCAAGAAACATAAACAATCCGGATATCGACCTGAAATTTATTGAAGAGGCCTGTATGATTCACGATATCGGCATTATCTATACTAATGCACCGGATTTAGCTTGCTTTGGAGAAAAACCTTATATCTGTCATGGTTATTTGGGGCGTGAAATTATCGAGAAGGAGGGTTACCCGAAGCATGCTTTGGTATGTGAACGTCATACAGGCATTGGGCTTACCGAAGGAATGATTCGTGAACAAAAACTACCAATTCCCGTTCGGAATATGGTTCCGGAAAGCCTGGAAGAGATAATAATATGCTATGCTGACACCTTTTTCTCAAAAAGCAAAGGACAACTGGGTGTAGAAAAGCCACTGGATAAAGTATTGAAATCACTACGGAAACATGGCGAGAAGAATGCTGAAGTTTTTATGGAGTGGCATACGTTATTCAATGTATAATTAAAGATTTAAGGAAACTATTGATTAATATACATATATAGTTGATTAACGACAATGGGTAAATGATTAACACAACAAAAAGTCTATTGTCTGTTATCTTTTGTCTATAATCTTTATACATATAGTTTTTGCACCTTAGTTCAATTTACTTACATTTGCTTGCTTTAATAAAAAGGTATAAGTATACGCATTAATCAATTATGAAGACTAAAAATTTTATTGTGGGAGCTATGATCTTATTTAGCTTAACATCTTGCGGAGAAAAGGAAACGAATCCGCTTTTGGCTGAATGGAAAACTCCATTCCAAACGCCACCATTCGATAAAATCGAATTGGCGCACTATAAGCCTGCTTTCGAAGCAGCCATCACTGAAGCAAGAGCAGAAGTAGATGCAATTGTAAACAGCACTGAAGAGCCAACCATGGAGAATACCGTATTGGCACTTGATAAATCAGGTAAAAAACTTGATCGTGTTGCAAACATCTTTTTTAACCTGAACAGTGCAGCTACAAGCGAAGAGATGCAAGCCATTGCTCGCGAGGTTTCACCTATGCTGACTGATTTCTCAAATGATGTTCAGTTAAACCTTAACCTGTTTGCGAAAGTAAAAAAAGTATACGGGCAGCGCGAAAGCCTTACTTTAACAATTGAAGAAGCTAAAATTTTAGAAGATTCATATAAAGGTTTCGTACGAGGTGGTGCAAATTTATCTGACGAAGCTAAAACTGAATACAGAGCGGTTTCTAAAGAGCTTTCTGAATTATCGTTGAAATTCGACGAAAACGAACTTGCAGAGACAAACGCGTTCGATTTGTTGATTACAAACGAAGAGGAGTTAGCCGGTTTACCTGATGGTGCCAAAGAGATGGCTGCCATGACTGCAAAAGAAAAGGAAAAAGAGGGTTGGATGTTTACCTTACAGTATCCAAGTTATATTCCTGTAATGAAATATGCCGATAACCGCGACTTACGCGAAAAAATGTATCGTGCATTTACTTCTAGAGCTTTTAAAGGCGACGAAAGAGATAACCAGGCAAATGTTAAGAGAATTGTTGAACTTCGTTTAAAGAAAGCAAATCTTTTAGGATACAATACTTATGCTGACTATGTATTAGAAGAGCGTATGGCAGAAAATGCCGGTAAAGTATTAGGTTTCCTTAACCAATTACACGAAGCTTCGAAACCTTTCGCTCTTAAAGAGTATAACGAAGTTGAAGCTTTCGCTAAAAAACTTGGTTTAAAGAGTAAATTGCAGCGTTGGGACTGGAGCTACTATTCTGAAAAGCTAAAGAAAGAGAAGTACAGCATCGACGATGAGCAGTTAAAGCCTTATTTCAAGCTTGAAAACGTACAGGCCGGTATTTTCGAATTAACAAACCGTTTATTCGGATTAAAATATGTTGAAAACACTGAAATTCCTGTTTACCATAAAGATGTTAAAACTTTCGAAGTATACGACGAAAACGATAAATTCATGTCGATTCTTTACCTTGACTTCTTCCCAAGAGCAAGTAAAGGTGGTGGCGCATGGATGACTTCATACCGTTCTCAGGAAAAAGTAAACGGAAAAGATATTCGTCCATTTGTTTCAATCGTTTGTAACTTTACTCAGCCAACAGAAACCAAACCTTCATTATTAACTTTTAATGAAGTAACTACTTTCTTACACGAATTTGGTCACGCTTTACACGGAATGCTAGCAAACTGTGAGCACAAAAGTGTTTCAGGAACCAGCGTTTACCGCGATTTCGTAGAGCTTCCATCACAAATTATGGAGAACTACGCTACTGAAAAAGAGTGGTTAGACTTATGGGCTGTTCATTATGAAACAGGCGAGAAACTTCCTGCTGAATTGATTAAGAAAATCATTAAAGCAAATAACTTCAATGCAGGTTATGGTAGCGAGCGTCAGTTAAGCTTTGGTATGACCGATATGGCATGGCACAGTGTTGCTGCTCCTGTAAAATTATCGGTAGGTGATTTTGAAGCAAATGCAATGTCGGCTACAGATATCTTCGAGCCGGTTGAAGGTTCGAACATGAGTGTGGTATTTGGTCACATTTTCGCTGGTGGTTATGCTGCCGGATACTACGGTTACAAGTGGGCCGAAGTATTGGATGCAGATGCTTTTGCTGCATTTAAAGAAAACGGTATCTTCGACAAAGAAACCGCTAAGAAATTCCGCGAAAACATCCTTGAAAAAGGTGGTAGCGAGCACCCAATGGTTCTTTACAAGCGCTTTAGAGGCCAGGAACCAACTGTTGATGCTTTATTAAAAAGAAGCGGTCTTAAGAAGTAATTAGATATTACGCAATATATGGAAAGGGTTTCTCGAATAGGGAAATCCTTTTCTTTTTTATTTAGAATTCAGAAATGAGAATTCAGAATTAAGAAAAGCCCTATTTATCATTTTCTAAGAACCATTCTTTCTTAAAAAGTTCATCACTTAAAATAATATTCAATTAACTTTGCAGCTTATTTTTCGAAAAGATGAATCTTCCCAGAGCAAAAGAAGCCTTAAAGAAATACTTTGGTTACGATAATTTCAGGCCCAACCAGGCAGAGATTATTCAAACCGTACTAAATAAAGAAGATACCCTGGTGATAATGCCTACGGGAGGAGGTAAGTCGTTATGCTTTCAAATTCCTGCTATTATACAAGAGGGTATTGGGGTAGTGGTTTCGCCATTAATTGCCTTAATGAAAGACCAGGTTGAAGGATTAAAAGCCAATGGAATTCCTGCGGTTTTTCTGAACAGCTCTTTAAGTGAATCTCAACAACGCAAAGCTGAAGATGCTATTAATTCTGGTAAGGTAAAGCTCCTGTATGTTTCTCCGGAAAAACTAGTTACGCCCTGGTTTATGTCATTTCTGAAAAAACTAAAAATTAATCTGTTTGCTATAGATGAAGCGCATTGTATTTCCAACTGGGGACATGATTTCAGACCTGAATATACCAAACTGAAACTTCTGAAGCATAACTTCCCGAAAGTACCGGTAATTGCACTTACTGCTACCGCTGATAAGCTTACACGTAAAGATATTTGCAAACAACTTGGTTTTAACTATCCAAAGCAGTTTATTGCATCCTTCGACCGGCCTAATTTAAGCCTGAAGGTTTTACCTGCTCGCAATCGTTACAAGGCTATTATCGACTTTATCGACGATAGGCCCAACCAGTCGGGAATTGTTTATTGTTTAAGCCGGAAATCAACCGAATCGCTGGCTGAAAAACTACAAGCTGCCGGAATAAACGCTTCTTATTACCATGCCGGACTTACACCCGAAGAGCGTTCTAAAACCCAGGAAGATTTTATAAACGATAATATACCAATTATCTGTGCCACTATTGCCTTTGGCATGGGAATCGACAAGTCCAATGTACGTTGGGTGATTCATTATAATTTACCAAAGAATATTGAGGGCTATTACCAGGAGATTGGCCGTGCGGGTCGCGATGGATTAAAAAGCGATACGCTGTTATTTTACAGCTTTGCCGATGTAACCCAGCTGCGACAGTTTATCGAAGAGGGTGCCCTAAAAGACATACAATTGGCAAAGCTGGAACGCATGCAACAGTATGCCGAAGCGCGCACCTGCCGAAGGAAAGTTTTACTGAATTACTTCAACGAAAATCGTCAGGAGAATTGCGGCAATTGCGATGTTTGCAAGAATCCGCCCAAAACATTCGATGGAACCGTGCTGGCACAGAAAGCTATTTCGGCCATTGTACGACTTAACGAAGATGTTCCGGGGAGTACACTTATCGATGTACTTCGGGGATCGAATAAACAGGAGATACTTGAGAACAAGTATAACGAAATAAAGACCTTTGGTGCCGGTGGCGATATCAGTTATTTCGACTGGCAATACTTTATGCTTCAGTTTCTGAACCAGGGATTAATCGAAATTGCCTACGATCAGAACCACAAGGTGAAACTCACCCGGCAAAGTGCAAAGGTATTAAAAGGTCAGTTGGCTGTAGAGCTGGTACGACCGGTTGGATTAAAAGATAAGAACCAACAAAAAGAGCCGATTGCCCGTCCGCAAAGCAAAAAGATGCGCATGGAGGAGGACCTGTTCGATATTCTGCGCAAGCTGCGTAAACAACTGGCCGATAAAGAAGGTATACCGGCATATGTTATTCTCTCTGATGTTTCACTGCGCGAAATGGCCTCGCTAAGGCCCGACAATAAAGAGGAGCTTGCTGATATTTCCGGTGTGGGTGAATATAAAAGCCGCCGTTACGGAGGATTGTTCCTAAAGGTAATAGCACAGTTTAAGGTACGCGAAAAGGACAGGGGCAGTACCTACCTGCAGACTTACGAGTTACTAAAAAGAGGTTTAAGTCCCGAACAGATAGCCCAACAACGAAGCTTAAACTCCATAACCGTTTATTCGCATATTGCGCACCTGTACGAACGCGACAAAGCCATTGAAATATCACGGTTTATTAGTTACGACGAAATAAACCGCATAGCCGAAGCTGCACGCATTGTTGGTCATGATAAAGGCCTGCAGCCAATATACGAACACCTGAATAAAAGCATTGATCCGGGTAAAATAAGGTTAGGACTGGTGCATTACAGCAAGTATATGATGGGGAATTGATTTCACCGCAGAGACGCGAAGTAATCGCAAAGAAAGAATTTTATTAGTCTAAGTTGGCAGAAAAATTATTTTATCTAATAACTAAGTTCTAAGCTCTAATAACTGATTAATTACCGCAAAGAAAAAATCTTACCACAGAGTACACAAAGAAGACACAAAGAAGACACAAAGAGCACAGAGAAAAGATAAAACCACAAAGACCCTAAGGATGCTCCCGATAGCTTTCAGGATCCAGTACACTTAGACTATATTTTTTTATTTTTTATAAAAAAACACATACTACGCAAAGAGCTCTTACTTAGCACCTCCCTTAATTATTAATTGCTAATTATTCATTATTAATTGTTCATTGCTCATTGTTCATTGTCCCTTGCCCTCCCGCAACCTCACCATCTCCTGAAGGAGCCCAACACACCGGGTAGTTTCGCTTTACAAATAACCATGCAGTCATATATTTAAAAAAAACACATACTACGCAAAGGCTTCTTACATAGCACTTCCCTTTAATTGTTAATTGCTAATTATTAATTGCTCATTGCTCATTGCTCATTGTCCCTTGCCCTCCCACAACCTCACCATCTCCTGAAGGAGCCCAACACGCCGGGTAGTTTCGCTTTACAAATAACCATGCTGTCATATATTTTTTTAAAAAACAGAATAGTGCGTAAACAACTCTTACATTGCATTTCCCTTTAATTGTTAATTGCTAATTATTCATTATTAATTGCTCATTGCTCATTGTCCCTTGCCCTCCCGCAACCTCACCATCTCCTGAAGGAGCCCAACACGCTGGATTATGAACCTTTTTGGTATAGACGCTAAGCACTTTATTGATTTATGCTCTTTATAAAAAAGAACCCTAATAAGTGCTAAGCGTCTTTCTTACCTTTTAACCATGCTGTCATATATTTTTTTAAAAAACAGAATAGTGCGTAAACAACTCTTACATAGCACTTCCCTTTAATTGTTAATTGCTAATTATTCATTATTAATTGATTTCAGTGATTACCTTTTCCCTCCTTTGGTATTAACCTTTTATAAGGGCCTAAAACACCTTTTAAAGACTGAATAAATAAATTTTAAGCGAACATAAGATTGTTATGGAAATATTTTTATTACTTTTAACAACACGTAATGTGATACCACTAAGTGAAGAAGACTTGTTAAAGGGAAGGAAAAACAACAGGTATTACTTAAAATAAATTAAGAATAAAATAAAGCGATTGGCATTTATATATACTCAATTGAATTCAGTATATACAAATGTTGAACATAATGCAAAAAAACTCACGTAACTGAACAAAATTTAAATTTATGACATCAACATTTACTGACTTTTCTGCAAAAGAACCATCATTAGGTTACTTTTATCAAATCAAATATGCTTTACTAATTTTATTAACTCACTCGAAAGAACTTGACAATCCAAAAGTTAGAATTGAAAACTTAGATGACATCGAAATTGAGGATATTAATACTTTACAACTATTACAAACCAAGTTACATATTAAGAATAAAGCAAACCTGACTGATGCAAGTGTAGACTTTTGGAAAACTATTCGAATATGGTCTGAGTATATAAATAATGGAACGATAGATTTGGATTCTACTATTTTTAATCTAATAACAACAGAAGAGATTCCAAATTCTAGTATACTTCATAAATTCAAAAAAAATATAACACTAGACAATGAGGTTTTAGAAGTAATTAATGTTTTGGATAAAATAGCAATTGAATCCACTAACAAGACTAATGAAAAAGCTTATTTGGCTTATCAAAATCTATCTGTAGAGAATAAAAAAAATCTAATTAAGCGTATTCGAATTTTAGATAATTCAATTGGGATTACTGAAATTAATGATAAAATTAAAAAAGAGCTGATTTTTTCTACTTATCCTAGTACGATAGATGCATTTCTTGAAATTTTAGAGGGGTGGTGGTTTCGCAAGTCTATTGACAATTTAACATCTCAAATAGATTTTATTAGTTCCAGCGAATTACAACTAAAAATAGCCAATATTAGTGATTCCTTTCAAGCTGATAATTTACCCAATCATTTTCCTGTTCAGTTAGAAATAACTGATGAGGATGTAGAAAATTTAAAAGAGAGAAATTTTTTAAAACAACTTGAACTAATTAAAATAAAAGCCAATTCAAAAACTTTAAAACTTGCTATTAGTGATTTTAGAAGAGCGTTTGAACAACGCTCTAAATGGCTACGACTGCATCTATTAAACCCAGACGAAGAAGAAGAATATGACTTAAAACTACACGATTATTGGAAGAATATTTTTGATATTATGTCTGACCAAGCCGAAGATAAAAGCTTAGAAGAGTTAATAGAATTAGGGAAAGGGTTTTATTTAGAGCAGTTTGCGAAAACTTGCCCTCAAATTAAAATAAGAGAGAAGTTTAATCAAGATTATTTAACTAGAGGAAGTTACCAAATGCTCGCTGATTCTAAAAAAATTGGTTGGCATCCAAACTATAAAAAAGAAATATGAATATAAGTTGGACAGAGCGAAATACTATAGTAGCAAACTTATTTAATCCAGCTTTTTGTGGGGAGATAATAAGAGCTACCGCAAAAGAATATAACAAACATACGAAAACAAAATTTCCTTACGCTTTTGCATTCATAGTACTACCAATAGTACTGCACAAACCCACTAGAGAAAGAATGCCTAGGTCAGTTAGAACATATTTTTTTGTTTGGGTTGAGAAGAATGATGATTTATTTTTTGACTTTTCCAAACGAACTCGAAGTATGGTAAAATATACCAAAGAGGCATTATCTTTTTTACTTGCTCATAATAAAATTGAGTTTAATGAGGATGCAGAAATAATAGCAAGCGATGAAAGGGTAAAAAAAATAAATAAAGAAGAATATCAAGAATATAATGAAATATTAAAAAGAGCAGAGATGCTAGGTAAATGGCTCTCTTCAACTAGTGATGTTAAGTCTATTTACTCATTTTTAAGAATTACCCCATAAATATGCAAATACAAAAAATAATACTATATAGTCATAGTGGAGAAAAACGAATATTACCATTTGAGCTTGGTAAAGTCAATATAATAACTGGAGAATCAAAATCAGGTAAATCTGCTCTAATTGAGATAATTAATTATTGCCTAGCTTCAAGTGGTTGTGATATTCCTGAAGGAATAATAAGAGACACTGTATCATATTTTGGTATTCAATTGACTTTCAAAGACTCAGAAACAGCTTTTATTGCACGTGAAAATCCAAACATAAAGGGCATTCAAGCTTCTACGACTGTTTGTTTAATTAGGAATAATGGAGAAAATTCACCTGAACTAGAAGACATAAATTCTAATCTAAATATTGATTATTTAAAAGATTTTTTAACAAGAAAGATTGGTGTTTCAGAAAATGTTCACGTTCCTGACTCATTAACCAGAGAACCATTAAAGGCTAATTTTAAGCATTCACGTTTCTATTGTTACCAACCACAATATTTAGTAGCTGACCCTTATCAGCTTTTTTACAATCAAAACAAAGAATTTGTTCCTCAATCTATTAAAGATACTCTGCCTTATTTCTTAGGAGCAGTAAATGAAAACTCACTAGCTATAGAAAGTGAATTAACCCAACTTAAAAAGCTTCTAAATAGATTACTAAGAGAGAAACGGGAATCGGAAAAAATAAAATCAGAGGGAGTCAGTCAAGCATTTTCACTTATAGATGAAGCTAAAGAAATTGGGATTTTAGATAAGTCAGTTAATCCTCAAAACCAAAAGGAAGCTTATACATTTTTAGAATACGTATCTAAATGGGAATATCAACCATTAGAAGTTAAAGCCGAAAATTCTGCTTTAAAAGAGTTAATCGATAAAAGAAGTGAATTAAAAACTGAATTAAGTAAAATATCAGATAATAAAAAAGCAGCAACAGATTATTTAAAAAACTCTTTTGGATACACTTCGGAAGCAAAACAACAGGAAGTGCGACTAGAGTCTATTAATTTATACAAAGATTCTGAACAGGACAGGTCGATATGTCCATTATGCGAAAACGATTTGACCAATCCTATACCATCAATCGAAAACATAAATCAATCATTAGAGAACATAAGAGAAGATTTAAAATTCACCAAAGCTGAAAGCCCAAGGATACAATCTTATATAGATTCTGTAGAGTCACAATATCATTCAATCGAAACAGAATTGAAAAGAATAGAAAAGAGTATTTCAGCACTATATATTGAGAACGAGAAAGCAAGAACTGTTAGAGACTTAAACTTAAGAAGAGGTAAAATAATTGGTCGAGTAAGTTTGTTCTTGGAAAGTGTTGTTGTCGAACAAGAAACTGAAAGTATTGATTCGAAAATTGAAAATTTAAAAACAAAAATCATTGACTTAGAAAAAGCGGTTGACAGTGAGAATGAAAAAGAAATGTTGTTGTCAATATTGAATAAAATTAATCTTCAAATGAGTAAGTGGGTTGAAGGGATAGATGTCGAATATGAAGATAATCCAATTAGATTTGACATCAATAGATTAACTATGTTTATTGATTCTGAAACTAAACCAATTGCTTTGCCACAAATTGGTAGTGGTGCAAATTGGGTTGCTTATCATTTACTTATTGTATTTGCTCTTCATAAACATTTCATTCAAAACGACAGACCTGTTCCGAACTTTATAATTATTGACCAACCGACTCAAGTGTATTATCCTCCAGAAAAGAGTGATAATGTTGTTGAAGTAAGTGCAGATGAAATAGCAGTAAATAAAATGTTTGATTTTATGTTTAATGTGGTAGAATCATTGACACCAAAGTTACAAGTTATAATTACTGACCACGCTTATCTGAACAATGACAGATTTAGGGAATCAGTTACAGAAATATGGAGAGATGGATTAAAATTAATTCCAAATGACTGGTTACCAATGGAAGGAATAAGCACTGTGTACAACAATGTATAAAAATAATAGCCGAAATAGCAGTGAATTCAAGGGGGGAGCCCCCCGATAACCGTAGCATAACCCCAATCGAGCGGATTTGCAATCCGTTCGTTTAAAGCTGTTAAAGTAGCTACAATTATTACACGGTTTATTGGCATTTTTCAGGATCATGCCAGTTGGCAGACAAGTTTTGCAATCCTTTTTATAAAACAAAGCCGGGCATCTATTATTTACCCCAATAACCACAGCATAAATAAAACACAAAATAGCAAGGCGTAATCCCAATCATTCGGGATTACGCTTTTTTATTTGCGGTTTTTATCTCTCCCGATAGCTACCTCTCCCTAGCCCTCTCCTGGAGGAGAGGGAATGCACTTCGATAATCGATTGCAGTATTTTTTAACAACAATATGGTTCTGTAGGCTTGTGTTCTTAATAAAA
>Ga0070729_10006763_pt1 | contig 11210 bp, 5 predicted proteins | sample tdDd472_FD_66725 | JGI IMG/M metagenome (GOLD analysis project Ga0070729, IMG submission 66725) | Marine sediment microbial communities from the Atlantic coast under amendment with organic carbon and nitrate - tdDd47.2 | ecosystem: Environmental > Aquatic > Marine > Coastal > Sediment | place...
TGAAGATCCATTATAATTTCCATCACGCAAGTGGCCTGCACCAGCACCATTTCTAGTTGAAGCACTATATGCTTTCCCTGGCCCCAGTCCGTTAGCTGGTGGCAACTGCCCTAACTCACCTACTCCACCTCCAAATCCCCCCGGCCCAGGGATTGAAAACCTTCGCGTACCCGAATCCCAATCATGGCCATCTTCACCAGACAGATCCAATGTCCCCGCAATCACAACATCACCAGTCGCTAGCCAAATCACCGGAACACCACCAAAGAGTGTTGAACTCAGCTGTACCGTGACATCCTCCGGAATGGTGATGGTCGTAAAATGGAAGATCCCATCCTGATCCACATCGAGCGGCGGGTCGTAGTTGTACGGATCAAACACAATCACCGACCCCGGTTCAGCACCTGTGAAATCGAGCGCTCCATCCGAGCCGTCGGAGCCCGAACTGAACTCTTGCGCATTAGCAATCGAAGTCAATCCCATCGACCCAGCAACAGCGATCAGTGCAATGGCGCGGCTTGTGTGATTCATCTTCATTTGTGCGATCATTGGTATTCTCCTCGTCAAAGCATCACTCGTTGTCGACTGATACAGGGGGTGTGATTTCATCACCGAAGAACAACCCCGCAGGGCCATCGGTGTCAGCAAAGAACGGGAAGGACATCAGCTCAATCTGATTTCCATCTAGACGGTATGTGGGAACGAAGTTCTCGATGATGAGCTGGTATCCGGTGAACTCGCCGGTGATGACATACGGCCCGGTCATCTGAACACGGGCGATGCCTCCGACAATGTTTCCGGTTGAAATCAGGGGCGCGTTGTAGTTTGAGACGAACATCGCAGTACCTGCGATGCTCCCAAACTGCGTAACCGGTGTACTCGTGGTATCGACCGGATCTGAGCCACGATCAATCTCTTCGCCATCAGCGAATCCATCGTCATCACTATCAGGATCTGTCGGATCGAGACCGTCGATGTTGAGCGCGACTTCTTCGCCGTCGTTGAGCCCGTCATAATCTGTATCGGGCAGCGTCGGATCTGTGCCGATACGAACCTCTTCTAGCACCGTCAATCCGTCTTCGTCCTCGTCTTCATTGCCGTCAAGTATCCCATCGTGATCAGTATCCGCATCATTCGGGTCAAATCCGTACTGCAACTCGAACTCGTTTGGAAGTCCATCTCCATCTCGATCCTCGGCCTCGGTTGTGGTGTAGAGCGTCCATGATCCAGACTCGGCATTGAGCGGTCCTGAATTGCGCCCGCCGACCCAAAGTGTGTAGTCGCCATTGCCGATGCTTGTGAGTGGGAATCGAGTGTTCTCGGCAGACAAGCTGTCATGAATGACTCGCCCGTTCTCGTCAACAATCGCGACCCGAAGACTGGATGAGCCGTCGATAAAGAGGGAGACCCGTTCACTTGAAGCAGGGAGTGGGTGCACCACTGTTTCGGTGCCGTCGGCGATCTGTTCATCTAGGAACTCACCGATTTGGAACAGGGACTCCCGATCGGCCTTGAGTTGGACCACCGCTGAAGCCGTCGCCATCTCGCCCTCGATGTTGAGCGTGATGGGGAAAGAGAAGGGGAAGTCCAGAATGTCGCTCGGCATCGGAGCGGTGTACTCACCTAACTCGTCGATGGTCCCGACCGAAGAATCCCCGCCTACGATGCCGTCGATGCTCCAACTCTGCACTCCGGGATACCCAACCACATTCGCAGCGAACATCGTTGATTCGCCGTACCGAACCTCGGCGTTGATTGGATCAATCTCAATCCCGGCAAGCTCGAAATGCCCCAGGTCAATCGGATCGATGCCGGGCAGGACAAGCACAAGATCACCACTCGTCGCATCAGGCGGCACCTGGAACAGGATCACCCGATCAGACATGCGGATCGGCTGCGCCATCGCTCCGTTGAAGAAGAGCATGATGTTGGCTTTGTCTTGCCACGGGAGGTTCTGGCCGAAGATGTTTATGGATGCGCCGGGGAGGCTCACTAGTGGCTCGAAATGTGTTACTGCGATGCTATAACTCTGAAGTAAATCTTTTGTTGAGATTCGATTTCCAATGTCATCGTAGTGAAACTCATTCCTAACCGGATCAGCCCCTGAGACACACGACATCATCAGCTGAATAGTCAAAACTGTCATCACTTGATTGCGTGAATAATCAGTCATCTCAGCCTACCTGCTCTCACAGTACCGAATGTGCGCTGATTCAACTGTTGCCGTTCGTTGTAGTTCACCGGAGTTTGCAACGGCGCATTTGGAATAGAAGGCCAGGGTGCAAATGGGTCCATTGGTGTATTTGATGGGTTCTCAAAGTATGGAGTAGGAGGACAAGACTGAGGCACACCAGGATATGCCTGAGACCTTCGATCTTTCTCCAACTGCCTCATGAACTGATCGTTTTGAATTTGATCCTCATTTACGATCAAAGCTATTGCAGAAATCGTTGGAGCCAATGCCACTGAAATTTCAAGCGCAAACACAACACCGACAACAACACCCGCTATCACAGATGCCGGAATTGCACACTCACCCATAGGATCAACTTGATTAACTGGGTCACCAAATACATAGGCATACACATTTAAGCCGCCTCCAAGACCAATCGGATCTTCGGATATGAACTGCCCAAGGTCATCCTGGTAACTTCTTTGCCTAGCATGCGTAAGCCCAGATTCATAATCAAGCCTCAACCCAGCAACACCAAATGGATGATCAAATTCGTGCCTAGACGATTGAAGTAATCTGCCCCAAGGGTCAAAATCAACCGCTGCCATTGCTGATCCGCCCGAAGAACTCGACAGCACATTGCTCCCAAGTCTATCTTTGTGAAGAAACGCAATCCCACCAGCACTCCCATGCGAGATGGCAACCGTGTCATCAAGGCCCTGCGACAAGTACATCGAACGAGCACGCCGGTATCCATTCCCATGGATCGTCGTGATTGGTGATCGACCGCTGTAGGTATATACCGCCGGCACACCATTGACTTCTGAGAACACACGGCGACCGAATGCGTCGTACCCATAACGCGAAATGGAAAGTGTCTGATCGACTGTCTCTTCCGAGATCCCGATCAGTTGATTGAGGATGTTCCAATCCAAGTGGCGAGTGATCTCGGCAGTTCTTTCCAAACTTGTCATCCGACCTGATGGATCAAACTCGACTTCGAAGCCATCCACGGACTCCATCCGGCCGTCTTGCCCGAAGGTGACATTCTGGTCGATTGTCCCAACCCCATCGGGGAGATCGTTGATGATCGCAGACACCAAGCGCCCCGCCGGCGAGTAGTCGTACTCCCATGCAATCGGGCCCGCACCCTGCCGAGTCCGAACCACTGATTCCAACTGGCTGTTCGCGGAGTACCGATCGTAATCGAACCGATCAATCGAGATACCAGAAACGGTTTCGACTAGATCGATCGACGATAACTGACCCGCGATATCGAAATCGAGTTCCTGTGTGAGGCCGTTTGGATAGACCACCTGCGTACGGCGACCAACACCGTCGTATGAAGGGGTCCAGATCAATGAACTGCCCTGAGGATCACGGAACTCCATCTCGCGGATCAATCCACGAGCGTTGTAACGGAAAATTTCCTCCCCCGCCTCATCCGCACGGCTCGTCAATCGGTTGACAATGTCATACGAGTACGACAGCCGACTGCTGATCGGAGCGCGGATGATCGGATCATCCTCGGGGAAGAGCGGCTCGATCGCGGGTAGATAGACTGTTTGCGTTTCCTCAAGCAATCGACCGATCGGATCGTACTCCATCTCGACATCGGCATCAGCGTTGGTTGCCTGCTCGATGTTCCCGAGAATGTCGTATCGGTACGACGAAATCAACTCGCCCGTGAGTTCATTCGAAAGACTCGTCATCCGACCAAGGATGTCGTTGGTGCACCGGATCTGCTCCCCAGTCCTGCGTGTCGCAAGCGTCGGCGCAGCTTCAGCATCGTACTCAACCGTCGATACACGCCCGCCCTGATCTGTGCGAGCGACCTGCCGATTCAGCCCATCATACTCAAACAGGATCGAGCTTCCATTGGGCAGAATCACACTGGTGAGGTTCGAAGTCGAGCACCCGCAGCCGTTGTCCTCGTATCCCAGTTGAGTCAATCGATCTTCTGGGTCGGTCATCGAAACAGGGCGATTCAACTGGTCGTAGACCAATCGAGTCGTGTACCCCTTGGGGTCGGTTACGGCAGAGACATTCCCGGTCGCATCATATGAGAAGTGTGACTGTCGACCCAGCGGGTCTGTGACAACCTGCGGATTGCCACGATCGTTGTACTGAATACGGACCTCGGCGTTCACCGCATCGACGACACGGGTCGGGAGATTCGGGAATCGAGCATCTTCGTAGAAGTAGCGAGTCACGAACGACTCTGCATCGGTGACCGTCTCGAGATTGCCGTTCGGATAGAAACTGAGTGTCGTCGGGTTGTTGAGCTGATCCCGAATTCGGGAAGGCAATCCAAACGGGCCCTCGTACTCCACATTAACCGAACTATTGTTGTACAGCTCGGTGATCCGGGTGACATCCCCGTCATCGTTGTAGCTGTAAGTGACCACTGTGTTGTTTGGGCGGGTCATGCGTGTGACGAGATTGTCCTCGCTGTACTCATACTTGATCTCACGACCAAGGCCGTCGATCACGCTCTTTACGAGCCCGTCAGCATTCACCTTGTACTGGGTCAATGCCCCGCGCCCATCAATGTATGTATCCGTGGGATCAGTCACGAGCGGTATGGGGTTATCGATATCACCCAGCCCAGAAGCGATTGCTCCGCTGATTTCTCCTTGAAGGACACTCGGGCCGTACTCACGCACACGGATGAGGTCCCCCCCACCGATGTCGTAGAAGTCATTGCGTACAACACGATCCTGCTCGTAGATGTACTCCGATCGTTCTCCACGAGCTCCGATCTGTGCGGTCAATCGCCCTTCTGTGTCATAAGTAAACTGCCTGGTGCCCCCCTCAGGGTCTGTGATCGAGACGAGATGTCCATTGGCGTTGACTTCAAGCTGCGTGACACGACCTGCCGAATCAATAATGCGATCGATGTGACCATTCGAGTCGTACAAGAACTCGACGAAGCTACCGACAGGTGAGACCATCGACTTCAGCCGCCCAGCCCCGTCGTAGGCAAATCCCTCGATGTACCCGTACCGATCCACCCGACGGCTCAGCTTACCCAGTGCGCTGTACTCCTCGTATGAGCCGTCAGTGAATGACCTCCTGTAGTTTCCATCAATGAGACGCTCAAGTTGTGAAAACTCACCACTTGGCGAGACAAACTGATCATCGTCATCTTGCGTCGGCTCAAAGAGCTTCCAATCTCCGCTCCCATACACGAGCAAAATGCAGCCATCTGGATCGAAATGAAGCTCGCTCTGATTCATCACGCGCCAGCCCGAGCCGAACACACTCTCTGATTCGTTGACCACGATGGCTCGCCCGCTAATCGTCTCGCTTCGGAGTTCAACGAGTCCAGGGTATGTGGTGCCGCTGAACACCTGACTCGCAGCCCCACCAAACTCATCGCTGATGGCAATAGGGACATCCGAGTTCAGGCTGATGGCCTCAATCGCGTACTCGTATGATCCTGTGGGCACGAGTTCACCGAAACCGTTCCGACCGTTCCAAATGAATGTGCCCATCGGCTGTTGGTTGTTCGATGAGTAGTCATAGAACGCGGATGCCGTCACACCCTCGACCTGGAACTGGAACGCCGTTCGTTCAACTGGTCGAGTGCTGTTGTAGTTCACCGACCCACTCAAAGTGACAGATGGCGCGGCGGATCGACTCGCGTAACCGAGTTGCACACCCCAGCTCCCGCCCAGTTCCGAAAAGCTAGGCAGCCCGATGGTCTCCCATAAAAAGCCTTGATGAGTGTTGATGACCGAACTGCCACACACATTCCCCGGAGCTTCAGGGCAATCGGGCTCCCCACCTTCTTCTGGATCTCTGCCCTCTTCCACGGGCTCTGGGTCTGGGTACGGGAGGCAATACCCCGTGCAGATCGTGCAAAAGTTTGTGAAGTCTACTACAATAACGGTGCCGCCTTGACCATCTGCAACGACAACACCAACACCTTCATCAGGGTCATCTGGCATCGGCGCACCAAATGGAGTCTGAAGATCCGTCCACTCGGCTGTGATATGGCTTATCTTCCCGAAGCGAACACGCGTGCCAACTGGCAGGTTGTATGTGTTCGGAACTCGGAGCGTGACCGGCATTTCTGTCTCATCGCCAAACACGCCCGCGATGTCGATGAACATGCCTGCACCAGAGACGAGCGTCGGCAAACGATCTCGAATTGCATCCGGCGTGGACAGAATGGTCATTGAGATTTCTGAGTCTTCACGCAGTGCCCCAGGAGGGATCGAGAGTTGAACCATGTCCCCGTTCATCTCGTCTTCAAGGACCCCACCTTGGTCGGCCATGAACATCTTCTGCGGGTTGAGCGCATTGAGCGTCGCCTCCCGGACTTGCTCACACCGCCCAGCCATGACCTCAACAACTCGCAGATTTTCCGCGTAACCGGAACCCGTGAAGGGTGGGCCATCAATGTCGATCAGGAACTGCTCAACACCTTCGAACTCGACTGTTTCAAGCACGAACTTGCCGTCTACATCCGTGAATGCGATGCCTGGTAGTGGCGGATTTCCCTCCTGATACCCATCAAAGTAGTGATGCGTGACGAACGCATTCCGAAGGGGCAATCCCGTGATCGCGTCGACCACGCGGCCCATGATCATGGCACTGTCCGTATCACGTGTTGGAGGCGGTGGCGTGACTGCTACACTCCATGCCAACTGCCCATCTGATTCAACGAACTCCCCACTCAGGTCGGCGAACGCGTTACTGAGATGGAGTTCATAGACAGAGTCTGAAGGAAGCGGCGGATTGAAACCAAACAGGATGGCTGTCTGAGCATTCGTCGTTGTTACGCAATCCGCCGGCTGAATCGCTCCATCTGGAAGAGTCGCATAGAGCGACGAGGGCCGAATCGAGCATGCCTTTGCTGGCAGATCGAAGTTGACCGTAACCGTAGACAGGGAGTTGGCAACATACGGGCTATTCGGATCCGGACTGCGAGCAGTGATTCGTAATGGATTCCCATCCTGCTCAACCAACTCACTCCCAAGATTCAGCTCATAAATCGCAACATCAAGAAAATCTACTCTTCCGTCCGCATTCAGATCTGCACGAGGATCGAACCCAGGATCGCCAGATGACATTCCGCTCTGCGTAAGCAGGATTTCCCCGTCGAGCGAATCAATCACCCCGTCTCGGTTCACATCGCCTTGATGTACAGTGAAACCAAATACAGCTTGCCCCCCTTGCTGCCCATCTCCAGTAGGGAATGCTGGATTCTGCGGAGCAGCAACCTCACCGTCAAGCGACAAACCAGTCGTGCCCTGCACGCTGTAATCAATAACAAGCGTGTAGCGATCATTACGCAGAGGTTCGAGTGGTGTGAGTCTCAGCACCTTCGTCGACTGTGTGAAATCGTGAGTCACTGGGATCAGCTCAGAGCCAGTCGCAGACCAGAGATAAAAACCACCAGATGAAGGGAGAAGCACAGGCTTACTGAATCGCACCACGATTTCAGCAATTCCGTTCTGGTCCACGACCCAATCTGATGGGTTTGGAGCAACCGAGACGATGCGAGGCGGGAGTAGTTCAGGTTCGTCGAGCTGAACTTTTCCGACTGGTCGATTGGGTACTTGTACTCCATCAACACCACCCGGGTGCGGTAATGGTGCACCGTCGCTGGATTCTGCGATGTGACCGTTCTCTTCTAAGCGTGTGCCAGAGTCAGCAGTGACATCCTTCGCCCCTTCACCCAGGTTACTTCCTGAGTCAAGCCCGGAGCTGCCGACATACACATCATCAAGCTCTAGCTCAAGCACATCATGACCCACTGCTTCAATCATCAGCGCGGTGTCGATGTCATCGATCAGACCATCTTGATTGAGATCTGCGACATCTGCTCCAACGAGAGCTGCGTCTGTAAACAGAGTCTGGTCGATCTCATCAATCACCCCATCGGCATTTACATCCATTGATGCACGTACGACCAGCGTATGCGGAGCGATCTTGATGGTTTGCGTATCACCCTGACTCAGACGAAGTATGCCATCCTCAGATGAAAGTGTGTAACTGCCGAATCCCTTAGCCCCTGGATCGATCTCAATAGTTAGCAACTGCCCCTTAGAATGACCAAAGTCGACATCAGCTTCATCAACACGAAACTCAAGATCTGAAGGAATCGTGACCTTGTCCTGATCCGCATTGATATCACTCTGAACTGAAACGGCTTGGATCGCCAAGCTGCTGTGCTGAAAGACGGCCACCTGATCTGGGGCAAGTTGAAGTGAGCCAGTAAACTCTGCGGAAGCACCCTGTTCTTGGGTGACTTGAAGAATCAGATCGAAGACGTCCTTGTCGGAATCGGGTATGAGTGTTGGGATGACGACACACGGATACTCACCAGGCAAAACCGTGCCGTTTTGCGTCTCTTCCAGCTCTACAGACGCATGTCCTTGATCGCTAGTGGTAGGAATAGCTCTGTGAGATTCAAGCGTGAGTGTTCCAGCCACGATATATGCCGATTGGGTGTGGTTCAGTACACTGCCCCAGACCAGAGACCCGACACACAGAAGAACCACACATGCGGAGATCAGCAACTGCATACCACCCTCCAAATTGACCTTACGAGGCCAAATCAGAATCTGCACTTACGCGATAACTGCGCAATGCTTTCAACACAATGTCATCAACAGTCCCCTCAAAGCACTGCGAGCTACCCAGTGGTCGTGAGGCGAAGAATCGCGCCCTATTGAGAGATGAGTAGCATCACATGCATGCTACACAATTCTCGATTTCATACCACCGCGTTCTTGTCAAGTTTCACCAAAATCTTCGCACTGCTTTGAGTCTGCGAACTTGATCAACTCTTCTTCTTCGCGTGAAGTTTCGGGGACACTGCTTTACACAAATTTGATGAACCTGTCTCTTACCCCTAAACCCGATGACGAAACACATGCAGTACCGCATCTGAACTGATGTGGTCCAGGTACTCAATCGTCGTCATCAGCGATCGATGCCCGAGCTGCCTCTTGATCACCGCGATGTCGATACCCTCAGCACGCAGCCCACTTGCGTGCGTGTGCCGTAAACCGTGCGCATGCACGCGTTTGTGAATCCCCGCCGCTTGTGCCAGCTCCGGGATCTTCCGCCGTAGGTACCCCTGACTCAGCGGCAATCCGCTTCGCGTGATGAAGAGCACCTCGCCGCTCGAGTACCCCATGCCCCGGTGCTCTTGCATCCAGCCTTCAAGCACTTCGATCCCGATCCGATCAATCCCCACCGTCCGCGCTCGCCCGCCCTTGCCATGAAGCACCCGGATCGCCCCATGCTGTACATCCACATCGCACGGTCGCAGCGCCAGCGCTTCTGCGATTCGCAGCCCCGTCCGCCACAGCAGCACCAGCAGCGCGTGGTTACGCCGATCGGTCCAAGTCTCCTTCCCGCACGCTTCCAGCAGCGCGTGCACTTCGTCCTTTGTCAGCACCTCGATCGGGTATCGCTTTCCCATACTCCCGCTCCCTTCCTCAGCATCCATGGATACGGATTGTCCGTAAAGTCGTATCCATCGTGTGATACCTCGGGTCGCGAGCATGGATCAAGCGTCGTCTGTCTGTTTCCCGCTCCCCTTCCACCCCTCCGGGGGCGTGCCCCGGATGATCCGCACCACATACCACTCCCGCCCGCACCGGCGGCACGGCTCGGGCAGCGGCTCCTCCTCGCCGATGAGCACCTTCACGCGCGTCTTGCCGCCGCACACCTTGCACGCACCCTCCTTGCGTACGCGCTTCTCCAGCGAGCCAACGCGCATCCGCAGGCGCGAGCTCACGGCTGTTGCTCCTCTTGCATCGCCTGCTCAAGCCGCACGATCCGCTCGGCCAGGTCGTCGAGCTCGATGCTCTCGCGCGCAAACTTGAGGATGCTATTCGAAGCAGCCACCCGCGCCGCCCATGTCGCCTTGGGATCGTGCATGATCCGCAGCAGCGTCCCCACCGCCGCCGCCGCAGATCTTTGCGTCAGCCCGATCGCCTGCGCAAACGCTTCGCGCCGCGCGTTGCGGTACGCCGTCATGAAGTCCTCACGACGCATCCACCGGTGCAGCGTCCGCTCGCCCACGCCCGAGCTCTTGGCCGCCGCCGCGATCGACGGCTCGCGCAGCAGCGCCAGGATCGCCTGCTCCTGCGGCGTGCTCAGGCCCTCATCGCACTCGACCGCGGGAAGCTCCTCATCATGCTCGCTCATCGGGCACCTCCAGAATCTCTGCGAATCGTCCCAGATCCGCCTTGCAATGCGGCGCGTCTTCGGCCTTCATGTGACACACGACCGGGCGACGAGCGCTCGGCTTCATACCTAGAAAGGAGATCCGCATGACGTCGAAGACCAAGGCCGCCCCCTCCAAGAAGACCACCGCCAAGCAATTCCCGCCCAAACGCGCCGTGTCGCCCGCGTCCCGTAAGGGCGCGAAGCAGGCGGCCACGCCCCCCACCGACGCGACCAACGCGACAGCGCCCGCCGTGGTGCGCCGTCCGCCCAAAGAGCCCAAGACCAGCGCCATGCAGGCCGCGGTCATCGTGCTCGCCGACGCAACGCCTGAGGGGATGTCCACCACGCAGATGATCGAACTCATGACCGAGCACAAGCTCTGGATAAGCCCGGGGGGCAAGACGCCAGAGGCCAGCCTCTACGCGAGCATCATCCGGGAGATCGCCAAGAAGGGTGAGCAAGCTAGATTCAGGAAGGTCAGCCGGGGGCGGTTCGTGCTCCGATAAAGCATCAGTATCACGATCTGGATACCCCGCTTTCCGACCGGAAATCGGGGTTTCTTGACTGTTTTCTGATTTTCGTCTACCGATACGATCACTTATCGTAGATACTTCGTATATCCATCGTGGATACGAACGGAGAACATCACCATGATCAAAACCCTCACCAAGCACGGAAACAGCAAGGCGCTGATCTTCAACCGCACCATGATCGAGCTCTTGAAGATCGATGAGAACACCAAGCTCGAGCTGCGGATCGAGGGCGAGCGCATGATCATCACCCCGATTCGGGAGGACGATCGCGAGGCGGAAATCACCAGGCTCCTTGAGTACAACAACCG
>Ga0070729_10006766_pt1 | contig 11210 bp, 8 predicted proteins | sample tdDd472_FD_66725 | JGI IMG/M metagenome (GOLD analysis project Ga0070729, IMG submission 66725) | Marine sediment microbial communities from the Atlantic coast under amendment with organic carbon and nitrate - tdDd47.2 | ecosystem: Environmental > Aquatic > Marine > Coastal > Sediment | place...
ATCAAAGTTCGAAAGACCAGATCTTATTTGTTGAAATGCCAGATGATCAAACCGGCGACCTCTCCGTTCCTATCGCCGGACGCGCAGCAAGCTACGGTGACTTTGACTTGGACGGGGACCCTGATGTGGCCCTTACTCAGGTAAGCGGCCCGCCCCGAGTCCTTTATAACGACCAGAACAGCGGTAATCATTGGATTGGTTTCCGTTTACAAGGCACGCAATCCAATCGCGACGCCATCGGGTGTCGAGTGGATATTAAATATGATGATGGAGCCCAATCTGCTTCAGTCATGCCTACACGATCCTACCTCAGCCAGGTCGATCCAAGACTGCGGTTCGGTTTAGGGCCGAGAAACCGAATCGAATCGGCCACGATTCATTGGCCGAGTGGCCAGATCCAGACCTTGGATGCATTGGAGATCAATCGGTACCACCGCGTTGTGGAACCTGACTAATTCTTCTTCGTAGCCTGAATGATGACTTATTAGCCTTGAAACCTATTTAAAGACATTACTTGATTCGAACCCGTTTCACGATCCAGAAATCGTCGTTTTCGGGTTCCTCGAGATAATAAAACCAGGTCCCATCGAAAAACGAAAGCCGAATGCCGACGCCATTCTTTTGAGAGAGATCTTCACTCTTTGGACAAAGGGGCAGATCAAAGGTCTTGCTGGCTAAAGTTGGTAGATCGACCAAGTGATACATCTCGCTGGTTTCACTTTGAAATGGTGAAAGTAGGAACAATTGATCTTCCAGAGCCTGCATGCCAAGGATTCCGGGGTAGACTTCGGGAAAATAGAATTCGACCGAATTCTTCAAATTGGCGAAACCTATTTCTTTGACAAGCGGATCATCCTTGTAAGCCTGCATGATGTCTGCCTTATCGTCATCCGTTACAGGTCGTTTTTTGTAGGAAACATCAATGGTTTTTACCAGTTTCCCGCTGTGGTGAAACATGTCAACGCTTGCGTCTTCACGGCTTTTTTCGATGAATATGTGGCTCTCGTTAACCGAAATCAACACGGCATCAGCAATCATGTCCGAAGATCCAATTTGGATGGGTGACTTCTGGCGGTAGAGTTCGGAAACGACCTTCCAGGCTGGATCTGTCAGGTTTACGGTGACAAACTCAACCTTTCCATCACTTCGATCGAGCTCCTTAGTGACAAAGCCTCCTTTCACTGGAAGTGTCTCCAACACAAGCCTGGATGGGGTTCTTATTTCACTCAAAATCTGGCCATCTAAATCGAGCTCGAGAACCTTGTGGGGGCCTTCCACAAATAATCGTTGCCCAATGAGAGTCATTCGATTAGGACGAAACGGGCTGGAGTCTATTTCCCCTGGCCCCCTTCCCTTCCGTAGAAAGGAGGCGATGAGCCGCAGATTCTGATCAGAGGTTGAGTTTAAATCATATTTGAAAATCTTCGAGTCTTCTAATATGAACAAACGGCTGTCGGACACAGCGATGTGATGAGGGCCAACAACCTCCGCAAGAGTTCCCAGGACATGGGGACTCCGATCAAAATTCACAAGACAAAGCATTGAAACAATAAGGGTTGAATACATGGCCTGTCGCCTCCAAAATCTGGCCGCCTAAAAAGCTGATTAATTGAGCCGCCTATTGTGTTTTTCTACGTGAAAAAGTCCCCCAGGTTTAATCGAATTCCATGGTCAAGGGCTTTACTTGAACCAGGGGAAGGCGAGATCGTCCCTGGTTCACGGTTTTTGGGCGCCCACATGGGGCAGGGCGCCAAACAACCTCATGGCATCCTCCAGTGGGTAGCGATTCATAAACATAGACACCTTTGTGATTAATTGCCCTTGTTTTGAAAGCCCCATTACCTCTCTCAGGACATTGGCTTGGGAATTTGGGTTGAGATCTTCAACTTCACTGTAACTTGCTGATAGAAACCCTTGTAAATACGCCTTATTTAGAGGTAGGGCGGCAGGTAATTCCCCCAGATTTCCCTGGACTTCAGCAAAGGGGAAATCCCCCAGGTCGACAACGGAAACACGCTCCAGTTGGCCTTGCCCAGCTTCGCTGTACATCATGTCTCCCTGTTTATTAAGGAAAAAGATATTACGATTCAGCTTTATCCATTCATCCCGGTTAAAACGTGTGTGGTCAACCCCTGTGAGCACATTGAGCCCAATCAAATTATCGTGAATGTCATAGCCAACTTTGGTCATAACCCGAATTCCGTACCCCATATCCTGCATATCTTTCAATCGACTCCAGGTAAACAGAATGGTATTGTGGCCGATTTCCACATCACCACTTTTTTCTGTTGGTCCTTTGGGCCCCTTTTTTCCCCCGGTGCCGAAAATTTCGATGGCGGCCATTCGATTTGCCAGAAAAAGATTGTTCAAGACCCGAAATGTACCTCCTTTGTGCCCGCCCTGAATGGCAAACTTGGCGCTATTGAGAAAAACACAGTTCTGAATCAGAACATCTCCATCCGAAGCAGCCGCCGGAAAATAGAGACACTGTTCCACCACAGTTGGCTTATCGCCTTTGTGAGAATTGAACTGCGGTGGTAGCAACAGCATCCCCGTTTCACAGCCTTCAGGTTTACCTTTGTCATCCGAGTACGAATTCCTTAAACCCATATCAAAAACAATCCCGTCAACCTGGATTTCAACTCCAGGTAGGCTTTTCTGAAAGGTCAATAAAGCCTTCCGGCTTTTTGAAGCGCTGGCATTATCGGGTTGAATCCGTGTCACGAACTTCAAAATATCACGCGATTGAAAGTCATTGGAATAACCACCCAACAAACGAATCGGGACGGACGCCTCAAGATAGCCCTTTCCTCGAAGACCAAAATAGTTTCCTATTGCAACATGGACGGAATCCCCGGCCTGGGCACTTTTTAATGCCTTCTCAATGTTTTTAAATGGGGCTGTCTGGCTTCCATCGTTTGAGTTTTTTCCAACTTCCATAGAAACATACCAGTCACCGGAAAATGCGAAGACCCCCATAAAAAACAAACATACAACACTTAATCTCTGGATAGATAACTGCTTCATTGCCTCTCCTTTTTTGAGACTGGCTCGTAGGCCAACCTCTTATTGTTATACCAAATCGCTCCATGAGAAGTGACTTGGCTCTCAATCCACCAGAAGCCGTTGTTCGTCGTTCCAATTATCTATGATACTCCTAACCTGAATACGAATTGACTCCTATGGATTGCCTTGGTATTAGAACGGATCAAAAGATCTTATAGGTTTTTATGGACCCAAAATACTGGCAAAAATAGAATGTGTATTGAGCATGATTATGGGATTTTTTCCTTTGGACGCCATGCCTGCCATTCCTATTTCCCAACAAGAACATCAATGAGGTCTACTTTAGACGTCTGGTTAGCCAGAGCCCGACCAATAACCATCCCGGGCCTCACCTTATCCAGGTCAGCACGCATAGCCAACCCCGGAATACTGGACGAAACCAACAGATCCCCAATATGAATCAAGCCCCCTTCATCGGTCACTTTGGTAGGAATAACGCCCAGGAGCCCCACAGGAATAGAGTGGTCCAACTCCTTTCTTAGGGTCAATGCAGGTTTTGTGGGATAAACGCCCAAAATGTAGGGTGAGTAGGGCATTGCAGTAAGATCAGCGTTACCTTCCTGCCCGGTTCCTGCTGGGATAAGTGAGATAACATCCCCAGCTCGATAGGTTTCAGGAGCGTTTTCGGATCTAAAATGTTCTGCCACGTCGCCAGCTGGAGAGAAAAAGCCTGCATCAGCAAACACGCCTCCCAAGCGTGAGATTTTCACTTTCAGATCGTATGAATTGTCGTAGCATTTCAGGAAATCACTAGTTGAGGCGGTACCCAATTGCGTGATGACCATACCGCTATCTGTCCCTCTGGTTTCAATATAAGCCCCGACAGCCGCTGCAGTATTGATATTTGTAACATGGAGAGTAGCGGTGTTGATCCCACCACCTGCAGAATTGGAGCGCAATCTAGCCGCGTTGGAACTCGCGTTGTAGACCTTCACACCGGTTACGGCATCTCCTACATAAAGACCCTCCGCTTCCGATCCACCAACATAAATGGCAGCATCTTCTGATTTAACGACTTCTAAGCCATGGTTGCCAATGGAAGCAAAATTACTCAAGCTGGTAGAGCCTACTTCGTCAATGTGAATTCCATCGTTGGTCGCGTGAGAAATTTTCATTCCGTTTCTTCCGGCTTGGTTGATTGAGATTCCATCAAGGTCCGTTTGATTCACCTGAATCCCCGAAGACTCTGTCGCCCCCACATAAACGCCTACCCCCTTAGCTGCGGCAATTTCTACTCCATTGTCAGCAGATGATTGATAGTTCTGGGGATCGAAACGCGAAGAACCGGCCTCATCGATGTGAAGACCATCGGATCCAGCCTCATAAACCCACATTCCATGTTGGCCCGTGCGGCCCACAAAGACACCGTGACCTTCGGACCCATGGATTTCTACGCCGTTCTTACTCGATGACCCAACACCAACCGGGGCTCCTGACCCAGCCTCTACCACCACTATACCGTCATTTCTAGAGCTTACCTTAACTCCTTCGAAAATCGCGCCTGTTGATTCCACACCCGTTCCACAATCGGTTGCCAAGAACCCAACACTTTCCAGGTTGACTTGGGCTGATCGCCCCACGAAAGTACCCTGGTTGTCAATGACCTCTCCATAGTTTTGAATGAGGTAGGATTCTGCGGTGATGTCCAGTCCACTCAGGTTCCCAGCCAAATAATTGGCTACTTGAGCCAAATAAGTTGAGTTGATGGAAATAGCTGAACTCAATACCTTTGATACATTCTTAGCATCCTTGTCGATTCGAATATGCTCTCTTTGCGGAAATATCTTTTCAGGAGATTGAAACAAGGGTTCTCCGTCCACATAAATCTGAACAAAAACCTCCACTCGCCGAACCACACTACTGGGAAGCGGTTCACCAGTGGCACCCAGAAGCAGGAGCGGCTGTTTCTGCACCCACCAGATTCGTTCTGCCGATTCATGAAAAAAAACATCACGATCCGGGGTCAGAAAATAATCAATCTCAACATACTCATCCAATTCTGAAAGAAGGATTCTCTCGCTATCCAACAGCAATGGGATGACCTTTGGACGGCTGAAGAGGGCCAACAATGCCTTGTTTTCAGATGCGCCATCGACCTCATTTGCCATGAAAAAAACGGGGCAGGTCCACATCAGAAGAAGAATTACCATTATTCGTCTCATTGCTCACCTCACTTGCTCTTTTGGTTTTGGTGATCCTAATTATCAGCACCGCTTAGGCAAACACCCCCTCCTTCATGGAAGAAGCGCGCACCTGAAAGCATCGAAGAACTTATTCTGAAAACAACCTAACAGTCCAATGCCAAATACCAAACTCAAATAAACTAAAATTAATCTCAAATGGTTTATTTACAGTGACATAAGGGATGGAACAAGAGGGTGTCTTTTAATTCGGGTGCAAGGTTTTTCTAAAGACCGGGCGCTTTCAAGGATTGCAAAATTTGGGATGGCATATTTTTATTCCATACAGGGTAAGAAAAAAATAGCTAGGACCTTCCTAATCAATACATTCGGTCTGACACATCACCCCAATAGTGAACCCATAAGTCTGCGATCATTCCAGGGCCAAGACCCCCAGCCTTTTTATTTATTCTTTTTAGGCGGCTCCGAATCTTCTAACAAAACATAATGCTGAAGCCGTTGATCCGAACGATTCGAGTCGGTCACATTCTTTTTTTCATCAATCCAGATATCAAAGCGCTGATGAAGGGGGTTCTGCCCATACCAGGTTTGTCTTGTATTGGCGGTCCAGCTAATAGAAATTGCACATTGCCCTCCAGGTTCAATTGGGGGAATTTGTCCGATCCCAACGAGCTCACCCGATTCGGCCAAGAGCGCCGTCGTCAAATTTCTTACGCGATAGGTGGTTGGTAGCGAAGCCGCCAAACCGCGATTCACAACCACATACTCTAATGTCACGTTGTCTCCAACTTTTGGGTGTTTTGGGTTACAGGAACGATATTTCACCGACAAATCTTGTGCAAGTTTTCGGTACCATAGTTTCAACTCGGGTTGCCCGGTTTGCCATTCAACAATCAGGTTGTTGGACCCTGATTGTATTTTAGGAAGGGTTAAGTGGGAAATTTGAGTTTCAGCTCGAATTGTCAAGCCTTTCAATCTTTCTCCAGGGTTTGCATATGGTTTTTTGGGGACAATACAAACGGAAAAGGCTCTTGTTCCCTCAATTTGACTTCCAATAGGCGCAACTCCATAAATCATCGGTGTCACAAACTGCAAATGATTATGAGACCATACGTATACCAACGTTTCCTTGGTTTCACCTTTCAGCTCGACTGTGCCATCTGTAAAAAGAAAGGGGGACTTCATGGAAATTACATAGGCAGTTTCTCCGTCATTAGTTTCAACCTCTTGATAAACCACCTGCTCTCTTGGCTCGTAAACCTGAAGCCCCTTGTATGGCCAAGGTGGGTTTCGGTTTCGGGTTTGTTCTCCGTAATACTGCACCCACATTGGGGGATGGTAAACTTTTGGGTTTCCTAGATAGCAGAACGTAAATGACTCGCCATCTCGAAGCTCAAGTGAAAAATCATAATTCAATTCCCATCGCTTGGATCGATGGTACTTTATTTCCGACTCTGAATACCACTTTGCTTCGAGAGCTGGAGGATATCCTATAGGGTCGTAACCGTATTCATCAAGATTCTGTGAAAACAGATTGGGACGGCCCGCCATCTCTAACTCAGAAGCAACCGCGCCATCTGTTTTTTCCCAAAAGGTCCGATGTTGGAGGTCATAAACATGCCAGCTTCCATCATAAAACACCGATGCAACCGTGTGAAATGGATGCAACTTGGTGATTTTGGCTTTCAAGCCAGCTTCACGCCATAAAGCAGCTGCAATTTGGCCTGAATCACTACAAAAACCATAGCCATAACCCCACAATTGGACACCAATATTGCGAGGATACCTCACAATTTCTTGATATCCTTCAGCTGGATACCACCAATCCTTGAAGTTCTTTGTAATAAAATCGAAAATGGCCTCTGCTTTTTCTTTATCGGTGTTGCAATTTCGAATCAACTGATTGGCTAACGATCGCGTGTCACCTGGTTTTGGTGAATTCGTATTGTGCAGATAAAAACCTTTGACAGGTCCCAAAATTTGGATGGCAATAGGAGCCGGATTTGAATTTTGAGGTAATTGGAAATTCAAACCTTCACCCAAACTAGGCCGCCCCGATAACAGGTACTGCCCAGATTCGAAACAATTGGAGTAAGCAGAAGGTGTTTCTTTCGTCGGAGTTGGGGCGGATTGGCTCTGGGGTTCTGGAAATACAAAGGAAGGCGGTTTCAATAAGCTTTTGCATTCGACTTCTTGCTTTGATGTGCAGCACTGAAGAAGTAAGAGAAAGCTACACGACAACCAGGTGGTGCTCTGCTTGAATATCAACGATTCATCTCCCCCGTAGAATTCGAGATACCCAACGCTTCCACCACCATTTGGGTTAAAGTCCTAACTATATCGTCACGCCATTTCGCGCTTTCCTCTTCACGCGTGTAATATATTGATAATAATAGTGGTTCCTGACCGGGAGGAAAAACAACTGCGATGTCGTTTGTCGTCCCGTAGGCTCCGGACCCCGTCTTGTCTCCAACTTGCCAATCCGATGGAAGGGCGGCTCGAATACGTTTGTCCCCTGTCGTGTTTCCGAACATCCAATCGCACAGCAGCTTCCTCTGATGTGATCCCAAACTCTCACCAAGGACCAGCGCGCAGGCTTTGGGCCATGGCTGCAGGAGTCACCGTATCGCGTGCATCTCCAGGGATACAGGTGTTTAATTCGGTTTCCCACCGATCGAGTCGAAATGTGCGGTTTCCAATCTTCCTTGCATAGGCCGTAACCGCGGGAGGACCGCCAAGCAGCTTTATCAACAAATTCGCCGCAGTGTTATCGCTGTATTGGAGCCCAGCTGCGCAGAGTTGAGCGACCGTCATGCCGTCGTTAAGATGTTTCTCGGTGATGGGTGACCAGGCGACTAGGTCGTCTTCTTTGTAGTGAATTCGGCGTTGCAACAGGCCGTCGACTTGGGTACTTCGCTCCAAGATCGCCGCGACCAATACCACCTTGAACGTGCTACACATGGGGAAAGGTTCATCGGCCCGAAAGGCAATGACATCACCCGTTGCCGTATCGATCGCATAGACGCCAAGTCGCCCTCCTGCAGTCTTTTCCAGCTTCATGAAACTGGCCTGCAGTGGAGTGACGCGCTCATCCACCGCATGTTTCTCAGAGGCATGACTGGCAATGGGAGCAAATGCGACTCCCAACCAGCACATTTGGAACAAACATAATTTCAGCATTTGGGAAGCTCCAGTTCGCGGAATTTTGTGGCTTCGAGCTTAGCAGAATTTCGCCTGATCAAACACCCGAGATCGTCAATTTCACTGTGGAATCCGTTGCCCCTAGAACTCCGACAGAACGGAGAACATCGCAACAGAGTTTCGAAACCCCTTATTCCAGTATATGTTCTCCCCATGTATGGTGATGGCACGATCCATGCCATCGGAATTCTTCCTCTTCCAATGGGGAAAATGCATATCTTTGACATGTTTAAGGACCATCATTGCCCCAAAACACGCAAGACAGTTCTCTAAGATTTATGAAAATATACTGTTTATAATCTTGAATTTATACTCAAAAACAAACTTGCTGTCGCCTCCCTCAAGCAACCCAAGAAATTGGGACTCCTGAAAACCTTTGATCAAAAATAGGAAATTTGGATCATTTACTAGTTTTTTATCTTGACTCACCGTTTTCTGCCATATATAATCCCTTTGTTTTTGAGACTGAGTCTCTATAAAGAACAATAGAGGATGTTATGAAGTTTGCCAAGTGTCTAGTTCTTTCATTTTTAATCGTGGCTGGCCTGTCCATTCAGGTCCTGGCTCAAGATGATTCCCAACGAATTGATGAACTGGAGAAGAAAGTAGAGAAGCTGACCAAAGCGCTCACCTTGAAAAGCGGGTCAGAAACCAAATACAGCATCGGTGGTTACGGAGAAGTTCACTACAACCATCAGGAAAAAGAGGGTACCACAACTAAAAACGAAATTGATTTTCACCGCTTCGTCCTATTTTTTGGATATGAATTCAGCGACAAGCTCTCCTTCGTCTCTGAACTGGAAGTGGAGCACGCCATTGCCGGTGATGGTCAAAAAGGGGAAGTGGAATTGGAGCAGGCCTACCTGAATTATCGCCTTCGCCCCTCCACCTCCCTTAATATAGGCATGCTGCTCGTACCCGTCGGTATCTTGAATGAAACCCATGAACCGCCCACGTTTTACGGTGTGGAGCGAAATCCCGTTGAAAAGAATATCATTCCCTCGACGTGGTGGGCCTCAGGCGTCTCCGTTAAGAATCAACTCCAGAGCGGACTTGTCTTGGAAGGATTCCTTCACGAGGGTCTTTACATTGATGATTCCTTTTCGGTCCGTAGCGGACGTCAGAAGTCGGCAAAAGCTAAGCTGGATTCACCGGCGACCACATTTCGGATCAGCACACCAACCCGCTCGGGGCTGAAAGCCGAAGCCTCTCTGCAATATCAGAATGATTTCTCGCAGGGTGCCTCCTATGGTGGGAACTCGACTCTGGCCACCTTTAACCTGCGCTATTCCCGCGACAAATTTTCTGCACGAGCTCTGTACGCGAAGTGGCAATTGGGCGGAGATGCCGCCGAAGCAGCGGGAAAGGATGAGCAAAAAGGTTTTTACCTCGAATCAAGCTATCGGTGGAACCCACAGTGGGGTACCTTCCTGCGCTGGAACCGGTGGAACACGGCTCTTGACACCGATGAGGATCAGTTTGAATTGGGTGCGAACTACTGGCTGCACAAACATGCGGTCCTGAAAGTAGACTTTTTTGTTCACGATAGGCTCGACATTGAAACCAAGGGCATCAATCTCGGCATGGGCTACCAATTCTAGGAGAAACTATGGTGCTCTGGATTTTATTCAACCTGATGTTCAGCTTCGGCCAGGATGACGTCCTGGCTAAGGCCAATTTGAAAGCGTTTCTGGCGGAAGCATTCGAGGGGAATCCACCCATCAGCGATATCCTGATTCTCGACCCGGAAATGAAAACCATCATGGGACGTTTCCTCACCGATTCCCGAATCGACGATATTTACACTTACTGGACCCAGGATAAACGAACTGTTTGGTTCATCAATCGAATGGGCAAGGAGAAGCCTATCTCCATTGGGATCCTAATCGATAACGAAACCATCTCCCGCATCCAAATCCTTAGGTATCGGGAGGAGCGCGGGTGGGAAATAAAACTGCCTCATTTTCTTGACCAATTTAATGGTTTCCAATTCCATCCGAGCCTGGGTGCTTCGCGAACGATCGACAGCATCTCAGGAGCGACCATTTCGGTGGATGCAGTCACCGATTCGGCCAAACTAGCCCTCCAATTGGAGTCTCAGCTACGGGCGCAATAGATTACCCTTTTTCGCAAGGGTGTTTCCTCCCAATCGGAATGGCCCCGACCTGTTCGGGGCTTTTTTTTCGATGCATTCTGTAACATCCTGAGCTATAGTCCGGAACGAATGAGGGGGAGGTCTCTTTTTGGTTGCATTACTCATGCTCGGAATCGGTCTGGCCATGGATTCCTTTGCGGTCAGCGTCGCCGTAGGAGCTTCCCGGAACAGAATACCACTCATCCAACTACTAAAAATGAGCCTGATTTTCGCCGTATTCCAAGGCGGAATGCCAGTCATTGGGTTTCTCGCAAGCCACCTTTTCCCGGATAGTTACGCGGCCTGGGATCACTGGCTTGCGTTTGGCTTACTTTCCATCGTTGGCGGGAAAATGGTTTGGGAGTCGATGTTCAGCGAGGCCGAATCCAACCTGGATATCTCTAGATTATTCGTGCTCTGCACCCTCGGATTGGCGACCAGCTTGGATGCGCTCGCAGTTGGATTTACCCTCTCGGCCATCACCGATCAGATCCCCTTTGCTATTATCACGATTGGGCTTTCAACGCTGGTCCTGAGCAGCGCAGGTCCCACTCTGGGACGCCTTCTTGGCAAGCTACTTAGGGAAAAGGCGGAACTCGGTGGCGGTATTCTTTTAATTCTATTGGGTGTCAAAACCCTGATTGAACATATCATCCACCATTGACGAT
>Ga0070729_10006767_pt1 | contig 11210 bp, 7 predicted proteins | sample tdDd472_FD_66725 | JGI IMG/M metagenome (GOLD analysis project Ga0070729, IMG submission 66725) | Marine sediment microbial communities from the Atlantic coast under amendment with organic carbon and nitrate - tdDd47.2 | ecosystem: Environmental > Aquatic > Marine > Coastal > Sediment | place...
TCATTATCACCAAAGTGGATGGTAAAAAAGTAACCAGTGTCGACGAATTATTAGCAGCACTGGAGGGCAAGAAAGGAGGTGTGATGCTGGAAGGGGTATACGAAGATTTGCCCGGCGAATTCTACTATGCTTTTGGTTTGTAGTGAAGAAGTGAAGAAGTGAAGTGGTGAGCACTGGCCTCCACCACTTCACCACTTCACTTCTTCACCCATTGATTCCTTCCCTAGCGCTGTCCAAGTCGCTTCACATCTGAGATAAAAAGATAAAAAAGCTTGCTTATGAATCCAACATCCATTGATATTGAAGTTCTAGAGGAGACGCCAGAATTCGTGGCAGTGAAACTTCCATTTTTGAAGATTCCGGTCCAAATGAACCACCACTTTTTTAGGAAGAGATTAGAAAGTGGCTATTTCAGAATAGTTGACGCTCAATCACCAGCAAATACTTATGGTCAAGAGGGTGAACAAGATTAAGTTCAACTACAATTCATTACCGGTTTTTCCTTGGGAACTAAGATCGAGCCACTTGGTCCCCTGCCACGACTGCTGCTTGGCAGAGGACGATTGCTCTGTAACTAATTTATGTTATAGCAATAGTAATGTTCCAACCTAGCCGAGTGATAAAAAGAGGGAATAGAAAATTGTTATTACGTTTCCCACCTCTTTTGTAGGATTTTCCTCCAAACCCAGCCGTCAGAAAAATTTTGATTTTCAGTCGGTTACAGGCGGCGTGTGCCGGGCTAATTGAGACCTTGTGTTGTGCTGGCACTTCTAATTCTTTTTTAATCATTATTAGGCCATAAACATCTTCCATCAGCACGGGAATGACCAACTTCACGATCTCTTCAAATTCTCCTAAGTGGGTTCCTTTCATCTTTGAATAATCGAATTTTGGCTATGTTTCCAATAATTCGAGGTCAAATTTGCGGCTGTTGGAGAGCTGATGAACAGTACCTTTGCAGCGTCTTTTGATGCGTCCTTGTTGTGAGGGGAAAGACTTAGGGAAGAGGAAGAGAATAAATCGAATGAACTGCCAGCTCAAGGTTTCTTTCCAACCAGCGGATATGGCTTTTTTTAGAGCAGGATCATTTTGAAAATAACGTTTGATTACCCGAAACACACAAATCAAAGGGTGAACCTCCAGTAGGATGACATGCTCGGCTTGTCCGGCCAAGAAATCAATGGCTGCCCCATGATTCCCTTCTACAATCCAATCCTCCTCAGGAATGGCTTCTTTTAAGACCTGCAGGGCTTCATCAGCAGGAAGATGAATATCTGGACCTTTAAAGAAATAGTGATCCACATGATAGACGGGTAAATTTAATTGCTCACCAATAGCTAAGGCTAGGCTGGATTTGCCAGCCCCAGGAGGGCCAAATATGAATAGTTTCATTCTTTTAAGCTTTATGAACTGAATCGAAACGTCCTGACCGAGTGGCGCTCTTTTTTGTCAAAATGCTGCAAACACATGTCATGGAAGTTCAATCTTTGTCTGTATATTGGGTGCGATGAATTTGTTTTAAGTAATAGAGTAGCAAGGGAAATAGTTCCATCTTGTGCTCCATGTCATAGTTTATCAATAGAAACGAAAAATGAAAAACCACTTTTTACTAGGCTTATTGCTCATAGGCCTCCTCTACAGTTGCCAACAAGAAAAAAACAGTACAGGATTGCTACAAACTAAGGATGTTCAGCGAATGGTGCTGGTGGGTGGCTCCTTGGTTTCGAGCATGGAGGATTATGGCTTTTTTGAACGTTCTATCCTCCAGCATTATCCGGCGAAGCAGGTGAGTCTCCGGAATATAGGTTGGCCAGCCGATGATGTTTATGGCTTGGCGCGTTCTCAGTTTGGTTCAGCCCAAAATACGCGTTCTTGGCAACCTCCCTCTGCCGAAAAGGGCTTCGGATCTAAGGTGCTCATGCAGCATATCGAAGAGGCCAAGCCGACCACACTGCTGATTGCTTATGGAACGGAAGTAGCATTTGCTGAAAGTGAAGCAGATTTCACCCTGTTTACCAGTGGGTATGGGCGTTTACTGGACTTCGCCGAAGAGCAAGGGGCCAAATTGATCCTGCTTTCACCGCCAAAACAAGAGGTGGCTTTTTCTACGAAGGAGGTTTGTGAAACTAGGAATGATTGGCTAGGAAAGGCGACCAACTTCATCAAAGAAACGGCGGAAACCCGTGGTCATATTTACATCGACTTGTACGAAGGCTTAGTGACGGATCCTGCACAACACCGCTACACCCATAATGGCATTCAGCTCAATCAAGCCGGTTACGAAAAGATGAATGACTTGCTGTTGGAACAGCTGAAAATAAAAGATACCAAGGGGTTTAAGTTGGTGCTAGATGAAACCGCTAAAATTGTCAGTAATACCAACTGCGAGGTCAGTGATTGGATCCAAACGGTCAACGGCGTAAGCTTCAATTTGACGGCGGATAAAATGTTGTCTGTCGGGGAAATTCAATCCAAGGGGCCCATTGCCATTTTTGTGAATGGCGCTTTATATTCTAAAAACCAAGATACCCTCTCTACCATTAGCTTGACTTATGACTCAATTCGTCAAGACCGACTATTAGCAACGATAAAAGAAAAAAACCGACTTCATCGCTATCGCCTGCGCCCACTAAATGAGGCCTACATTTACCTGTTTAGACGCCATGAAATGGGGCATTTGGCCTATGAAATGGACATGCTCAAAGACCTGGTGGCAGAAAAGGAAAGAGAAATTCAACGATTGGTGACTAGCCAAACGCATGATATCGAAATTGAACTCATCCGGGACTGGCAACCGCCAAAAGACTACCCAGAGGACGAAGTTCCCGCCTTTGTCCCGGAACCTGACATCGCCGCCGAACTCGCCGCCTTCAAGATCGCTGATGGCTACGAGATCAGCCTCTTTGCTGCCGACCCTATGATCGCCAATCCCATCAACGTGAACTGGGATACGAAAGGCAGAGCCTGGGTGGCCACCAGTAGCACCTATCCGCACATCGTTCCCGGACGAGAACCCAATGATAAGATTATCATTTTGGAAGATACCGATGGAGATGGCGTAGCGGATAAACATACCGTTTTTGCAGAAAACCTCCTGGTCCCTCACTCGGTCATGCCTGTTCCAGGCGGTGCCTTTGTCACTGCGACTACCCAGCTACTTTTCTTAGCGGATACCGATGGGGATGATGTGGCGGATGAACGCCGAGTGGTGTTTGATGGTTTTGGAAATGCCGATGTGCACCATATGATCCATGGCTTGCGCTGGGCACCTTGGGGAGATCTGTATTTTACCCAATCGATTTATATCAATTCCTTTGTTGAAACGACTTTTGGAACCAAAGTGCTCAATGGATCGGGAACATGGGTGTTCCGACCAGAGACCGAACAATTGGAGGTATTTTCTCGAGGACTCGTCAATCCTTGGGGCCAAGCCTTTGATCAATGGGGCCAAGCTTTCGCCACTGATGGCGCTCACTTTACGGGCGTTAGTTATGTCTTTCCAGAATCTGCCCATGCGACCGCAGTAGGCGCGGTATCCATCTTACCTGGCCTTAATAATAACACGCCTAAAAATACAGCCGCAGAGGTGATTTACAGCCGGCATTTCCCTGCTGACTGGCAAGGTAGCGTCATTACCAATGACTTCCGGGCTAATCGAACCGTTCGTTACGCCTTGCAGACGAGCGAAAGCGGCTATGAATCCCAAGAAGTGCAAACGGTGCTTCGTTCTGATCATCGCTCTTACCGCCCCGTCGACAGCAAAATAGGCCCTGATGGTGCCCTGTATATTGTGGATTGGTACAATCCAATCATTGATCATGGGGAAGTGGATTTCCACCATCCAATTCGGGATAAATCCCATGGTCGAATTTGGAAGTTGACCCGCAAAGGGCAGCCCTTATTACCGATTGCCGATCTTCAAAATGCTTCAACACCAGAACTCCTTAGTTTTCTTAAATCTCCTGAGCAATTTACTCGCCTACAAGCCAATAGAGCCTATGTAGAGCGTAAAGGAGACCCGCAAGCGGTGATCAACTGGATCAATAATTTATCCAAAGGTGATCCTAACTTTTACCGTCATCGGGTCGAAGGTCTTTGGTTATTGCGGGCATTGAATCATTATGATGAACCTACTTTGATGATTGCCCTGCGTTCGCCCAATCCACGAGAAAAAGCAGCAGCCGTGCGTCTACTTGCACATTGGGGGCAACAGCAGGCTCACCAGGAATTACTCGCTAGTTTAATCAATGATCCACACCCGCAGGTAAGGTTGGAAGCCATCCATGCCTTGCGAGCATTGGGTGGGAAAATGGCCGCCGAGACCGTTCTGCAAATATTAGATCATCCGGTAGATGTCAACCTGACTTTTGCCTTGGATCTCACCATTCGCTCCTTACAAGCGTACTGGTTGCCCGACTTAGTCAAGGGAGAATCGGTGTTTAATGGCGAAGTAAACAAACAGCTCTATGCGCTTTTGGCCACCGATGACCCAAGCGGTGTTCCATTGATCGATAAACTTTTGGCTTCATCAGAAATAGAAGAAGAATTACGTGAAAAAGCTTGGTTAGTACTCGCACGAAATGGTGATGCGGACATAAAAGCTAAGGTACTGCAAAAAGCCATTCAGGAAAAAGAATTAAGACTGCTACGCGCCTTGGCCAACGCAGGCGATGCTGAGGAGGTCGTACCAAATAATGTACAATTGATTCAACCGCTTTTTACGCATGATACTCTGGCACTCCGCTTAGCCGCCTTAAACTTAGCGGGACATTGGAAAACAGCTCAGTATAAAGCAGAAGTCAGCGATAGGGTACAAAAAGCAGTCATCCTGAGAGAAAAGATGGCTGCGCTTCGGGCTTTGGTACGAATGGATGACTTAGCCCAAATAGAAAAGCTCGCCCAAACGGCTGCTGATCCAAAGATTCAAACGACGGCCTGCGCCGTATGGATCGAAGAGGCCCCAGCCGCAGCGGCTAGTACCGCGGTAAGTATTCTTTCACAATTGGATGACCCAGAACTAGCAGAACTCCTTTTTGTTACCTTCCGCAAAATGGAAAATGGGCCGCAACTTTTAGAGGAATCCCTAGCAGGGAAAAGTATCCCTGAAAAAATAGCCAGTGAAGGATTAAAGGTCGTACAAACCTCTGGCCTAAACCTGAAGAGCCTGGATGAAGCACTCCGGAAAGCGGGTGATATCCAACCTTTGGGAGCCGAATTGACCAAAGCGGAGAAAGACCAGCTGATTCAAGATGCCTTGCGCGTAGAAAGTACTTCCAGGGGAAGGCAAATCTACCGCCGCCCCGAAATGTTGTGCGCCACTTGCCATAAAGTGCAGGGGATTGGCGGTATGCTAGGCCCCGACCTCAGTAGCGTCGGCGCCTATATGACTCCCAATTCTATATTAGAGTCTATCCTAAGACCTAATTCTGATATTAAACAAGGCTATGAGACCGTGGTTTTGACGAAGAAAAACGGGGAAGTCGTCAGCGGCCTCCTCCACCGAAAAACCAATAATGCGACCCTCATCCGCCAACCCAATAATGATATCCTTGAGATTCCTGCCACCGATATCGAATCCTTGGATGTCAGCGCTGTCTCCCTCATGCCTGCTGGCTTGACCGGGACATTGCATAAGGATGAGCTGCGAGATTTATTGGCCTATTTGATTGGTTTGGGTAAGGAAGAATGATCGTAAATTGGAGCCAGACTTCAGAAGTTTCTCCGGCGTGACTGGGAAAACTTCTGAAGTCTAAGTCTTGTAACCGAGCTAACTAGAAGGCAATGTGATACAATATGTATAAGCATAACTCAATGAGAGTAGTATCAATTGGGATAGCGATTGCTTCCACTATTATTCTATTCAAATGTCAGCCTGTTGAAAAAATGAAAAAAGACACTTCCGTTTTTGAAGTGCCTAGCAAAAATAACTTAAATGCTAGTTTGAAGGTGGATACAAGCAATTGCGCTCTTCTTTATCTAATGTTAAATCAGCCTTGTGTATTAACAACTTCGAGACTAACCACTAAGAATCTCAAAAGTATAGAAATTTGGATTCCTCCTGAAAACCCAGGATTCAATTGCGCCATGTTTTCCCTACAGGATAAAGAAGTTATTCTTCGATTTGGAGAAGTCGATATACAAATGAATACTAAACGAAAACCCAAAAAAGCGGAACCAATTAGAACATTTCTGCTTGCTAACTATGAGTATTCCAACAGTATGAAAACCATTGAACTAATGTATTATCCAGCTGGGAGCGTATACAAACTAGTGGTCAGGATAGAGAATGATAAAGCGCAAATAAAAGACTTTTTCTGTTACAGTATTTAGTTTTAACCCGTTGGCGACAAGTTCATGCTTGTTTGCCGACCAGGGCTGCGAGCTCCAGCTCGCCGTCATTAAATTGTGCTAAGCCAGACTTCAGAAGTTTCTCTGACGTGACCGGGAAAACTTCTGAAGTCTAAGCCCAGCCATAGCTAAGGGCAAAGAAGGTAATCCAGTTTCATCCCAATAGACAGCATGAATTGCGCAATATTATCCCTCCTTAGCTATTTACAAAATGCTTACTTTGTGTCAATGGATTAAATAAAGCTAAGCCAGACTTCTGAAGTTTCTCTGGTGTGACTGGGAAAACTTCAGAAGTCTAAGCTCAGCCATAGCGCCAGGCTTCAGAAGTTTCTCTGATATGACTAGGAAAACTTCAGAAGCCTAAGCTTTGATACTATACTCAAGGGATTAGTACCCTACTTTCATCCAAAAAACGAAGCAAAATATCATTCAACCAATCATCGTATAATGACAAAAAAAGCACTCACTATAATAGGCCTCTTTGCTTTGCTAGCCACGGCGAGCTTTGGCCAAAGCACAACGGCGACTAAGGATTCCACCAAAAAAGAGAAAAAGGACTTGCCTTTGGAGGCTGGTCGAAACTTTAGCTTTGATCTCACCGAAGGCTCTTGGATAGCACTCGATGTTAGCCCAGATGGAGAAAAGATCATTTTTGACTTCCTAGGGGACCTTTACACGATTCCTATCGCCGGAGGTGATGCAACCCAAGTGACCAAAGGCTTTCCCTTTGATAGCCAGCCGCGATTTAGTCCGGATGGGAAGCATGCGGTTTATATTTCGGATGAATCCGGTGGAGAGAATGTCTGGACGGTGGAGCTGGAGAGTGGCGACAAAAAACAAATCACCAAAGGAAATAACAACCCCTATCAATCGCCAGAATGGTCGCCAGATGGGAAATACCTCATTGCTTCTAAGCAAAGTGGTAGAAACTTACACAAACTCTGGTTGTATCATATTGAAGGCGGTGGAGGAACGGCTCTGGTTAGCAAACCGGAGAATATGCGGATGGTGGAAGGTGCTTTTGCGGCCGATGATCGCTATATTTGGTTCTCACGTCGCACTGGCATGTGGAATTACAATGCTTCCCTTCCGCAATACCAATTGGCGACTTACGATCGCAAAACCAGCGAAATAACACCCCAGGGAGAAAGATACGGCTCCTCCTTTCGACCAACTCCTTCTAGTGATGGTAAATGGTTGGTCTATGCTACGCGACACGATGCAGAGACAGGATTGGTGCTGCGCGACTTGAAAACGGGAGACGAAAGCTGGTTGGCTTACCCCATTCAGCATGACGACCAAGAATCACGCGCCTCAAGAGATGTCCTTCCCGGTTTCTCTTTCACGCCCGATAATAAAGCGATTGTAATCTCTTATGGAGGAAAAATCTGGAAGATTGAAATTGCGACTAAAAAGGCAACGGAGATTCCTTTTCGCGTAAAATCAAGCATTGATCTCGGACCAGAGTTAGACTTTGATTATCCTATTGAAGATACGCCCGAATTTGTCATTACACAAATTAGAGATATTTCGCCTTCACCCAATGGCAATCAACTCGCCTTCACGGCGCTCAACGAGGTGTATGTAATGGATTTGCCTAATGGCACGCCGAGAAAAGTAGCCAATTTGACAGAAACTCAAGCGCAACCAGTTTGGTCTCCAGATGGCAATTGGTTGGCCTTCGTGAGCTGGGAAGCAGAGGGGGGTAAGGTGTATAAAGTGCGAGCCGATGGTAGTCAATTGACACAGTTGAATCAAGACAAAGGCGTTTACCAAAGCCCCGTTTGGTCAAATGATGGCTCGAAAATTGTTTTGATCAAAGGGCAGGCCCAGGATTTCAAGAATGCGCTACGTCGCACCGCCTTTCGGGGAACCAGCGATTTGGTGTGGATAGATGCCAATGGTTCGGCCAATAACTTCATCGCTTTCACGCAAGGAAGAAGAAACCCCCACTTTGTAAACAATTCTGATCGCATTTATCTTTCGGGTTCAAAAGGCTTATCCTCTATCCGTTGGGACGGAACGGACGAACAGTTTCATGTGAAAGTAACGGGCAAAAAAACACCAGGAGCCAGGAGTCCGCAAAGCGCTTCTTGGATTCGCATGGCACCTAAAGGCGACCAGGCCCTGGCTCAAATTGGGATGGATTTATTTGTAGTCACCGTGCCACAAGTAGGAAAAGAAGCCCCTTCGATCTCGGTGGACAAACCCAAGAACGCTAATTTCCCTGCTAAGAGATTAACCGATATTGGTGGGCAATTCCCCACTTGGGCAGCAGATGCTAGTAAAGTGCACTGGGCCATTGGTAACGCGCTGGTGACCTATGATTTCCAAGCGGCGGAGACTTTCGCTGAAAACCAGGCACAAGCACCCGATTCTACTAAAACGGAAAAGAAAGAATACCAGCCCATTGAGCAACGCATTGAGGTGAAGGCTCCGCGTGATACACCACAAGGGGTGCTCCTATTGAAAAATGCGAGAATTATCACTATGAAGGGCAAAGAGGTAATCGAACGGGGTGATATTCTGATCGAAAACAATAGAATCAAAACAGTAGGAGGCAGATTACGTGCTCCCAAAGGGGCAACGGTGCTAGATATGAGGGGCAAAACAATTGTACCGGGTTACGTAGATACACATGCTCATTTTCGCCATCCGGTGAATCTTCACCGTGGCCAATTCTGGCCTTATCTCACCAACCTGGCTTTTGGGGTTTTGACCACCAGGGATCCACAAACATCTACCACCGATGTGCTAAGTTATGGGGATCTAGTGGATGCGGGTAAATTGATTGGTCCTCGTATTTACTCCACAGGCCCGGGGATATTTAGCAGCGAAGTGATCAGTAGCCAAGAACATGCTCGGGATGTGATGAAGCGCTATAGTACCTACTATAATACCAAGACGATCAAGATGTATGCATCGGGTAATCGGCAACAACGTCAATGGTTGATTGTTGCTGCGAAAGAACAACAAATCATGCCAACTACCGAGGGAGGGCTCGATTTTAAAGCCAACCTTACGCAGGTCATTGATGGTTACCCCGGACATGAACATTCTTTCCCGGTTTTCCCCTTGTACAAAGATGTGATTGATCTGGTCGCCTTTTCCCGAACGGTTTATACGCCAACCCTACTGGTCGCTTATGGCGGCCCCTGGGCGGAGAACTATTTCTATGCCACCGAAAACCCGCATGCCAATGAAAAACTAACGCGCTTTATGCCTCACGACAATTTGGATCAAAGAACGCGTAGAAGAGGAGCCGGCTGGTTCATGAAGGATGAGCATGTATTTGAAGAACTTTCCCTTTTTGCCAAGGATTTGGTCGAAGCGGGCGGGCGAGCGGGCGTCGGTAGCCACGGGCAATTGCAAGGATTAGGTTATCACTGGGAGTTATGGGCTTTGCAGGCTGGAGGAATGTCAACGCATGATGCCTTAAGAGCTGCCACGATTCTGGGAGCGGAAGCCATTGGTTTAGACCAAGACTTAGGTTCCATCGAAGTGGGTAAGCTAGCTGATTTGGTTATTCTAGATCAAAATCCTCTCGATAATATCCGCCATTCGAATAGCATCCGCTACGTGATGAAAAATGGTCGATTGTATGAAGGGGACACTTTGGATGAAATGCATCCTACGAAGAAGGAGCTGGGTAGTTTTTGGTGGCAAGATTTTGCACCCAAAGATGTACCTGGTGTGAAGAAATAGGAAGGTATGGCGGTTGCGGCTTATCGAAGACGAAACGCGATAAGCCACAACCGCCCCTAGTTTTAGCCACCTAAAAAACACCTATGGAAAATGAATTGCTGCGGCATTTGCTAGCGACCATAAGTTATCGATTTGAGAAGGTAGTAGATCACATGGAAACGGATTTTGGTCGTTTTTCCCTTGGAAGTGGCGTCCGGACACCGCAAGAAATCCTGAATCACATGTTTCATGTGCTGCATCTAACGGGAGTATTCTTGCAAGATGAGCGTTTTATCAAGTTCACCCCAACACAACTTCCGATGAGTGAAGAGGTTGACCGATTTAGGCTAGAGATCAATAAAGTAGAAGCGATTTTAGCCAGTAAGCCGCTAGCAGTACCCTATGCTAAACGTTTAATTCAAGGACCACTTTCTGATATCCTGACCCATATCGGGCAGCTATCCATGCTTAGTCGTTTGTACGGAAAGCCGATTGCGGGAGAGGATTTTTCTTCGGCAACTGTGGGAGACGGTGCTAGCTAATGACTTCGACTAGTCTCCCTACTAACCAGCCCCGCCCCAGCTTTTTGATTTTCATTTTAATTTTGATTTCCATTCCCATTTTAATTAATACACCGCCCCTATCCCAAGGCTTTCCCCTCCCGCAATGCCTGAACCTGATCAGTCGTAAAGCCCCAATCTTGTAATATTTCCTCGGTATTTTCACCAGCGGCTCGTGGTCCAAATTGCACCTCCGATGGCGTTCGACTAAATCGAGGAGCCGGAGCCGGTTGTACCAGGCCGTCCACCTCAATATAGGTACCTCTAACTACATTATGTGGATGTTGTTGTGCTTCGATGAAGTCCAAGACGGGAGCAAAGCAAACATCTGAGCCTTCCATGATGGCACACCATTCTGCCTGCGTTTTTTCTTTAAAGACTCGGCTCAATTCTTCCTTCAATTTAGGCCATTCTTGTTGATTCATTTGATTGGAAAATACTTCAGGGTCTAAACCCGCTTTTTCAATCAATTGGGCATAAAACTGAGGCTCTAGTGCCCCAATAGAGACATATTTACCGTCTTGGGTTTCATAGGTGTCATAAAAATGCGCCCCTGAATCGAGTAAATTGACACCTCGTTTGGGCGTCCACATCCCCATGGCGTGAAGCGAATTAAAA